>SL_3KL_010_SEDDRAFT_10006740_pt1 | contig 10241 bp, 12 predicted proteins | sample SodLakKL_010_SED_2_FD_10381 | JGI IMG/M metagenome (IMG submission 10381)
GGCGGATCCCACACAACGTCTACCTTAACCTCTTGTACCTCTTGCACACTACGAACTCTTTGTTCGACATCCTTCGGAAGTGTACCGGCTACCGGACATGCCGGCGATGTCAGCGTCATAATAACACGAACATTGTTTTCATCATCGATGTGAACATCGTAAATTAATCCGAGTTCATATATATTCACCGGGATTTCCGGATCATAGCATGTTTTTATGACATCGATAATTTGTTTTTTGAGTAATTCTTTATCGGGCATACGATTTACACTTCGGTTGATACAACTTGTTCTTTATCTTCGAGTGCCGCACGCAATGTGTGCCATGCAAGACTTGCACACTTCACTCTTGCCGGAAACTCGCTCACACCCGCAAAAGCGGCAAGTTTTCCGACCCGATCGATTTCTTCCATCGGATCGGCAGTACCGGTGACGAGCTTCTGAAAAAGGGTTATCAATTCTTCGGCCTCTGCTATTGTTTTTCCTTTGAGCAACGAGCTCATGACGGAAGCCGATGCTTTGGATATTGCACATCCCGAGCCTTCAAACCCTACTTCCCGGATTATATCATTCTCGACCTGGACATAGATAGTATATTGATCGCCGCACAATGGATTATATCCCTCCGCGTGGCGGTTTGCATTCGTAAGCTTTTTAAAGTTACGGGGATTTTTATTATGATCCAGGATAAGATCCTGATATAATGTTTTTAATTCTGACATTATTGAAAGACTTTCTTTACTTTGTCGAGGCCTCGTATCAACACATCCACCTCTTCTTTTGTATTGTATACTGCAAACGACGCGCGTGCCGTAGCAGGTATACCAAACCGCTGCATAACCGGCTGCGTACAATGATGCCCTGTCCTTATTGCAACACCTTCAAGGTCAATGATTGTTCCAATATCATGCGGGTGTATACCTTCGAGCATAAATGAAATAACAGCGGATTTATTCTTCGCGGTGCCGATGATTCTTAAACCATCGATGTTTAACAAAGATTCTGTAGCATACTGAAGCAGTTCCTGTTCGTGCTGATATATCCTGTCCAATCCGACCCCATTGATATAATCGACGGCACTCCCGAGCGCGGTCACCCCTGCAATATTAGGTGTACCTGCCTCGAACTTGTATGGTATATCATTGTAAATTGTTTTTTCAAACGTCACCGACTTTATCATATCACCGCCACCCTGATATGGCGACATCATTTCAAGATATTTCCTTTTCCCGTACAACACACCTATACCGGTGGGACCGAACATTTTGTGACCGGAAAATACAAAAAAATCGCAGTCTAAATCCTTCACGTCAATCTTCATGTGAGACACAGTCTGCGCACCATCGATTAAAACGGGTATGCCTTTATCATGCGCCATTTCTATCATGGTATGTATCGGATTGACCGTTCCAAGCGAATTTGAGATATGAACTATAGATACGAATTTAACATTCGACGTGAGCATTTTTTCATACTCTTCGAATATAATTTCACCTTTATCGTTGATAGGCACAACACTCAGTTTGGCCCCCGTTTGTTCACAAACTATTTGCCATGGGACAATATTTGAATGATGCTCCATACCGGTGATCAGTATTTCATCGCCGGGTTTTATCATTTCTTTTACCAGGCTATGCGCAACGAGATTAATCCCCTCGGTCGTGCCCCGAACGAAGATAATTTCCTCCGGCTCGGCTGCACCGATAAAAGAGGCAATATTTTTCCGCCCTTGTTCATATCCCTCGGTCGCTTTTTGGCTGAGATGGTGGACACCGCGGTGGATATTCGAGTTATCTTCGAGATAATAATTTCGCAATGTTTCGATGACACTCAGGGGTTTCTGTGAAGTAGCTGCGTTATCGAGGTACACAAGCGGTTTCCCATTGACTTCGCGTTTTAAAATCGGGAAGTCGGCTCTAATCCGTTCAATAGCATGTGAGGATTTCGATGTAAAGGGAAGTACTGTTTCAACCGCTTTTTTCATAATTCAAAAAAGTATTGTTATTCTTTGTCTATTCCTTCTAACCTGTCCTGTTGCAATTTTACCAGCACGCGATGATGACAATAATCACGCAATTCTTTTATCGTGATACGATCGATGATATCGCTTGCGAAAGCATAGGTTAAAATATCACGAGCCATATCCCTCTCAATACCCCGCGTCTGAAGATAAAACATTGCATCCTGATCAAGTTGTCCGATCGTCGCCCCGTGTGTACACTTCACGTCGTCGGCAAATATCTCAAGCTGCGGCTTTGTATCGATAGTCGCAGTATTGGACAGCAATAGCGCCTGATTTGTTTGTTTTGCATCGGTCTTTTGCGCGTCGAGGCGAACGAATATTTTACCGTTAAAGACGCCCCGGGCACTGCCATCAAGCACTCCCTTGTACAACTCATGACTATTACAATGCGGCTTCGCATGATCAATCGTCGTATGATTGTCGATGAGCTGCCTCCCAGTACCAAGATACAATCCATTTAGCGTAGATTCAACCCCCTCGCCATTAAGAATTGCCCCGGGATTATTTCTGACAATCAGCCCCCCAAAATCCAGCGCATTTGAAACAAAATTACTATTTGCAAGCTGATTTACCCGGGTAGTAGATATATGATATGCATTACTGCTTTCTTCCTGCACTTTAAAATGCTCAATGTAAGCATTTTCATCGCAAAATACCTCGGTAACACAATTTGTGAAATACCTGTTATCCGAGGTTCCCGCATAGGTCTCGATAATCGTCGCTTTCGAATGCTTACCCGCTATTATCAGATTACGCGGATAGGTTATAAAAGGTTCATTCCTGTCGGAAGCCAGAAAAAGCAGGTGAATCGGTTTTTCAATAACAGCGTTTTCGGGCAGGTATATATACGCACCGTCATTCATGAACGCCGTACTGAGCGCGGTAAATGAGTCGTCCTGAAATGGTGCATACCTGGCCAGATGTTGCTCCAGCAGATCGGTATCCGTCTGGAATGCTTCTGCGAGACTTTTTACTTTGACACCTTCAGGGAGATCGCCGATCAACGAAAGATCAGCGTTAAAGTGGCCGTCTACAAATACAAGCGTGTGTGCGTCAAGCCCGTCATAATCAAATTTTTTCACCGCATCTTTCTGCACAAGACCGGCATCGGATTCGGTACCGTGTATAAAGTTCTCTTTTGCGATGGGTGAAATATTTGTATACTTCCACTCTTCATGTCGCGTAGTCGGGAAACCAAGTTCATCAAATCGTGTAAGAGCCTGGCGACGGAGATCTTTGAGCCAGTTTTTTGCTTCCCCGTTTATATTTTTTTCGAACTCTTCGAAACTCGTGATGTATAATTGATTATTTTCTTTTATCGCCAATGCCATGGTCAGACAGTCTCCTCAAGTTTTGTTTTGATTGATGAATAATCTGCCTTGATTTGATCATAACCCTTCTCTTCGAGTTCAAAAGCAAGCTGCTTATCACCGGATTTGACAATTTTGCCGTTCAGAAGAATATGTATGTAATCCGGGACAATGTAATTGAGCAATCGCTGGTAGTGCGTGACTATGATGATTGCGCGATCTTCATTACGTAATCTGTTTACACCATCCGCAACGATGCGCAGCGCATCGATATCCAGTCCTGAATCAGTTTCATCCATTATAGCGAGTTTCGGTTCGAGGACTGCCATCTGTAATATTTCATTTCGCTTTTTCTCTCCGCCGGAGAATCCTTCATTGACCGAACGGTTTAACATATCCGGTTCAATATCCAGGAGTTTTGCCTTTTCCTTTATAAATTTCAGGAAATCAGCCGCATCAAGCGTTTCGAGTCCGTGGTGTTTCCGGATCTCATTAAGGCCTGTTTTCAGGAAATAGGAGTTGGTAACACCGGGTATTTCCACGGGATATTGAAATGCCATGAACACCCCCTCACGGGCGCGCTCATCAGGCTCCATATCGAGCAGATCCTTTCCAAGGTAACTGATCTCACCGTTGGTGACGTCATAGACATCGCGTCCGCTAATTACCTGTGCGAGCGTGCTTTTACCGGAACCGTTCGGTCCCATAATCGCGTGAACTTCACCCGCTTTTATATTTAAATTCACTCCTTTGAGTATTTCCGTTCCTTCTACTTCTACATGCAAATTTTTTATTTCCAGCATTCTTGCTAATCTCCGACTTATTGTTTTTATATTATTTTAAAATTAGTTACCCGACACTACCTTCGAGGCTTACGCCGAGAAGTTTTTGAGCTTCAACGGCGAATTCCATTGGAAGTTCTTTAAACACCTCTTTTGCAAATCCATTCACAATTATCGACACTGCATCTTCGGTTGATATACCGCGTTGATTGCAATAAAATATCTGATCTTCTCCGATTTTCGATGTCGTTGCTTCGTGTTCAACCTGAGACGACGTATTCTTCACTTCAATGTACGGGAAGGTATGTGCGCCGCATCGATCACCGAGCAGTAATGAGTCGCATTGAGAGAAATTACGGGCATTTTCGGCATTCTTCATCACTTTGACGAGACCACGGTAAGAGTTCTGACTCACCCCGCCCGCGATACCTTTTGCTACAATCGTGCTTTTTGTATTTTTCCCGAGATGGACCATCTTCGTGCCGGTGTCGGCTTGTTGATGATTCATTGTTAGGGCAACGGAGTAAAACTCGCCGACAGAGTTATCCCCTTGCAGTATTACACTGGGATATTTCCAGGTAATTGCAGAACCGGTTTCAACTTGCGTCCACGAGATTTTAGAATTGACGCCTGCGCATTTGCCGCGTTTCGTTACAAAGTTATATATACCGCCTTTCCCGTCCTTATCGCCCGGATACCAGTTTTGCACGGTGGAATATTTTATCTGTGCATCATCAAGAGCAATCAACTCAACAACAGCCGCGTGCAATTGATGTGTATCACGCTTCGGGGCAGTGCAACCCTCGAGATAGCTTACGTATGCTCCCTCTTCGGCAACGATTAACGTTCGTTCAAACTGACCGGTGTTCTCGCTGTTAATACGGAAATACGTCGACAACTCCATTGGGCAACGTACACCCTTCGGTACGTATACGAAAGATCCGTCACTGAACACTGCCGAGTTCAACGCGGCGAAATAATTATCGTTGTACGGAACAATCGATCCCAGATATTTTTTCACAAGGTCGGGATGATTATGAACTGCTTCCGACATGGAACAGAATATGATGCCGTACTCGGCTAGCTTCTCCTTGAATGTTGTTGCAACCGATACACTGTCGAAAACCGCATCGACCGCTACGCCGGATAGTATCTTTTGCTCTTCCAGAGGTATACCCAGCTTTTCATAGGTTCTTAATAATTCGGGATCGACCTCGTCCAGACTCTTCGGTCCGTCTTCCTTTGATTTCGGTGCTGCATAATATCGCTGACTCTGATAATCGATAGGGGGATATTCGACATTCACCCATGTCGGCTCGGTCATCTTTTGCCAGTTCCTGAACGCTTTCAATCGCCATTCGAGCATCCATTCCGGTTCTTTTTTCTTCATCGAGATAAATCGAACAACATCTTCGTTGAGTCCCGGCGATGCGTACTCCTGCTCAATATCCGTAAAAAATCCCCACTTGTATTCACGGTTACCAAGAGCTTCCAGGGTATCTTTTTCAGTTACTTTTTTCTTGGCTTTGTGAATCTTTTTTTCAACTTCTTCAGAGGATATCTCTGCTTGTTGTTGATCTCTCTCAAGAATGTTGCCCATATATAACTCCTTATCGGATTAATACTTATAATTACTAAACCTTTTATAATCAATGACTTACAAAATAAGACTAATTTAGTCCTATTTGAAAATAAAAAATAAGCGACGATATTGCCGCGGACTTTAAAACTATAAATTTATGAAAAAATAGCCCCGAAATCAAGGAAATTATTTCATTATTTACCATGAAAAACGATTTTATACAATGCCCGGTTCCATTTTATTGTAAAAATTCGTAGGTTATTACATGACGAATATTGTAAATCCCGATACAGATAACCAACGCCGTTTAATGGTGCACAAGCTTGCAGCCCATCTCCGGGCAATCGATGTCAATGTTCTTGCCGCAATCGATACCGATGATCTACCAGTCCCGAAATTATTCTCCAATCCGGGATTCGGAGATCAAAAGCGCAAACAACCACACATACTCGGTGTTCACAATAAGACGGGTGAATTGTTCATAGGTCTGGTTAGAACAAAATACGAAGATTTTACGGACGAGAATTCCCGTACCGAATATGATCTTTATACGAATATAGCGATGAGACAGAGGGGGATCAATATATACCTGATGCTGCACGAGGACCGGATTCAACAATTCAACAGCTTCATTACTCATTATCTCCATCCGGATTTCTGGGTTAAAATCATAGTAGTTGCTTACGCCGACTCTTTATGAGAGCTGAGACGGGAAAACTCAAGATCCCAGGCATCCGGATTCCGGACGTTAAGAATTAATTCACGCTGCGTTGCTTGACAGTAACAATGAACAAAAACATTTTTTTTATTTTTCAATGGTTTAAGGTTACATAACCTGTTTTTCTCCGATTGAAATTCGCATTCAAACACAATCCGTTGTTTCCAATCGAATACAACGAGTCGCTCACCGGTGAGCAGGGCAAGTCCGATTGATTTACTCATCTGCTTGTTTTTCTCCCCTAACCTGAACAGGACAAGACTGGTTTGTAAAACCACTCCCTCATGCCGGTAGCGATAGATATTATTTTCGAGCTTTCCCTTAATTCGAACAAGCACAATAATTAAAACAATAAATACGGCCGGAATAAGTAATATGACGTTTATCCAGGGACTCATACGATATTATTCTTCCTGCAAATCTATAAACCGTTCATTATATCCGGCATATCCGCCACCCTCGCGATACACGATCAGGGCCGAAGATTGACTTCCCCGACGATCACCGCCCGCCTTTTCACCCGCGTCGAGAGCAGCTAACAAGCGAACGGCCAGATCACCGTCTTTTATCCACGGCACAACCGGTCCAACGCCTAAAAATTTCGACTGAACCGCAATACCGAGGTCACCGTTCTGGGGATCATAAGCAACGATGGAATATGTCGTGAATCTTTCATCTCCGGCGTGTAGAAGGGTTAGATGAGCCAGACATAACACAAACAAAATAGTTGATTTCATTACTACAAGCCCTATACGTGAGGGGTGAGCGTGAGTACAAAATTAATAAACATATTTATAAGTTGCAAATTATCCTATCATTACGTATACTTTTTATAGATGAATATCTCGGAATACTTACGCAGAAATATCACACCACCCGTTTTCTCTTTAATGACCGTCGGCGTGGCTATCAATCTCGGAATGGGGCAGGTTGTTGCTCTGTTGAAAATACCTCTTTATCTCGACTCGCTCGGTACGGTAATCGTCGCCGCTATGTGCGGTATTATTCCGGCAATGATTACGGGAATCATATCCAATTTGCTTGCAAGCGCGGTCTTCAGTCCCGCCATGATGTTTTTCATACCCACGATGCTTGTTATTGCTTTGCTCGCCGGCATACTGACCAGAAAAGGGTTCTTTCTGCGCTGGTGGAAAGCCGTCATCGGAGGTGTGATTGTCGGGGTTTGCGCAGCCATTGTATCCGCGCCGATTTCGACATATTTATTCGGAGGTATAACTCTTGCGGGTACGGATTTCCTCGTACTTTACTTCAGAGCTACCGGCGAGGAACTTTTACAGGCCGTTCTCTATCAGGGTCTCGCATCGGATCCGATTGACAAAGGGATTACATTTCTGCTTGCATTTCTAATCTTAAGCAAGATGCCGCGTAACCTGCTCATGCGGTTTCCCGGTTACCATTATCTCAGACAACGCGACGCATAATGATTCGGTATTTACCTCATCCGGTACCAGTGTTTCTTTTTTTGGTACTTATTATCATTTCGGGTTTTACACTCAGCATCGAAGTCCGTTTTATTGTGAGTGTAATGTTGCTCTTGCTCTTTACATTTCACATTCACGGTAACAAAATACTCCGAACAATTGTAAGGATTGTCATACCGCTCTGCATCGCGATAGGATTGTTTATGACCTTTATTTATCCGGAAACCGAGCAATGGCTTACAATCGCAGGTATCCGCCTTTCCCGGGACGGCTTGACGGCAGCAGGTGAAATGACATCCCGTATACTGCTTTTATTCACCGGCATTATCGCATTCTTTAACCTCATTACGATACAAAGACTCGGTTCCTATCTCTACCAGAATAACTTACCGGTATGGCTTGTATTTATACTTATTAACGGTCTCAAATTCGTCGATCGGTTCAAATATAAACTGAGCGAAATACATTTTTATCAGCGTCTACGCGGGATGCCGCTTGAAAACATCTGGCAACGGTGGAAAGCAACGGTGAAAATTCTGATTCCGCTCCTCTATTTTATGATTGAGGAAAGTTCGAACCGGGCAATCGCGCTGGAAATGCGTGGATTCACTGCCACAACCCGGCGCACGACGCTGAAACCGGATAGACAATCCACCATCGACAAGATTATCACAATATTGATCTCCGGTATTATTATATTCATTTTGCTACGAAGTATTTTATTATGATAAAAGCTGTTAACCTCACGTTAAAAGATGAATCGGAAAAACCGGTCGTTTCAAATCTATCATTTGAAATATATAAAAACGACCGTATCGCAATTTTAGGCAGGAAGAGCGAATTATCGACATTATTATGCCATGCACTCGCGGGAATACTACAACGTACACACCCTTCATACAGTGTGAGTGGTTCGATACTGTACGCCGGTCAACCCATCGAAGAAATCGACTCTCACGAGCGAACGAATAAAATCGCATATGTCCCGCCTTTTGCCGATCTGCTTATCAGCGGTGTCAAGGATACGGTATTCGGTGAAGTAGCGTTGAGTCTGGAACTTACAGGCATTGAGAGGGATCTGATACATGAAAGAGTTAATCGCATACTGCAACGTTTTGCCATAGAAAAACTGTCAAACCGGGACCCCGATGAACTATCGGGTGGTGAACGCCATAAAGTTGCCCTTGCCGCAATGATTGTCCGCGCACCCGATGTCCTTATCCTCGATAATCCCTCGATGTTTTTGGACACAACCGGTGTAAACAACCTTCTTTCGATACTGCGAGCCTATAATGGGACTATTATTATCGCAGATCCAAATCCCTATATTTGGGCGGCAGTTGCCGGACGTTTTATCACTATCGAAAAATCGGGGATTGTTCCATACGATTCACCGGCCGCACTCATCCATGCTTTAGAAAAGGATGCCGTTCACATCGACGTTCCATCATGGCATGAGTTACTTCTCATGCTCAGACAACCTCTGATAATCGATACAGAGGTAACATCATTCCGGAGTTTAGGTTCTTTGCGTACAATAATACGGGCAATGCAATGATACAGTGTACCGATCTTACATATCGATATCCGAATGGGCAGGGTATTCACAATATCAATGTATCTATCGGCAAACGTTCGATGTACCTGCTTGCGGGAAGTAACGGCTCGGGTAAAAGTACACTATTAAAAGTGCTTGCCGGTGGATTGTTAGAATACTCAGGGACGGCGACCGTCGACAGATTGCATATATACAAAACAAACAGAAAAAAAGGCGGACAATTCACCGTTGCATTATCTCCCCAGCAACCGGAAACACAATTTTCACTTCCGACAGTCAGGGACGAGTTAAGGTTCACATCAAAAGCAATTAAACAACCCGTCGATACCGATCTTGAGGAGAAAATAATTCAAATTCTACAGCTTTCGGAATTTCTGGATTCTTCTCCATTCGATCTGTTCCCGGTCAGGCGTAAGCTTTTGTCACTGGCAATCGCTGCCGTGATCCCTTCCCCGTTCATTGCACTTGATGAACCGACGGCAGGCATTGATCAGGAACACAAGAACCAGGTTCTCGAATTTATCAGGTTTCTTCACACACAAAAAGGAGTGATTGTCGTCAGCCACGACATCGATACATTCCTTCCGATGGCAACGGATATCGGCATTATGGAGGATGGTGTCCTTGTGGAATCATCGGAGAAAAATATTTTTCTGGAAAAATTCATGCGGGGTAAATATTCAACGTCTGTCCGGCGACCGTTTATCGTACCCCGAATGGCACATTTGCTCACAAACGAACCGGCATCATCGATCGGTGAGCTCGCCGGTACAATAATCGGAACAATGACAAAAAAACAGAGAAAATAAAAATATGAAACATATCGA
>SL_3KL_010_SEDDRAFT_10006741_pt1 | contig 10238 bp, 10 predicted proteins | sample SodLakKL_010_SED_2_FD_10381 | JGI IMG/M metagenome (IMG submission 10381)
GCCGCAAAGGAACGCTGCGACGCGGGTTATGGGGTGGGCGATACCGGCTTGTCGGTGTATCTCGATTTTCAGGATGCCATTGGCAATCAGGGCAAAAATGCCATTCAGGATAAATACGGCAACCTCTTTGAGATGTATGAAAAGATCACCGGCATAAACCCCTATACCCAGCCCATGCGCATCTATCCGGCGGGGCACTACACCATGGGGGGGCTTTGGGTGGACTACAACCTGATGACCACCATCGAAGGGCTCTATGCCATTGGCGAAAGCAATTTTTCCGATCACGGAGCCAACCGCCTGGGCGCAAGTTCGCTGATGCAGTGCTCGGGCGACGGCTATTTCATCCTTCCCAACACCATCGGCGATTACCTTTCAGCAGATATCCGGACGGGCAGTATCCCCACCAATGGAAAGGAATTTGAAGAGGCCGAGGAAGAGGTCAGGGAACGTATCCAAAGCATCATGAATGTGGGGGGGAAACAGACCGCTTCGTCCTTTCACAAGCGTTTTGGCAAACTGATGTGGGATTATTGCGGCATGAGGCGGGATGCCGAAGGCCTCAAAAAAGGACTGGAATTGCTTGATCAGCTGGAAGAGGAATTCTGGGACAATATCTGCGTCCCGGGCACAACCGGCGAATTGAACCAGGAACTGGAAAAGGCACTCAAGGTGGCCGATTTCTTCGAAGTGGGCCGGCTGATGTGCGAAGACGCCCTTCAGAGGGAGGAATCCTGCGGCGCCCATTTCCGCGAAGAACACCAGACCGAAACCGGTGAAGCCAAACGCGACGATGCCAATTTCGCCTTTGTGGCCGCCTGGGAATACCGGGGCCCAAAAGCCAGGCCAATACTGCACAAGGAGGCCCTTAAATTCGAAGCAGTCGAATTGAAGGAAAGGAGTTACAAATAATCCTTTAACACCTGTAAAGATGGATTTTACATTAAAAATATGGCGGCAGAAGAATGCCGAAGCCAAAGGTTCGTTTCAAACCTATCCCCTCAGGGAGGTATCGCCCGAAATGTCGTTGCTTGAAATGCTCGACTACCTGAACACACAGCTCATTGAATCGGGCAAGGAACCGGTGGCTTTTGAACAGGACTGCAGGGAGGGCATCTGCGGATCCTGCGGGCTCTATGTCAATGGCCGCCCCCACGGCCCGGCACGCAATACCACCACCTGTGAGCTGCATATGCGGGAGTTCACCGACGGTGAAACCATTGTTATAGAACCCTGGCGGGCAAAAGCTTTTCCGCTGATCAAAGACCTGGTGGTCGACAGGAGCTCATTCGAACGCATCATGCTTGCAGGGGGTTTTATCAGCATCAACACCGGGGGTGCTGCGGAGGCAAACAGCCTTCCGGTGAGCAAAATAAACAGCGACAGATCTTTCGCTGCCGCTACCTGCATTGGCTGCGGTGCCTGTGTGGCAGCGTGCAAAAACTCTTCGGCCATGTTGTTTGCTGCTGCCAAAATAGCCCAATACGCACTGATCCCTCAGGGCAGGACCGAAGCCAGGGAAAGGGTCGAAAACATGGTCAGGCAGATGGATGACGAAGGATTCGGTTTTTGTTCCAACACCTATGGCTGCGAATTCGACTGTCCGAAAGGTATTTCTATTGATTTTATCGCCCTGATGAACAGGGAGTTTTTCTCGGCAAAAGTGTGCGGGCATAAAAAAACAAGTGATTGAACGCCGGGTCTGACAGGATGAAACCCTCTTGATCAGCGCATTGGCAAACAATCCCCGGTTTTATCCCAACCTAAATCCAGCCAAAAAGTAGAACAAGCCGAAATATATTCATATATTTCTTACCTTTGTACTTTACAGGCGTAACACACTGTGAGCAAGGGTTGTGACAACCGGCCATGCAATTGCGTCCTGGTTAATCAAACAAAGCAGACATGAAAAACCCCAAACTGGATCCAAAGCGATTGGAGGAAGCAGCAAGCAAACTCAGGGCCATTGCCCATCCGATGCGTATCGCCATCATTGAGTTGCTGGAAGAAAAAGAACAGATGAATGTGACAGAAATTTACGAAGCCCTGGGCATTGAACAAGCCTCTGCATCTCATCACCTGAACATTTTGAAATCCAAAGGCGTGCTCGACTCAAGGAGAAGCGGGAAAAACACCTATTATTTCCTCAAGCACGAGGCACTCAGCCAGATGATCGAATGCCTGAACCGTTGCTACTGATTCCGGTTAACAGTCAGGATCGAATGAAAGGGTCTGGCCCGGTCATCAGAATGCACAGCCCTTTGTTGTATTTTTATTGAGCCCATGCAAGGCAAAGATCATTATACCGAAGAAAGTGTGCAGCTGGCAAAATTTTGCAAAGCCCTGGCCCATCCGGCAAGGATCACCATACTGAAACTGCTGTTTAGCCGCGAAGAGTGTATCTGCAGCGACATCGTCAGGGAGATACCCCTTGCCCAGTCGACGGTTTCGCGGCATTTAAAGGAATTGAAAACCGCAGGCCTTATCCAGGGAAACATCACCCCTCCGCAGATCAAATACTGCATCAACAGGCAAAACTGGGCGCAGGCAAGAAAGCAACTGGAAAAATTCTTTGAATAAGGCATGAACAGCGGCCTTTTTATGTTTTTTTCACAACACAGCCGGCAGTTGCATTCAAAAAAAAACGTACTTTTGGCTTGTTTTCGAATACATATATCGTATATTTGCGATGAACCAACGGGAGTTATGTACCTTTAAACACCCAACATTATGATCAGGAAGATGTTATCCTTTGCTGGCATGGCATTGCTTGCCGTCATGCTGATCAGCGCGGCCGATAAAAAGGGACCGCAGCTGACCTTCGAAAACGACAGGCACGATTACGGAACGGTATCGCTTGACGAAATGCCCGACACCAAACTGGCGATCAGGTTTACCAATACCGGAGACGAGCCCCTTATTATCAGCAATGTGCGCGCCTGCTGCGGGACCAGGGTCACCCAATGGCCCAGGGAGCCCATATTGCCGGGCGAGGAGCAAACCATCAATGTCGAATTCAGGCTGGCCCCCAGGCCGCAGCGGATCAGCCGCTCCGTTACCGTGAACTACAACAACGAAGATCGGCCCACCGTAATTTACCGTATTGTCGGGCAGATTGTGAGCCCTGAATAAAACCTGCGATACCGGGAGACCCTGCTGAGGGAGGGTATCCTGATCCGGTCAATTCGTGCGGCAGTACCAAACTATGGGTTTATGAAGGTTTTGTTATGGCTGTCCCGGATTTTGTTCGGGGCGGTATTTCTGTTTTCAGGCTTCGTTAAAGCCATCGATCCCCTCGGGTCGGCCTATAAATTTCAGGACTACTTTCTGGCTTTTGAGATGGAGTGGCTGTTTTTCAGCGCCCTTCCCCTCGCTGTTTTGCTCAGCACCCTCGAGTTTATGATCGGCGCCGGCGTATTGCTCGGGATCAAAATGCGCATCTCTGCCTGGGGCGGGCTGCTGTTCATGGCTTTTTTCACCCCGCTGACCCTCTTTATCGCCATCACCGACCCGGTACCCGATTGCGGTTGTTTTGGCGATGCCATCATCATCAGCAACTGGGAAACATTTTACAAAAACCTGCTGATACTGGCTGCGGCCATCGTGGTTTTCGTTCGCCGGAAAAAGGTCAGCCCCCTTTGGTCGAAAAGGGGAGACACCGCATTGCTGCTGATCATTGCAGTGGGCATTACCGCACTCTCGGTCTATTGTCTTCGGCATTTGCCCATCATTGACTTCAGGCCCTGGAAGGTGGGCAACGACATCAGCAGCCTGGTTATCCCGAGCCCGGAAGTGGCCGATATCTATCTGGTGTTTGAACATCGGGAAACAGGTGAAGTCCGTGAATACCCGGCCAACGACTACCCATGGGACGACCCCGTATGGACGGCGCAGTGGACATTCAGGGAACAGCGCAGGGAGATCATCGAACCTTATCGTGAAGCGGAAATCGAGGCATTTTACATAGAGAATGAGTTCGGCGACGACCTCACCGAATTTTACATAGGCACACCCGGCTATCTGTTCATGGTTGTGGCGCACGATCTGTACGCCACCAATGCAAAGGCTTTTGAGCGCAAAATCACACCCCTGGCCCGGCAAGCCGGGGAACAGGGCCACCCCTTCATCGTGCTTACGGGATCCTCACAGCAAGCCATTGACGACTTCCGTCACCAATACCAGACCCCATACCCCTTCTACCTGTCCGACGAGATCGAACTCAAGACCGTCATCAGGTCGAACCCCGGCCTGCTGCTGTTGAAAGACGGTATAGTTAAAGCAAAGTGGGCGCACCGCGACATTCCCGCACCAGAGCAAATGGATGCCTGGATCCAAGCCCGGTAGATCCGTCGCTTAAACCGGCCTTCAACCCCCTGTCCTATCGCCGGCTGCCAAAGAATTCCTTCAGCAACCCGGCAGCCTTTGCCTGCAGCACCCCCCTGTTCACGGTGGTTTTGGGATGCAGCAGCCTGCCTGGCTCACGGCTGTAGCCCCGCTTCTCATCATCGGCAGCATAGACCAGCCTGCCCAGCTGCGCCCAGTGCAGTGCTCCGGCGCACATCGTACAGGGTTCGAGGGTCACATAGAGCGTGCATCCGACCAGGTATTTACCGCCCAGATAATGCGCGGCGGCCGTGATTGCCTGCATTTCGGCGTGGGCGGTCACATCGTTCAGCCTTTCGGTAAGGTTGTGCGCCCTGCCAATGACCTTATTCCGGCAGACCACCACCGCCCCAACGGGGACTTCTCCCGAATCAAAAGCTTTTTGAGCCTCCCTCAGGGCCAGCTCCATAAAATATTCATCGGGCAGCAGGCCCTTAGCGCTTTTTTCCATACCCCATCAATGAATCCAGCCGGATTTGTTGCGCAAATAACACTTAACCAGCAGCAGGAGTTTTTTTGAATTGGAAACCCTGAACCTTTGCCCCTGCAACTGCTCAGGCCCGGCTTTGCGGATCCCGGCGAGCAGTTCGAGGTAATAACGGTACGCCAGGTAAACACCGAGCCTGGCTTCAGGGTGCAGGGATCTGATGCCGGGCAATGCCTCCCTGAAGTCGTTGGCGATCTCCTGTTCAATGCGGCTTTTGGTTTCGGACGAAAAATGTCCCGTGTCGAGGCCGGGAAAATACACCCTGCCGCGCTCGTGCTGGTCGGCGCCTATGTCGCGCAAAAAATTCACTTTCTGGAATGCCTCCCCCAGCTTGCGCGCCGAAGGCATTAAACGGCGGTACTCTTCCTCCTTGCCGGCANAGAAAACGCGCAGGCACATCAGCCCGACCACTTCGGCCGAACCATATATGTATTCCTGGTATTCGCGTGAAGAATACCTTTTTTTCTCAAGGTCCATCTCCATGCTGCGCATGAAGGCATCGATCAGCTCCCGCCCGATGCCATAGGTGTTCACCACCCACTGAAACCCATGCAATATGGGGTTGGTGCTCATCCCCTCCTCAATTGCAGCATAGGTCCTTTGCCTGAAATCCTTCAACAGACCATCCTTGTCCTTATCGTGAAAGGTGTCCACGATCTCATCGGCAAAACGCACAAAGCCATAGATAGCATAGATGGCCGGGCGGTATTCCCTGCTCAGGGTGCGCACCCCCATCGAAAAGGAGGTGCTGTAGTTCCTGGTAGTGATTTCACCGCAATTCAGTGCATTACGTGTGTATAGGTCCATAGGCTCGGGTAATACGTTCCACAACCAGTTTTGAGCTGATGACGGCCATGGGCAGGCCGGTGCCGGGCAGGGTCGAGGCGCCCACATAGAATACATTGCCAAACTCCTCGTCGACATTCTTCGGACGGAACCCTCCGATCTGATCCAGGTTGTGCCCCAGCCCCAAACCGCTTCCCTGGTAAAGGTTGAATGAGTCCCTCCATTCGACGGGGGTCATGAGGGTTTGCGACACCACATGCTTTTTCAGGTCCACCCCGACACGGGCCGACATATCGGAGAGGATGTTGCCGGCCAGCCGGTCGCGATCGCTCCAGTCGGGCTTAAACCGCAGATCGGGCACCGGACAGAGCACAAACACGCTTTCGCAGCCCTGAGGGGCGCTGCCGGGATCGGACCTGGATACCACGTTCACATAATAATAAGGCTGATCGAGCTTGATGGCGTTTTTGAATATCTTGCCCGAATACTCCCTGAAGTTGTTCCCAAGGAAATAATTATGCAGGGGGATGTCGTGAAGGCGGGTGTCCAGGCCCAGGTACATGGTAAAAGGAGCCAGGGTCCATTGCATTTTGTCCATGCGGGCGGCTGAGAATTTTTTTCTTTTGAACACCTGATGCCTGAAACCAGCCGCATCGGCATTGACAACAAAGAGATCGGCATTCCATGAGGTCCCGCTGCCGTCAACCATGGCGGCAAGTCGCCCGTTTTCGTAGCGGTAGGCGGTGATCTCGGTATTCAGGTGCACCGGCACACCGGCCTTATCCAACTCCTTTTTCAGGCCTTCGACAATGCGGTACATCCCTCCTTCGACGTTGTGGTACCCGTCGTGCACCAGTTCGGTATACGAAAGTATGGTATAAATGGCCGGGGTGTCGAAGGGGGTGGCGCCCAGAAAGAATGCGACCAGCGAAAAGATCTCCCTTACCTCCCGCGACTCGAAATGCCGCTCCATCTCCGACCATACCGAACGGAACAATTTGGGCGAATGCCTCAGGGGCACCCTGAGCAGCGTCAACAGATAGGAAAACAGGGAGTCGTAATTTCTCTTGAGCACCAGGTACTCCGTATCATGAAAAAACCTTGCTGCACTGCTGAGGAATTTGTCCATTTTCCTTCGGAAATCAGGCTCTACCTCCTCAAACTCCCTGGCCAGGAGATCGAGGTCGCGGTAAATCCTGAACCGCTTTCCGGTATCGCGAAAATGCACCGTGTACAACACATCCAGTTCCCGAAAGGCAAAGGGCATGGTGGACAGCCCGGCATCCCTGACGAACTCGTCGAATTCGTAGGTCATGCTGAAAAATGTGGGCCCCATATCGAAGGTAAAACCGTCCTTTTTGATCTGGTTCAGCCTGCCCCCGGGCTGGTGGAACTTTTCGACCATCTCTACCTGGTACCCCCTTCTGCGCAAACGCAGTGCAGTGGTCATGCCACCCAGACCGGTCCCGACAACCAAAGCTTTCATGTTTTTTCCTATTTATAATACGGTTAAACAAGTTATCATGTAAAAAGATCATTTCACGTTTGCTCGCAGGCAGTCCGACAGTTAAAACCCGGGAAAATCCAAACAGGTTTAAAAGTTTAATGGTTTAAGTGTTTAATTTTCAATTCTTAAACTCTTAAACTCTTCAACTTTTAAACTTTTAAACTCATCGCTATTCCGTCTTCCGCCTTCTGTCTTCCGTCTTCTAAACTTTTCAACTCTTCAACTTTTCAACTTTTTCGTTCATTCGTTCATTCGTTCCATCGTCCTTCCGTCTTCTACCTTCTACCTTCCACCTTCCACCTTCCACCTTCTACCTTCCACCTTCCACCTTCTACTTTCTACTTTCTTCTTCCTACCTACTACTACCTACTACCTACTACCTACTACCTACTACCTACTACTTACTACCTTCTCCCCTCCGTCCTCTGTCCCACCAACACATCCCTTTCCTTGTGAAATTTAATGAATATCTTGTACAATGAACCCTTTACCGGGCATATTTGTTGGTACACCAGCATATCGACCCGGATTTTGCTTCAAACAACGCGTTGTATGAGAAAACACACGGCAGGGGTAATTGGTTCAGGCATTGGTGGAATTGCTTCGGCCATCAGGCTTGCAGCAAAGGGATACCGCGTAAGCGTATTTGAGCAGGCGGGGGAAGCCGGCGGAAAATTGTCGGAACTGCGGAGCGGGGGCTTCCGCTTCGACACCGGGCCCAGCCTGTTCACCATGCCCTGGCTGGTGGATGAGCTTTTCCTTATTGCCGGACGAAACCCCCGCGACTATTTCAATTACCTGCCTCTGGCCTCGAGTTGCAGGTATTTCTGGGAAGACGGCACCCGGGTCACCGCCTGGAAGGAACCCGGCAATTTTGCCCGCGAACTTGCCCAGAACACCGGGATGGAGCCCGGGCAGGTCCTTGCCTTTCTGCGCAAGAGCGAACGACTTTACGAGATCACCCACGAGATTTTCCTGTTCAATTCATTGCACAAGGCCGCCAACTACACAAAAAAGGCCTTCCTGAAGTCCCTGCTTCACCTTCATGAACTGGATGCCTTTACCAGCATGCACAAAAAGAACAGCCGCTGGTTTTCCGACCCCAGGGCGGTGCAGCTGTTCGACAGGTACGCGACCTACAACGGCTCGGATCCGTACAAAACACCGGCCACACTCAACGTCATTCCCCACCTTGAGCACAACAAGGGTGCCTTTTTCCCACTGGGGGGGATGTACCAGATCGCAAAGGCCCTATACAAACTGGCCGTCGACATGGGCGTGGAATTCCATTTCAACACCCCGGTCGGGGAAGTCATCATTGAAAACAAGCGGGTCGCCGGCCTCTGCATACCAGGCGGCCGCCACGAAGCCGGCGTGGTGGTGAGCAACGCCGACATTGTGAACCTCTACCGGAACTTGCTTCCGGATTTCCCTGTTCCAAAAAAACAGCGGAGTCAGCAGCGTTCTTCCTCGGCCGTAATATTCTATTGGGGCATCAACCGAAACTTCCCCGCACTGGGCTTGCACAATGTGTTGTTCTCAAAAGATTACAAAGCAGAATTCGAACATCTTTTTGGCAGCAAGACCATAAGCCCCGATCCCACCACCTATATTTTTATCAGTGCCCGTACGGTACCGGGCGATGCCCCTCCCGGACAGGAGAACTGGTATGTTATGGTGAATGCGCCCGAGAACAACGGACAAGACTGGGAGGAAACGACAGGGATACTGCGTGCGCGTTTGCTCGAAAAGATCAGGAGCATGACGGGCATCGACCCTGCTCCGCACATTGTAAGCGAATCGATGGCCGACCCCCGCAGCATCGAGGCTCAGACCGGCTCATACAGGGGTTCGTTGTACGGGCTGAGTTCCAACAGCAGTTTTTCGGCTTTTTACCGGCACCCGAATTTTAAAAGCTCCCTGAAAAACCTTTACTTTACAGGCGGAAGCGTGCATCCGGGCGGGGGGATCCCCCTCTGCCTTGCTTCGGCGCGCATCATCGACAGGGAAATTCCCTGCATAAAACACATCACACAACCATGAGTCCGATAAAAAAGCACAAATCAGCCCGCCTGGCCGGATATTTTTTTGTCGTTTATTACCTGGTTGGCCTTGCCGGTCTCAGCATTCCGCATACGCGCGAAATCTTTACCCGCCTGGTCCCGGTTTCCATACTGCTCAGCACCGCAATACTCCTGTTTTTTCACCGCCAATGGCGCCGCTCCGATGGAGCGGTGTTGCTGCTCATTGCCATCACCGGTTACCTGATCGAGGTGCTGGGCGTACTTACCGGGCATGTGTTCGGCAGCTATGCCTATGGAGCGACCCTGGGCCCAAAGGTATTCGAAACCCCGCTGATCATCGGGATAAACTGGATGATGCTCATATACTGTGTATTTGCCATTATGGAACCGGCACGCTTATTCTGGCCCCTCAAGGTTCTGTCCGGGGCCGTTTTGATGGTGGCTTACGACGTGGTCCTGGAGCCGGTGGCCATACGGCTTGATATGTGGAACTGGGCCGGTGGGGAAATTCCCTTGCAGAACTACCAGGCCTGGTTCATCATTTCGGTGATCTTTCTCAGTTTCATGCAACTGGCCGGAGTGCGCACCCATAACCGTGCGGCGCCATGGCTGTTCGGGATTCAGTTCCTGTTTTTCCTGCTGCTGAACATTGGGCTGAGGATATGAACCCACCCCGGGCGCTGCGTTTTTAACCCGATATTTGCCGTACATGTACCTTTTTGCACTCTTCGTTTGGACCTTTATGGTGCTGCGGCTGCTCGTCGTGCTGAGCAACCTGCTCACCCGGCAGTGGCTTAAACCGGGCAGGGCCATGCATTCGTCCCGGGTATCCGTACTGATCCCCGCCCGCAATGAGGCCGGGAATATCGGCCTGCTGCTTGAGCGTATCGTTCACCACGATTACCGGGAGCTGGAGGTCATCGTATACGACGATCTTTCGACCGACGACACCCCCGGCATTGTCCGGGAATTTGCGCACAAAGACCCCAGGATCAGGCTGATCAGCGGCAGGAAGATGCTGTCGGGCTGGCTTGGGAAAAACAACGCCTGC
>SL_3KL_010_SEDDRAFT_10006742_pt1 | contig 10237 bp, 9 predicted proteins | sample SodLakKL_010_SED_2_FD_10381 | JGI IMG/M metagenome (IMG submission 10381)
CCNCAAAAAAAGTTCAAGCCGTAAAAGAAGGCTGCGTAAATCAACAACGGTAAAGCCTGCCGATGTAAAAAGGGTCAAAATGCAGATACAATAATTATTTATAATGACTGGATACTAGGAGGATGATTTATTATGCCTCGCACCAAGAGAGGTACTGTCGCCCGTAAAAGGCGTAAAAAAATATTAAAGCTGGCTAAAGGCTATTATGGAGCAAAAAGCAAGCTGTTCAAAATGGCTAACCAGCAGGTTATGAGATCTATGCAGTATGCTTACCGTGATCGCAAGCAGCGGAAAAGAGATTTCCGCAAACTATGGATCGCGCGGATCAACGCAGCAGCAAGAGCTGACGGAATGTCATACAGCCGCTTTATCAATGGCTTGAAAAAGGCCGACGTTCAGATTAACCGTAAAGTACTAGCGGACCTGGCTGTTAATGATAAAGCTGCATTCTCCGACTTGGTAGAAGTAGCCAAAGAAAACGCTTAAAAAAAGTAATTATTAGTAATCCGGGACGGTGTTATTTTGCCACATATTCTGTAGAAATTTTATTTGATATGGCAAAAAGATGCCGTCTTTTTATGCTTAAGGTGAATTCTCCCTATTGGAGATGAGTTTATTGCTAAATCGGAGGAAAAAGAATCCGGCCCGGGTCATGGCAATAGGATTTGTCGGGTTAATTTTTATCGGATCTATATTGTTAAGTCTGCCATTTTCGTATGAAGCAGCGGAATTTGGTTATTTAGATGCTTTATTTACCGCTGCTTCTGCTGTTTGTGTTACCGGATTAGTAGTAGTTGATACGGGTACATTTTTTACTCCCTTTGGCCAGTCAGTTGTCATGGCTCTCATATTTATTGGAGCACTCGGCTTTATGACAATGACAACATTAACCTTTATTTTTTTGGGTAGAAAAGTATCTTTACAGGAACGTCTTGTCGTTAAAGAAATTCTTGATCAGGAGTCAATAGCAGGATTGGTATCCCTGGTTAAAGCAGTATTTTGGATGGCCTTGGTGTTTGTAGTAATTGGAACTGTTCTGCTTAGCATAAGATTTGTACCTGCAATGGGTTATGAACGGGGCATATTTTTTTCGCTATTTCATGCTATTTCAGCATTCGGCAATGCCGGTTTTGATCTTTTTGGAAATTTCCAAAGCCTGACCTCTTCCCCAACTGACTATCTTGTCAATGGAACAATTATGACTTTGTTCATTATTGGCGGGCTTGGTTTTACTGTTATCCTGGAATTTGCAAATAGAATTAGTCTGCGCCACCGCCTTACACTGCACAGTAAGCTGGTTGTGATTATTACTGCTGTTTTATTGTCAAGTGGAACTGTTATCATTCTCCTTCTGGAATATAGTAACCCGGGCACCATGGGTAATTTAAGCTTTGGAGACAAAGTATTTACAGCCCTATTTACAGCGGCAACCCCAAGGACAGCAGGTTTCAGTGTTCTGGACACAGCTGCGATGGGCCATACCACCATGGTAATGCTGCTTGCGTTAATGTTTATCGGTGCTTCTCCTACTTCAACCGGTGGCGGGATCAAAACAACCACATTTGCTATAGTATTTTTTACATTTGTGAGCATGATCAGGGGAAAGCACGAACCGGTAGTGTACTACACCCGCTTTTCTTTGAGCCAGGTCATGAAGGCCGTATCAATCATAATGGGGGCAATATTCCTGGTATTTTTAAGCACTATAGCATTAACCATTTTGGAAAACCAGGATTTTATGGTGATTGTATTTGAGGTTGTGTCAGCTTTCGGTACCGTTGGTTTGAGTACCGGTATCACTCCAGAATTGAGCAGTGCCGCTAAGCTTGTCCTGATTATTACGATGTATGCCGGTAGGATTGGGCCGCTGACCCTGCTGGTTGCTTTGACCAGGGAGAGGAAAGACGATGTATTAAATTATCCTGAAGAACATTTGCTAATGGGGTAATATATTTCTATTAAACAGGAGGTTTTAATTTATGGGCAGGCAATACCTTGTTTTAGGGGCAGGCCGATTTGGTTCTTCAGTTGCTAAGACTCTTTATAACCTGGGTCATGATGTAATGGTTGTTGATAGTGATGAAGATATTGTTCAAAAGATAAACTCAGATGTAACGAATGCTGTGCAGGCTGATGCCACTTCGGAAAAAGCCCTGGCTGCGCTGGATATTAAGAGCTACGATGCAGTAGTTATAGCTGTTGCCGATGATATGCAGACAAGTATAATGGCCGCCATTTTACTGGTAGAAATGAATGCGCATTATATTGTGGCAAAAGCACAAACAGAGCTCCACGGCAAGGTTTTAAATAAAATAGGTGTTAACAGGGTTGTTTATCCCGAGATGGACATGGGGAAAAAAGTAGCCCATAGCATTCTGGCGCCATCTATTATTGATTTATTTGAACTCTCAGATGAGTACAGCGTGGTAGAAGTTAAAGCTTCTAAAGAAATGACAGGCAAAACATTGAAAGAACTTGATTTAAGGGCTCGTCACGGAGTAAGTGTTATTGCCCTGCGCTGTGAAGCTAACCGGAAGGTTAATATAGCACCCGTCGGAGATGACATCATCGGTGTTGATGATATTATTGTTGCCATAGGTGATTACAAATCTCTTAAAAAGTTGGAGTGGATTTGATTGAATAGCATTGAGATAACAAGCATGCAAAATCCCATGCTAAAAGAATACAATAAACTTAAGAAAAACAGCAATTACAGGCAAAAATGCTGCAAAATTGCCCTTGAAGGTCCAAACCTGTTACATGAAGCAATTAAAACCGGCCTTGTTCCCGAGGTTGTTTTTTTTACACGGGAATACTACAACAGCGAGAATGGTTCTTTCCTATATACTTTGCCGGGCTCTGTTAAGCAAGCGGTTTTACCCCGGGAGTTATTTGCAAAAATAGCCGATACGGAAAATCCGCAGGCTGTTGCTGCAATTGTTCATTATAATCCTGAAGAAAAAGCTTCTAAAATAAGCGATAAATCGGGATTGATCCTAATCTTGAACCGCTTACAGGATCCAGGGAATATGGGATCAATAATTCGGACTGCCGCCGCTGCCGGGGTAGATATCGTCTATTACACCAGAGGTTGTGTCGATCCGTTTAACCCAAAAGCAATACGATCAACAGCTGGATCGATATTCCACCTTCCTGTTCTTCCAATCCATGATTCAGTGGAACTGATACAAAGTTTAAAAAAGAATAATGTTAAAGTTATTGCTGCTGCAGTATCTGGCAGTAAAAGTATTTGGGATGCTGACTTTGGTGATCGCACTGCCCTGATTATTGGTAATGAAGCCGCGGGTATAGACGAGAACCTATTTGAGGAAGTAGATTATAAGGTCACCATCCCTCTTGAACCGCCAGTCGAATCGCTAAATGCAGCAGCTGCAACAGCAGTAATTATCTTTGAGGTTATCCGCAGGAGAAAAGCTTAAAGCCTTGAAACATAAACCTGCAGGTGCTATAATGCAATATATCTTTTTATAGGAAATGCTGTGAAGGAGAAAAGTAAGCCTGTTAATGTGCTGCCCAGGGAGGTTCGGCCGAGACTGAAAGCTGACCCGCGCACCAGGTTGAAGTTCGCTCCGGAGCTTCCCACTGAAAGACCAAATTGCTTTGGTCCGGTAGGCTGGAGACGGTTATCGCCGTTATTGATCTTGAGTGAGTCAGCGGTGACTAAGCCGGGTGGTACCGCGGAAGATTATCTTTCGTCCCTTTAAGAAAAGGGATTTTTTTATTTTCGGAGGTGTTTTTATTGCTGGAGAAGCTTAAAGAATTAGAAAGTGAAGCAAAAGATAAGATTGAAGCTGCAAATAGTCTGGAAGAGCTTAAAGAAATACGCGTGAAAATACTGGGTAAAAAAGGTGCGCTAACCGGGCTTTTGCGCAGCCTTGGCGATGTTGACCCTGAAGAAAGACCGGTAATTGGTAAAAAAGCCAATGTTCTGCGCGAAGAACTTGAAGAGTTTTTTAAGCTCAGGGAACAAAGCTTGCGTGACGCGGCGAAAGAGGGGCAGTGGGAAAAGGAGCGGATTGATGTAACTCTTCCCGGCCAACCTGAGCAAATAGGACAAATCCATCCCCTCAATATGATCTTAAATGAAATCAGGGAAATATTTGTCGGCTTGGGTTTCCAGGTTGCCTACGGTCCAGATATTGAAAGTGATTTTTATAATTTTGAAGCTTTAAATATTCCAGCGGAGCACCCTGCCCGTGATATGCAGGATTCTTTTTACATAACAGATCAGTTTTTATTGAGGACTCACACATCTCCTGTTCAGATCAGGACAATGGAAAAGATGGCTCCGCAGCTTCCTGTGCGAATTATAGCTCCAGGTAAAGTGTTCAGGCGGGATGATGATGCCACCCATTCGCCCATGTTTCACCAGGTTGAAGGGCTGGCTGTAGATGAAAATATTTCTTTTGCCGACTTAAAAGGCACCCTGCTCTTGTTCGCAAGGGAGATGTTCGGTCCGGACCAGAAGATTCGATTGCGGCCCAGTTTCTTTCCTTTTACGGAGCCGAGCGCTGAAGTTGATATTTCCTGTATCATGTGCAGTGGAAAAGGATGCAGAGTTTGCAGTAACACCGGATGGCTGGAAATATTAGGCTGCGGCATGGTCCACCCAAGGGTGCTTGAAGTTTCAGGCTATAATCCCCGGGAGGTAACCGGGTTTGCTTTTGGCATGGGAGTGGAGAGAATTGCCATGCTGAAGTACGGGATCGGTGACCTGCGCCTGTTTTTTTCAAATGATTTGCGTTTTCTGAAGCAGTTTGGCTAATAGAAAAGAATCCAGAATTCCGAACACTGAAAACAATTGAATCGGAGGATGATTAATTAATGCGCGTATCATATGAATGGCTTTCAGAATATATTGATCCCGGCATGAGTGCCGGGGAATTAGCTGAAAAATTTAATCTCACCGGTATAGAAGTAGGGGCTGTGGAACGTTTTGGTCCGGAACTGTCCGGAGTGGTAGTCGGCCAGGTAAAGGCAATGGAACCACATCCATCCAAGAAAAAGTTGACCCTGGTGGATACGGAGACAGGTGAAGGGATTGTCAGCATAGTTTGTGGAGCAAGAAATATGCAGGTTGACGACAAGGTGGTAGTAGCCAAACCGGGATCGGAACTGCCGGGTGGTAGCCATATTGATGTAACACAAATTGGTGGGGTTACTTCCAATGGTATGCTCTGTTCTGCCCAGGAGCTAGGGCTGGACCTGGGCGGAGAAGACGAGATATTAATTCTTGACCAGGAAGCTGTTGTTGGGGAGTCAGCTGAAAAAGCGCTTGGGTTTGATGATCTTATTCTTGAACTTGAGCTGACTCCAAACCGTGCCGATTGTCTCGGTCTGATTGGTGTCGCCTATGAAATTTCCGCCATAACCGGAAACAGTGTCAAATTTCCTGAAATGACTCCTCCTGAGAACGATGAAGATATAAATGATAGAGTCAGTATTAAAGTTGAAGACCAGGAGCTCTGTCCCCGCTATACAGCCCGCGCTGTAAGGGATGTCGTAATTGGCAAAGCACCGTTATGGATGCAGTTAAGATTACTTAAGGCCGGTATTCGGCCGATCAATAATGTGGTTGATATAACCAACTATGTGATGTGGGAATTTGGCCAGCCCCTGCATGCTTTTGACCTGAATTTAATAAGGGATAACAAGATTTTTGTCCGCAGGGCCCGCCAGGATGAAACCCTGGTTACTCTTGATGGTGTTGAGCGCAAGCTAACCCCGGATTCCCTGGTTATCGTAGATGGAAAAGTGCCTGTCGGTTTGGCCGGAGTGATGGGTGGAGAAGATACAGAAATAACTACGCTAACTGCAGAAGTATTGATAGAGGCTGCAAATTTCAATCCAACCAATATCAGGCGGACAGCACGTCGATATAACCTTCCGTCAGAAGCTTCCCAGCGTTTTGAGAAGGGTGTAAACCCTGAGGCTGCCATCTGGGCCCAGGAGCGGACTGCACTGCTTATCAAGCGGTTTGCCGGTGGCAGGGTTCTAAACGGGATCATAGATGTTAATTACCTTAACCTGGAACCGAAAAAAGTTACGATCAGTCCGGAAAGAATTAATAAAATACTGGGTACGGAAATCCCGGGAAAAGAAGTGGGAGCTATTATGGGTCGGCTAGGATTTGAATATCAAGATAAAACCTCCGGCCAGATAGAGGTAAAAGTTCCCCTGAGACGAGCGGATATATCAATTGAAGAAGACCTGGTTGAAGAAGTGGCCAGGCTGTATGGATATGATAGAATACCGACTACCCTGCCCGGTGGTAAATTGCATGAAAACCGGGAGTCAGACGAAGAAAAACTCCACAACCTGGTCAGAACTGTTTTAACTGCAGGCGGCTATTATGAGTGTATTACCTATTCTTTTATTAACCCTGAAAGCCTTGCGATGCTTAGAATACCAAATGATGATAGCAGGCGACAGGTTGTCCCGGTTCAAAACCCTTTTACTGATGATCAATCTGTAATGCGCACAACATTGCTGCCTGGTTTGTTGAAAGTTATGAAACATAACCTGAGCCACCGTGAACTAAATCAAATGCTCTTTGAAGTCGGTTCAGTATATGAACCGAAAAGCCTGCCTCTTAAGGAGCTGCCCCGGGAAAGAAAGATGGTCAGTTTGGCCGTAACCGGTCTTGAACCTGAGCCTAACTGGATCAAGGAATCCAGGGAAACTGATTTCTTTACTATTAAGGGAATACTGGACAGTCTTTTCGCAAGGATCCGCATTGATAAAGTTGACTACGTTTCCAGGGCTGTGCCATTTTTACACCCAACCCGTTGTGCAGTGTTAGAAGTTGAAGGTAGAGAACTTGGCTGTATCGGGCAACTTCATCCCGANATTGCTGAGGAACTTGAGATTGGTCAGGCCGTTACAGTTTGTGAGCTTGATCTTGAATCGATCGCAGAACTGTCCGAACTCATCCCCAGGGTTACAGCAATACCAAGGTTTCCTGCTGCCAAAAGGGACCTGGCCCTGGTTGTATCACGGGATATTTCTGCAAAGCAGCTTGAAGATACTATCCGGGAAGCAGGGGGGGATCTGGTAAGAGATTTGATTTTGTTTGATCTTTACGAAGGTAAGCAGATTCCTGAAGGTAAACGCAGTCTTGCTTATTCTATTACTTTCCGCCGTGAAGAAGGAACGCTGACCGATGAAGAGGTAAATACAGCACTTTCCAGGGTGCAGGATGCCCTTCATCAGGTTGGCGCCGTTTTGCGTAGTTAATCAGGCAGGATATTAACCCTGTTATCACGAAATATGTTAAGTACCTATTTCTGACTAATTGGAAGGCAGGGTGCGGTTTTATGGAAGATAAGGGTAAAAACAGGGTGGCTGTTTACATTATGGGTGAAGAGTACATCCTTCGGGGCTCATCTTCAAAAGAAGAAATGGAAAACGTAGGACGTTATGTTGATAACCTGATGAGAAAGTTATCGGAAAGCAATCACCAAATGAGCCGACAAAGAATTGCCGTTTTAGCAGCGTTAAATCTTGCCGACGAACTACTCAGGCTAAAGCAGGAAAAACCTTACACTGCCGAAGAAGCTAAAGACATGGAGTGAATTAGATGACCTGGCTCGATATCCTTTTACTTGTAGTTTTCCTGCTTCATTTCGTCAGCGGTTTTTCGCGTGGCATGATCAAGCAGTTGTTCGATATTTTTGGTTTTTTTCTGATTATCATTGCTTCTCTTTGGGGCAGTCGTCAATTCAGTTATATCCTTGCTGACTACGTAAACCCTGAAGACATTATACCCCATCATGAGGTGATAGAGAGTCTGGGAGTGGAACTCGCTTTTGAAACGGTCCCTCAGTTAATTGCCGGGGTGTTAACTTTCCTTGCTTTATTTCTTGTATTAAGCGTGGTATTTCGCTTGTTTTCCCGTGGGTTCAGATGGGTTAACCGGCTCCCGGTAATCGGCTTTTTCAATCGGGTTGGCGGGGGTGTACTTGGTGCGCTGGTCGGTGTCCTTTTTGTTTATATTATAATTGCAGCGTTATCCCTGGTGCCCTTGCAGCTTTTTATGGATGCGCTTGATAACTCTGAAATAGTTTTTATAACTGATCATTACCTGACTCCGATAGCAAAAGATATTGGGGAGCTGTTCTTAAACTACTATATCAATATGAATTCCTGATTGTCTATATAAACCGGTATTCTTATTTGTATAGAATACCGGCATTTTTATGCATAAATCAGCTTATAAAAAATGGAGATTATTATCTTGCAGTTTTTGAAGGAAGTAATTACAACTGGAAAAACTGAAAATGTAGCCAGAAGCCTGTTGGGACAATACCTTTGCCGGAAAATAGGAGATGACCTGGTAAAGGGGATGATTGTCGAAACGGAAGCTTATTTAAGCAAAAACGACCAGGCCTTTGCCATTGATAGATCATTAGACGGGCATATGCTCTGGCAAGAACCATTGTATTTAGAAGAAAATAGCAGCATAAATGAAAAAATACAGGTTAAAGCAACACCACGAATAGGCATATCTGTGGCAACAGACAAAAAGTTGCGTTATATTATTAGTGGTAGCAATTATTTATCAAGGAGAGAATCACTTGAGTAGTGTAGTAACAAACAGAGAAATTAAAGTGCTTGAATATGATCAGATCAGGCAAAAGCTTGCTGAAAAGACTATTAGCCCGCTGGGCAGGAAAATGGCAGAGGAAATAGTCCCTGTTTCAGACTTCCACCTGGTTTTTAAGCGGCTAAAGGAAACCGGTGAAGCAAGACTTATGTGTTCAAAAAATGCCTTTAGTCCTTCACCTGTTGAAGATATTAATGCCTGTTTGACCAGGGCCGGCAAGGGCGCATCTTTATCGGGTGCAGAGCTGGCTTTAGTATTGACTTTCCTAAAAGCTGTGCGCCGCTGGGAGGTCTTTTTTAAGGATAAGGATCAGCGAGAACTATATCCTACCCTGTGTGAGAGAGCTGGTCAAATTAATTCTTGTCCGGAACTGCTTTCTGCCCTGGAAAAATCGATTGATCCTGAAGGAAATGTTATCGATACAGCTTCAACAGAACTCGCTTCACTGCGTCGCAAAAAAGCTTCTCTGCAAAATAAAATCAGGGACAAACTCGATGAGTACCTGCGCAGCTCAAGTTACAGGCGCTACCTGCAAGAAAGCCTTGTTACAATACGCAGCGGTCGATATGTTTTGCCTGTCAAACAGGAGTACCGGCAAAATATGCAGGGTGTTGTCCACGATCAATCAGCCAGCGGGGCAACAGTATTCATTGAACCGTTGCCGGTTGTTAATATGCAAAATGAAGTAACTTCACTGCAGCGCCGGGAAGAACAGGAAATTGAACGTATTTTAATGATGCTAAGCGCTAAAGTAGATGCTGAAAGTGAAAAACTATCATTAAATAGTTCCATTTACGCAGAACTTGATTTTATTATAGCCCGTGGGCGCCTTAGCCTGGAAATGGATGGCAGTGAACCGAGGATATACCAGGACAATGAAGCAGGTATATACCTGGAGAACGCCAAACATCCATTGCTAACCGGAGAAAAAGTGCCTCTTCATCTTGAACTGGGTGACCAGGTCCAAACTCTCGTAGTAACAGGGCCAAATACCGGTGGAAAAACAGTGGCATTAAAAACTATTGGTTTACTGACGATTATGGCACAGAGTGGATTGCATATCCCTGCAGGTAAAGAAACCAGGTTGACTATATTCGATAAAGTTCGTGCCGATATCGGCGATGAGCAAAGCATTGCCCAGTCTCTGAGCACATTTTCCGGGCATATGCATAATATTATCGAGATCATTAATGAATCTGGTCCTATGACCCTTTTATTATTTGATGAGCTGGGTGCAGGAACCGATCCTTCTGAAGGTTCGGCCTTAGCCATGGCTATTCTTGGTGAATTAACAGCCCGTGAGGCGCTGACGGTTGCGACTACCCACATTAATGAGCTTAAATTATTTGCACAGGTCCAGGAAAAGATGCAAAATGCAGCCATGGAATTCGATCCGGACACCTTAACCCCGACCTACCGTCTCCTGCAAGGTGTTCCGGGACAAAGCAATGCTTTTTACATTGCATCACAGCTTGGGTTGCCTGAGCATGTTTTAGAAAAAGCGAAAACTTTTGTGCACCGCTCTCACGATCAGGTAGAGTCGGTTATTGCCAGCCTGGTTGAAGATCAACAGCGCTATCATCGTGACAGCCGCAAGGCTGAAATAGATCG
>SL_3KL_010_SEDDRAFT_10006743_pt1 | contig 10236 bp, 10 predicted proteins | sample SodLakKL_010_SED_2_FD_10381 | JGI IMG/M metagenome (IMG submission 10381)
TGTCTTTATTCAGTTGTATTTGAGTAAAAATAACCTGGATGCCGGCTTGGCGGGATTTTTATTTAAATCCGTAGGCATTCATCTGGGCTTGTTTTTCTTGGTTTTATCGGCCTGGTCATGTGGGAGGTTTATTTCGGTTAGTCTGCCCCTTACCACAAGTAAAAATGCAGCAGCAATTGTACACATAGCTCTTGGTTTTGCAGTGATGGGCATCGGGCTATTCTTACTGGGGCTGTTGAAGATGATTCATCTTTTTCCCGTACTGGCCTGGCTATTGTTGTTGCTGATTTCCGGGGGAAAAGGCTTTGCTGTGTCTGTGAAAAAGTGGATTTGGGACAAAAAGGTATCGTTCACCCTGAGTTACCTTTCCCTTTTTATGGTGTTGGCGGCTTTGGTAGTCCTTTCCATAAATTTAATTGCTGCGATCTCTCCCTATCCCGTTGGGTTTGACTCTTTGACGGTCTACATGAATATACCTTCATTAATCAGTGAGTACGGCAGCCTGGTAGAGGGTTATCAACCGCATTATTGGTCTTTGATCACCAGTTTGGGATATGTGTTATTTGACAGCAATTCCATTGCTCAGTACCTGGGTGTGCTTCCGGGTGTATTGAGCATATTTGTTGTTTACCGATTGGCGCGGTATTTTGTCGGTATTGACTGGTCCATTTTTGCAGCTGTGATATTTTACCTGATACCTGTGATTGTATGGCAATCGAGTATTGAAATAAAAACCGACCTGGGTTTGCTGTTCATCCTTCTGGCAGCGGTGTTAATGGTGGTTGATCACTATCGTGGAAAAACCCTGGATGTTTTTCCTATAGGGGATGAAAATCCACTGTCCAAGGGTGATTTCATCCTCTGGGGTACGGTAGGAGCCCTTTTGGGATTTGCATTGGGTATTAAATTGACGGCCTTTATCACTATTTTGTCCTTAGTGGTATTTTTGTTTTACATCTACAGTGGCAAATATTTGGCCTCAGCCGCTTTTTTTGCATCCATTGCGGTGGTATTTGGAATGGAGCTCTACCGTTTTGCAAATCTGGACATTTCAACAGTTGAGAAATATGTATTTGTCGCTTCAACAGGAGTGGTTTCTATTTTTCTTTTTGTCTGGGCGGTACTTAAAAAGCGAGAGAGCCTCCTGAAGCCGTTTAAATTGTCGGTAGTACTTATGCTTTTTGCAGGTATGGTTTTTTCTCCCTGGGTGGGTAAAAACATTGGAGAAAAGGGTATTATTTCCATATCCAGCCTCATTAACTCGAAGGACCCTACGTTTGAATTGTTGGGTAGTCATCCCGGGCTCAATGAACGGGATCAGATGCCGCGTCCGATGCTCATGAATAGCTGGGAAGAGTCTGAATCGGCGGATTATGAACCGAGCGCCAGCTTTGTCGTGTCACAAGAAGGGCCCACCGGGAAAAAAGAGGAAATCAACAGGTATCTCGGATACGAGGGTGGGGCCATGCGGTTTTTGACACTGCCTTATGATCTGAGTATGCAAGCGAATGTGAGTCTTTTTGCCACTCATATCGGAGTGGTTTTCCTGGGCTTTTTTCCATTGATACTTTTGTCATTCAGAAGGAAGGGACTGGGTTCGTTTATTTTGAAACTCGTTTTTATTTTAGTTTGGATGTCCTTTTCAATCTGGTCTGTTCACAATGCGGACAATGTGCTGAGTTATTCTGAAGTAATGAATTCACTATCCTCCTACGATTACGGGAAGGGGTCGGCCTTTTTTGATTCCCTCCAGCCGATTTACCTGTTACTGCTGAGTCCATTGGTCTTTTTGGCCAGTCTGCTGTCACCGGTATACTCCTTGTTGACTTTCGATTCAGATGCCTGGAGCTTGGGTATTGCCTTGTTGAGCAGTGTGATGTTGTATTATTTATTCAGGGATCAGTTCAGAAGTCAAAAGCCATTACTGAGGGGGCTGATGATTTTTGGTGGGAGTTATTTCATATTTTGGTTGATGCTGTCGAGTGGTATTCCCTGGTACGGTATATTGGGCTTAGCCCTAATGCCTTTAATGTTGGCCAAGCTCTATTTTTCAAATCAGGACTCTCCCTTTAAATCGATACCCTGGGTCCGGTATTTTAGTCTTGGCTTCCTCATTGCATGGGTACTCTTGCTTGTCTTCTTTAGGTTGACCCCATTGGCGGTGACCGACGTTCCCAATCCCGCTCAACTGGACTACAAAAAACCGTTGAGTCCCTCATCTGTACTTTATGCCTGCAACTCAATCGATCGCGATCAGTGGCTCAAGAGGTTTTATAATCCTTCTACCGTGGAGATAATTGATCAACTCAACAGGGACTCTGAAGCAAAAATATTGAATATTGCTACATCTCTGAATTTTTTCATCAGTGGAAACGACAAGCGGATATACGAGGACAATCAGTTGGATTTTTTCAATGCCATTTGGACTGCTTCCAGAAAAAGTATGGTAGTGACTACCAATCGCTTGAAGTTGGCAGGAATAGACTATATCTTATTGGACCTGGAGGTGGCTAGTCTGGATGTTACTCCGGATCAATCTCTTTTACACAAAGTGGAAGAATTGGTAGAGTACCTGCACAACAACCCCCACATCGAACTGATTGCTACGGATCGATTGGTGGTTCATCCCAGAGGTGATCGTCAAATGACGGTGGATGGTTCCAATGTGTTGGTAAAAAATCATATCTTTGGAAATCAAATTATTGAGCCTGGAAAACGCGCTCTTTTTAAAGTTAAATGATGATGGAGAATGCGTTTAACAAAGATCAAATTCTAATAATCATACCCGTATTCAACGAATCCGGGAGAATTGGGGGTGTGGTAAGCGAATTGAAAAGTCATGGGTTCGGGCAGGTGTTGGTCATAGACGACGGCAGTGTGGACAATTCTGCCACAGAGGCTGCCGGGAAGGGGGCTAAAGTTTTGATTCATTTGATAAACAGAGGTGCAGGTGCAGCAACAGAAACCGGCTTGCAGTACTTTAGACAACAATCTCATCTGAAGCTGGCAGTGACTATAGATGGGGACAATCAGCACTCGCCTTCGGATATTGATCACCTGGTGAGGGCGCATGTGGAAAGTGAGGCAGATTTGACCATTGGGGATCGGTTTATGTCCGGAGAAAACAAGATTCCACTGTCGAGAATAATTTACAATCGAATTGCAGATATCATCACTTCTGTATTAAGTTGGAAAATGGTAAAAGACTCGCAATCCGGATTTAAGGTGTGGAGCAGAAGGTCGGCTGAATTGATTCGCATAGAGCAAAACGGATACGAATTTTGCAGCGAAGTGTTGATCAAGGCCCACCACTACAAGTTAAATCTGGTCAATGTACCGATAAAAGTTTACTACCCCAAAGATTACCATCGCAAGGGACAAAATTTGGGTATGGGTATCCGGACTGCTTTCAATTTGTTGCATCATTCTATTTTTAAAAACTAATCCCGATGCAGTTTGAAGTATATCAAGTTCTCGTGCCTTTAATCGGGCTTTTTTCAATAGGATTGACATTGAGGAGTCAGTTAATTGGAGAAAATACTGTATTTGAAACCTTCTTTTGGATTCTTATCTGGGTGGGGATTTGCCTCGTTGCATTGTTTCCGGATACGACCACCAATTTTCTGTCGCGCGCCCTGGGGATTAAAGACAATGTCAATGCCATTATTTTTATTGGCCTGGCGGCTTCCTTTTTCATCCACTTTAGGACTTTTACGGTGATAAAAAGGCAAAACAGAACCATTACTGAGTTGGTGCGAAAAATTGCACTGAAAATGGAAAAGGACAAAGAAAACCCATCGTGAAAATACTTTTCATAGTCGAGCATTACTACCCTTATATTGGCGGTGCTGAAATTCTTTGGAAGGAGCTTTCAGAGTCACTCGTGAAAAATGGCGATGAAGTCACTGTTGTCACCACCCGTTTTGACAAAAAGCTGCCCACTCGCGAAAGTATCCGAGGAGTGGAGGTCATAAGACTCAATATTTCAAGTCGCTACGGATTCACCTTCCTCTCTGTGCCCGCTTGTATAAGATATGCCAGGCGGGCGGATATTATCCAGACTTCTTCCTACAACTCGGCTCTTCCGGCCTGGATTGCATCCAAATGGACTTCCACTCCCGCTGTAATTACCTTTCACGAAGTATGGGGGAAGTTGTGGTTTAAACTGCCATTCACTCCGCGCCTGAGTTTACTGGCTTATTTTAGCTTTGAGTGGTTTCTTCTGAAATTGAATTTTGATCGATTTGTAGGTGTTTCTGATTTCACAGCAGGTCGTCTCAGAGATTCCGGAGTCAGGTCCCATCGGGTAGTGAGAATTTACAATGGATTGAATTACGATGAATTTAAGGTGTATACGCACTCCCCACCTGAGGTCTATACTTTTTGCTATTTTGGCAGGTTGGGCATTTCCAAAGGCCTGGATCTGTTGTTGAAGGCTTTCTCTATTTTACTGAGAAAATATCCCGGGCTTCAACTAAAACTGATTGTACCGACCCGACCGGCCGGGTTATTCAAAAAAATTAAATACCTATCTGAAAAACTGGAAGTGGATAAACAAATTATTTGGAAACACCATCTGAGCAGAGAAAATTTGATTCAAGAAATTACGCACTCCCATGCGGTTGTTATTCCGTCCCTCAGTGAAGGTTTTTGTTTTGCCGCAGCAGAGGCTGTGGCTTTGAAAATGCCCATTATTTCGTCTGAATCGGCCGCATTAAAAGAGGTGGTTGGGGGGCAATTTGTCGCTGTAGAATCCCTGGATCCACATGGAGTAAGCCGTGCCCTTGAAAGAGCGTATCACAATGAATGGGATCACAAACCTGTAAGAGTTTTTCCATTGGAAAATACCGTCCATCAATACATTGATTTGTATAAGAAAATACTCCGATAATCACCTCAACCTCAGTTCTTTCTACCCAAAATATCGGTTGTAAGATAAGTGGTACGAAAGTGCCATCCCCAGTCAAGCCTACCTTTCGATCAGATGACCTTTGTAAAACTTGAACTGATCAGGAGTCAATATTTCTTCAACTTCACCTTTGGTGCTCAGCAGCATTCCGCGCCCAATCTTATGGACTTCTTCTCTGGTTAACTGGTCATCAAGACCAATTCCTTTTTCCCGAAATGCATTTTGGTATACAGTTCGAATATCCTTTTGAGACTGTTCGGAAAGACTCAACCGTTCATTGAGGTTATTGATCCACAAGTCAATGACTTCATTTACAGTCCAATCCTCTCGCAATAAACGATTGTGCTGCCTGTTTTCATTCGGACGCTCTCTTTCTGTCACCTCTCCTTTTGCATCATTACTCTCCCCATCGGACTCAGCACATGCAAACAGTCCAATGGAAATCAAAAAGAGGAGTAGAAGGAATTTATTCATTTTTTGGTCTTTTAGATGGTTTTCAATATGGCTCAACCGATCAATTCAGCGCATTGGTTGAGTAGTTTTTTATAAAAAAGATAAACGAAGGTACATATTTTTTAAGATAAGTTTCGGTGAGTTCTATACACCCATTGTTCTTGCTTTTTTTCCAAAACCTCCCTTTATCATAAGGATATACGGCTAGTATTATCCAAAATGAAGAGATTTCTCCCATAGGCCGAAGGCCCATAAGTTTTTTATTTTTTTTTGACTTTGAATCCGAGGAGGAAGACCATGAAGCGAAGTTGTTTATTACCGGGGATATGGAAGTGCAATTATAATTTTAAATAGCTGGCAATGATATTTTTTTGTATTTCAGATGTTCCGGAATAGACCGTAGCACTCAGTGAATCCCTCAATTGCCTCTCTATGAAATTGCCTTTCAGATAGGCCCTCCCACCCAGAATGGTAAAGGCGTCGCGACACATTTTTTGGTAAGCTTCACTGATTTTCAGTTTTGCCATTGAAGCAGTGAGCCCGGGACTATTGCTGTTGTCGAGATTCCATGCGGCCTGGTACAATAACAACTGACTGGTATGTAAATTGACTTTCATTTCAGCTACTTTGTGGGCTATGGCCTGATATTTTCCTATGTTTTTGCCCCCCACCTTTCTCTTCTTTACAAAATCCAGGATGTATTCCAGTATCTTTTTCATGGATCCCACGTGAACAGCACCCAGGCAGGCGCGCTCCCAATCCATACTCAGCTGAAACAATGGACCACCCCCGCCTTTTTGACTCAGAATGCAGTTGTAGTCCACGCGGACAGAGCGATAGTATTGTCGTCCCATTTGTACACTTTCCAGGCCTATTTTTTCCAATACTTCATCCGATTGTACACCCGCGGTTGAATGGTCAATCAGAAAGGCCGTTGTTCCGCCAAAATATCCTTTTTCCGCAGCTGTATTCACATACACGAGGGAGATGTCTGCCAAAGGGGCATTGGTGATCATGGTCTTTTCAGCGTTCAGGATAAAATGGTCTCCTTTGTCCTCTGCCCGGGAGGCCATTCGGTATACATCAGAGCCCGCACTTTCTTCTGTTATACTGTTGGCCATTATGCGCGATCCGTCGCAGAGCCGGGGCAGTAATTCGTTTTTTTGATCATCACTTCCCGCCTGGTAAACAGGGACTAAACAAGACAGCATCTGAGCCGCTATGGCAAAGGGCAAGCCATTGTCTTCAGATCGATAACTCAATTCCTCCAATGCCATGGCTGTACTTAAAGCATCCAGGCCCCGACCTCCGAATTCCGCGGGTATGGGGAGGCCGTGCAGTAGTACTTCGCCACAAACCTCCCAGTCTTTCCGGCTAAAGGGGTCTCCGCGCTGTATATAATCGAGCTTATTGATTCTCTGGCTAGTGAAATCACCGATTTCCCGGATGATATCGATTTGTTCATCGCTGTATTTAAAGTTCATGACATATTTTTTTGAGTTCCTGGTAATCGGTTTTATCTGTGCTGGTTTTTGGTATAGAATCCAACTCGATAAATCGATCCGGAGTCATATAATGCGGCAGGCGTTCCTGGCAATATGTCTTTAGATTATCCATGTTTAATATCGCGGACTCCCTGGCTTGTATGAAAGCTGTAATTCGACACTCGTAATCGTCGGTATATACAGAGGAAACAGCCACATCGGCAATTTGGGAATGTCGGTTCAATGTGTTTTCTATTTCTCCCAGCTCTATTCTGAATCCATTCTTTTTTACCATGCGGTCTTTCCTCCCTTTAAATACCAGGTCTCCCTCTTCACTGATTTTTACCAGATCGCCCGTTTTATACCATTTTTTGCCATTTTCAATAAAAAAGGAATTGGAATTGGCGCCTGCATTATTCCAATAGGAATGGGCCACCGCTGAACCGGAGACACAGAGTTCGCTATCCCCCGAGGGGAGAGAGAGTATTTGAGTGGAGAGATGTTCACAGGTCTTTCCTATGGGGTAGGGATCCTGACGATCCACCGGAACCGGTTTGGGTATTTCAAAGTAAGTGCAGACATTGGTTTCTGTGGGCCCGTATAAGTTGAAGAATCGCGCATCAGGCCACAACCGGCTCAGCTGGTGTAACTTGTCCGGTGGAAAAACCTCCCCGGCAAAAAGAACAAAACGCAAAGAGCGGTGATTTCTGCGCTCGGGTTTTCCGTAAAGTAGGATGAGCTTTAAAATGGTGGGGGTTGAATACCAATGAGTAATGCCTTTTTCCTCTATAAGATGAGCCAATGCCCGGGGATTTTTACCGGTCTGGTGATCGATCAATACGAGTTTAGCCCCGTGCTTGATGCTCAGGTACAAATCGAGTATCGACAGGTCAAAGTGAAAGGGCGCATGAGAAGAAAAAACAGAATCCGACGTGGGGGAAAAAACTCCGGAACACCAGTGGATAAAGCTCAATGCATTGGAATGCGTAAACATCACACCCTTGGGCTGGCCGGTAGATCCGGATGTGTAGAGAATATATGCGAGGGGGTGTTCAATAACCATACCGGTCTCTTTTTTAGGAGAAAGTGTGGCGATGGAAATGGAATAATCCAGAAAATTAAGGTTCTCTGTTGCTGGTTTTAAATCGGGGGAAACCCACTCTAAATCCGAATCGATGGACCCGATTACAAAATGAGTTTCACAATCCGATGTGATGAATTGATTCCGGGTCTCAGGTGCCTCAATATCGAGGGGGACATAGGTGCCTCCGGCTTTGAGGATGCCGAAAATGGCAGCGACAGATTCAATGCTTTTGGGTAAAAAGACCGCGGCTCTGAATGCAGGGGATTTACATCGGGATTTTAATGATTGGGCTATCTGAGTGGATAACTCATCCAGTTCGAGGTAGGATACAACCCGGCCGTTGCAGTCTAAAGCACTGCTATTCGGGTTCTCCCGTGCCGAATCCACCAACAATTGATGAAGAGTTTCCACGGGGATTTCTATTGTTTTTTGCTCTTAATAAAATCCCACATTTTATTGACTGTGTCGAGATTGTCCTGATCTACTTCATGATGATTAAATTCAATATCGAATTCTTTTTCAATGTAATCCACCAACTGCAGGGTAGAGATCGAGTCCATGATTCGACTCGACACCAGAGCAGTATCTTCATTAAATTGTTCCTCTTCACTTTCGTTTAGGAATTCTTCTTTTATAAAATCGATCAATGCTTCTTTGGATTTTGTCGCTGCCATTTTTTCGTTTTTAAATCAATGTATCAATGCTTTTGCATTCGCTCTGCAAATTTAAGCAAAAGCTGACTAATCGGCAGTGGAATGCTTTATTCGTTTTACTCGAATACCCGGGGAATTTCCGGGAAATGAATTCCTGGCCGATTAAAATGCAGAGAGTTGGACTAGCTTCAATTATTAGGGAGGGAGCCCCTCCTTTAATAAAGACATTTATTTATTCGCGTTTCGAATATCTCTGGCGAGCAATCGAGAGAACTCCCGGGCACTTTTTCCCGTCAGATGGTGGTACTGGTCAAAGAATTCAAAGTTTTCACCTCTGTCGGAATAGTCGATAAATTGCACTCCTTTTCGGTCAGCTACTTCTTCAATAAAGGGTGTAAAAAAGGGGTGACGCATATCTTCAACCTCTGTTACTTCCGGATGTATGGGCAATCTGACCAGGATGACTTTCCCCCTGTCCGTTAAATCAGAAACCAGATCAATGAAAGCTTTTTCGCGCTCAGGAGATCTGACAAATTCTCTGGAATAGACCCTCAGATCTTCAAGAGGAATGGTGATGTCTCGCTGACCGATGTATTCAACCCACCCGTCTCTGTGGATGCCAAGGTACTCCAATCTCGGATTGTCTTTGAGCAGTTCTTTCAGGGTCGGGTTTCTGGCATTGCTGTTTCGGATAAAGTATTCAATATTGGGGTGTTGGTTGATCATAAACAGGTCGTAAATTCTAAAATCCCGCTCTCTGGGCAAGCGCTCTTCTTCGAAATCCATCAGGAGACCAGCGGTTATCTCCAGGATAAATACGGAATGTTTATCGCGGTTAGCTGACTTCAATTTTCTTTTTATGAAGTGGTTGTAATAGGATCCATAAGGGGAGTTTACCAGTGTAAAAGCAAGGTTGATAAAATTGCCCTCCAGGTCTAACTCCTCCGAAAGTACGGCCGGAGAAATTCCCTTTTGGCTTCTCGATCCGCCAATAATCAGATGATTGGCGCTGGTGGTGGTTTTCCAATAAAAGGTGTCCTCGGTCATTATCCGGTTGCCAACCAGATAAAGATAGGGAACTCCGGCTATCAGAAGCAATGCCGCCAGTTTGATCAATAGAATTTTTGCAGATTTCATGCGGTTAAAAATTTTCCTAACCCAAAGTGGGAACGGTGAAATTCAGAGGTGATATTTTGGCCAATTTCTTTGTATGTCATTGTCAAGGTCTGCATCATTTGTCTTTTTCTCTCAAAGTCTACTCCTTTCTCAAAACTCAAAGTAAATAAATTCGGTTGTCGGCGGTTCTCCAAGGTAGAAAATGGCGTGGAGAATCACCAGGTAAAACAACCATCTCACCGCACTTGTTTGTTTCGTTAAAAATTCATTTAATGTGTCATCCCCCATGAGTTTGTGGAAGAAGTCCATGGCTGCCAACAGCGCGAGCATGAGGAGGAAATCGTGAAATGCCACTACCTGGAAGAGTACCTCACTCAACTGCTCTGTCTTGATTTTAAAGATATTGGTGCAGAGCTGAAAGGCATCTGTTATATTGTTGGCTCTAAAGAAAATGACGGACAAGACCCCAGCATTAAAGCAAAAGGCTAGATTGATCCACCAGCGAAGAGCCGAGTCTCTTCTAATTTTGACCCAGGA
>SL_3KL_010_SEDDRAFT_10006744_pt1 | contig 10236 bp, 9 predicted proteins | sample SodLakKL_010_SED_2_FD_10381 | JGI IMG/M metagenome (IMG submission 10381)
TGAAGCAGTCCTCACACACAGGTAGCCCTCCCCCCTGCCACGATAAACCAGGGGAAGAAAACAGATACCAATTTCGGATTCCTGGCGGATGAAATACGGGAAATCATGCAGACGCAGGGAGGGATTGTACGAAACAAAAAAGGGCTGAAAACAGCACTGAAACGGTTGGACCAAATTATGGAAAAGCTCGAACCACTCCATATAAACACCCCGGCCCAAACAGAAGTTGCTAATATGGCTTTAGTGGCACGCCACATCATTGCAGCAGCCCTGGAGCGAAAAAACAATATTGGAGCCCACTATCGCAGCGACGCTTAAGGAAAACAGGGCGAAACTTTCAATAAAAAACCCACGATTATGCAACCTAACACCTACATCGATCAGATCATCGCCCTGGCCCTGGCAGAAGACATGGGTACAGGGGATATAACCACCAACAGCATAGTTCCTGCAGGCACAAAAGTAAATGGCAGTTTCAAGGCCAAAGAAGAGGGAGTTATTTGCGGAATAGAAGTGGCAAAGCAGGTATTTGACACCCTGGATAAATCCATAAACTTTACCCCCTTTTGCCGGGACGGGGATAAAGTATCAAAAGGAACCATCATTGCTGAAATATCAGGCATGGCAGCATCCATCCTCACGGGTGAAAGAGTAGCCTTAAACTTTCTGCAGCGCCTGTCGGGTATTGCTACCCGTACTGCAAAACTGGCCGGGCAATTGTCAGAAACATCCACCAAAGTTGTGGATACGCGCAAAACAACACCAGGCATGCGTGTCCTGGAAAAATATGCCGTAAAAACGGGGGGTGGACAAAACCACCGTATGAACCTTTCAGACGGAATTCTGATCAAGGACAATCATATCAAAGCTGCCGGCAGCATCAGCCGGGCTATCGAAGCAGCCCGGAAAAACGCACCCAGGACCCTGAAAATTGAAGTGGAGGTAGAAAACCTTGATCAGGTCAATGAAGCTTTAGATGCTGGTGCCGACATCATTATGCTCGACAACATGGACCTGAACACCATGGCCAAAGCTACAACCATTATTGATGGCAGGGCGCTCACGGAGGCATCAGGAAACATGGAGCAGAAGGATTTGCTGGAGGTAGCAAGCACCGGGGTGGACATGATCTCCATGGGCGCCCTCACTCACAGCATTAAAGCAATGGATATCAGCCTTAAGTTTGAATAACACACAGCACCAGGGTTTTAACAATTTATCAAAGGATGCTTTTTTTGACATCCCGGTTGCCATGATTATTCTATCACTCTCTCCCAGCCAACTTTGGACAGGTTCCTGTAGATGATAAAACCTGCCACTGCAGCAATCAACAAAAAGATAACCCCTGGCAGGTATTGCCCAAAAATGATACGGCCAGTTCCAAAGAGGGTAAAGAGTACCAGGATACAGCCAGCAATGTAGTTGATAAACATCAATCCAAATCCCTTATCCCCTTTCACGTGTGGCATCTTTTCTGCAATGGGTCTCCAGCCAGCCCCCCCGGGATGTACCCGTTCATAAAACTCCATCAGTTTCTTCTCATCTGTGGGTTTGGTCAGAAATGTTACTGTCAGCCAAACAAGAGTCGACCAAACCACAATAATGATAAGGGTGGGCTCATAGCTCAAATTGTAATGAAATGCCAGGATAGGATAAACGAAATAAGGGGCAACCATGGCGGCAATTTCAGACCAGGCATTGACACGCCACCAAAACCACCTGAGCAGCAACACCACCCCAATACCCCCGCTGCACGCCAGGATAAAACGCCATGCATCGCTGATACGATCAAATTGTGTGGTGATTATCAGCGAAAAAATAATCAACAGGAAGGTGGTGATTCGGGATACTTTCACATAGAATTTTTCACTGGCCCCGGGTTTGATAAAAGGTTTATACAGGTCATTCACAATATAGGAAGTTCCCCAAACGGTTTGCGACGCAATGGTAGACATGTAGGCTGCAAAGAAAGCTGCCAGCAACAGCCCCATCAGGCCCGAAGGGAGCAAATCGCGTATGACCATCACATAAGTAGCACCTTTGTCGGTGGCATCCGGGTACATCACCAGGGCGGCCAGGGCCACAATAATCCATGGCCATGGGCGAATGGCAAAATGGGCAATCTGAAACCACAACGTAGCCAACAGGGAGTTTTTCTCATCTTTGGCCGACATCATACGTTGGGCCACATAACCGCCACCACCCGGCTCAGCTCCCGGATACCAGCTTGCCCACCACTGCACACCCAGGTATGCCACCACAGCTACCACACTCATTTGCAATATCCCGGTAGCATCGGCCTCAACTCCGTCAGATACCACTACCGGTAAATAATCAAAAACCCAGTTTACATGATCCAGCGACTCTTTCAATCCGCTTACGCCACCTACATGACGAAGAGCTATAATGGCCAGCAGGATGCTGCCTCCCATAGCAATTACAAACTGAAAAGTATCGGTGACAGAAACGCCCCACAAACCCGAAATGGCGGAATACAGAGCCACAAAAATCATCATCATCCCCACCACCATCAGATGTGAGCTAAAGGTAATCCCAACAAGACTCAATTCAGTATAGCCAAAAACCATCAGCCCGGGAAACATCACTTCCAGGATCTTCACCATGGCAAGGTTAACCCAGGCTATCACGATAGAATTCATAAAAATACCGATATAGATGGCCCTGAATCCCCTGAGAAAACGAGCCTCCTTCCCCGAGTAGCGGATGGATACGAACTCCGTATCGGTCATGATACCCGCCCGTCGCCAAAGCCGGGCAAAAAAGAATACAGTGAGCATTCCTCCAAAAAGCATATTCCACCACAGCCAGTTACCTGAAATACCGCCTTCTGCCACCAACTCAGTAACAGCAAGAGGTGTGTCGGCAGCAAATGTGGTGGCAACCATGCTGGTACCGGCCACATACCAGGGCAGGTTTCTTCCGGTGAGAAAAAAATCGGTGGTGCTTTTGCCGGCTCTTTTTGACAGATACAGGCTAATACCCATACTCAGCAATAAAAAAAGCCCTATGATGATCCAGTCGAGGGTTGAAATGTACATAAAAACCTAATTTACAAGAACATACAACAAAACCTCAGGCAACGATTGCCAGCAAACTTATATGGCAATAAGCAACTGGCTTATAACAATAATAATCACCAAAGAAAAAGGATAGACCGCTGCATAGGCTTCCTGGGGTGCATTGGTTTTGGTAAGCGGCTCCACAGCACTCAATGCAGGCGTACTTGTCATGCTTCCGGTTATTGCACCCAACAAACTCAGGAAGTTGAGTTTCAAAACTTTCCTGCCAAAAATAACTGCGACAATCATGGGTAATAAAGAAATGACAGCTCCGGCCAGGATCATTTGATAGCCGTGCTCCTTGATGGTGGCCCAAATCATTTGTCCGGCCTCGGTACCAATATAGGTCAGGAAGAAAATCAGTCCCAGCTTGCGTAAATACTGGTTGGTGGTACCCGAAACGTTCCATACGATGCGCCCCGTTTTGCCTATCTTGCTGAGCACCAATGAAGAGAACAACACCCCCCCGGTCAGCCCCAGGCTAAAGTCCATCTTACCCAGGGGAAAAGTAATTTGACCAATAAACACACCCACCAAAACACCCACAGCAATGGGCAGAAAGTCTATCTCATCCAGCTCTTCGCGGCTATCACCCAGTATCTTCCCAATTTTGTGAATATTTTCATCGGGCGCACTCAGGGTAACTTTATCACCAAATCGCAGTCGCGTGCCTGCCGAAGGGATGATATCGATGCCACTGCGCCGGATAGATGTAACGGTGGCGTTATAGTTATGCAAAAAAGCAGACTCAGCAATGGTATGGCCAATATTATCACGGTTGGATATGAGAAAGCTTTTCACTACATATTTTTTGCTTTCGGGTATTTTCTTTTCTGTCTCGGAGCCAATAAAGTAAGATAACGTATTTAAATCCTCAGCAGTTCCGGCTGCCCGCACCACATCACCCTTTTCAAGCACTGTTTTTGAAGTGGGTGTGATGGGTGTATTGTTGCGCAATATCTTGGAAATATTGGTATGGGTAACTTTCCGTATACCCAGCTCTGACAAGCTCTTTCCGATAATATTGGGATTCTCAACTCTAAAATTTCGATACAACAGTTCGGGATAATCGGCATACATATCCGATTCATACCGTTTTTCCTCCCCGGGTATACTAACACCCATAAGTCGTGGTGAAAGCCTCACAAACAAAATGATACCAATAATGCCAAAGGGATAGGCCAGTCCAAACCCAATGGGCACCAGGGGGGAGCCGGAAACCTCGACTGCAGCAGCCAGCCCCGACGGACTGGTTATGGCACCTGTAAACAATCCCGTGGCAATATCTCCGTCGATATTAAGAAGATAACGCAGCATCAGAGTTGTGACCATCCCTGTGGCAATAATCACAATGGCAAGGAGGATAAAGTGAAGCCCCTTGCTTCTAAAGGCTGAGAAAAACCCTGGCCCGGCCTGCATTCCCACACTGAACATAAAAAGAATCAAACCGATTTGCTGAAAAATGGCAGGCAATGACACTCCAAAATGACCAAAAAGTATGGCTACAAAAATGACCGCAGAAATATCCAGTGAAAGGCCTTTTACTTTTACGCGCCCCAGGGCCATCCCCAATGCAACGATAATAAAAAATGCTATATAATCTGTGGTGAGAAAATCCATTTTTTTAAAGCATTGAAAACCGTGGCAAAGTTAGAAACAAAAATTACTCTTCCAGGATTTGTTTTGGCAAAATCTTAAAAGAGCCAAATATAAAGCTTTTAGCCAAACCTTTCACATATTTTCATATATTTGCTTAAGGTATCAACCTATCCATTAACCACCAAAGAATCAACCCATGAAAGCATCCTTCATCAATGGTTATCTCTTTGTATTCATCATCATTCTTATGGTAAGTGTTCACACCCTGCCCTTAAAAGCCCAAACCATCATTCCCGAGCCCGTTTCCATGGAAACCCGCTGGGGAAACTTCCGGTTCCGGGGCGACATCAACTTGTTTTTCCCCGGTGGCTCAGACGCCATGCTCCAAAATGCCCGATTTCTCAGATCTCACCTGGAGAACATCCCGGATACAGATATTCATATCCGCCAATACAGCATCGGAGAGGAACTTCCGTCCAATGGCATTGTCCTGACCATGAACCCTTCAAACCAAAAGCCAGAGGGTTATACCATACATGTAACATCCAACCAGATACTGATCACTGGTAATGATGAAGCAGGAGTGTTTTATGGAATTCAGAGCCTTCGCCAGTTATTACCACCCGAGCTTGAAGACCCGCAAAAAGCAACTGAAACAGGGACCGTCAGGATTTCCAACATGACCATTAACGACTACCCACGTTTCAGCTATCGCGGTATGCACCTGGATGTGGCGCGCCATTTTTTTGATGTGGATTTTATCAAAAGATACCTTGATTTGATGGCCCTGCACAAAATGAACACCTTCCACTGGCACCTGACCGAAGACCAGGGTTGGCGCATAGAAATAAAGAAATACCCGATGCTTACCGAAGTTGGGGCCTGGCGGGATGAAACCCTCATTGGTCATGGCGGACGCCCCCCTTTTGAGTATGATGGAGAACCCCACGGAGGCTACTATACCCAGGATGAAATCCGCGAAGTGGTGGAATACGCCAAACAACACCATATAACCGTAATTCCTGAAATTGAAATGCCCGGACATGCCACGGCGGCTCTGGCATCATACCCTGAGCTGGGCTGTACCGGAGGACCTTATGAAGTGGAAACCCGGTGGGGCATTTTTGAAGACGCTTTTTGTGCAGGCAATGAGTTTACCTTTGAGTTCCTTGAAAATGTGCTCTCCGAAGTGGTGGAACTCTTCCCCTCGGAGTATATTCACATAGGGGGTGATGAATGCCTGAAAGACCGTTGGGAGGAATGTCCCAAATGCCAGGCACGTATCGAAGAAGAAGGGCTTAAAGATGAAGAAGAGTTGCAAAGCTATTTCATACAACGGATAGAAAAATTTCTCCTTTCCAAAAATCGTAAAATCATAGGTTGGGATGAAATAATGCAAGGAGGGCTGGCACCCGAAGCTACGGTGATGTCATGGCGCGGGATGGAAGGTGGCATCCAGGCAGCCCAAAAGGGCCATGATGTGATTATGACCCCCACCAGCCACTGCTATTTTGATTACTACCAGGATGATCCTGAAACACAACCCCTGGCCATTGGCGGATACCTGACCCTGCGGCAGGTTTACAGTTTTAATCCCATCCCGGAAGTTCTTAATGATGATGAAGCAAAACACATTCTGGGCGGACAGGGCAACGTGTGGACAGAGTACATGAAAACTCCCGAACACGTGGAATATATGGCATATCCTCGTGCTGTGGCGCTTGCAGAAGTGCTATGGACACCCCGGGAGAAACAGGATTTGGAGGATTTCTACCAACGTCTGTCCGATCATTTCAAACGTTTCGACCTCCTGGGAGTAAATTACTTTTATCCCTGGGATTAGTGTATTATGAAAGAGTTGTGGTACCCCCCCATCAAAGAACCTCCATTAATTTGTTCCTCTAACGACCGGACCTGGGGCCGATGGAGCTAAATTTGCAATGACCCAATTTTATTTACAACATTATAGTAAAGGCGTTAAATATCCCGGAGCAGTAATCAGACCACATAAAACATACTTATCCAACCCAACCAAAGAAGACTTTTACAGTTCCATTGAAAAGCAAAATCAAATAGCCCGCGACCATAAACCAACTAAAGAAAATCAAAAAGCTTTTCAAAACAACATGAACTCATATTTTGGGAATAATGAAACATTATAACAGCTTCAAACTAAGGAAAGAAATGGTTTAAAAAAAAACAGGAGTGGCTGTGAGTGGAATTATGTTCACTCCTTTGGATATAAGAAGTTTGTTATAAAACGAAAAGTTGTAAAAAATGCTTTATCCTATAGATTGAATTTATCGGGCGGTATATGTAAATTTTGAAATGAAAACCAACGAAACGCCAACATCATTTCCAAAATAATTATTTTTGTATAGATAAGAAGAAACCGATGAATAAGATATTAATTGACAATATAGATAACCTAAAAGCATTGTGTATAAAATACAATGTGAAATCACTGCACGCCTTTGGTTCGGTGTGTACAGAAAATTTCGACGAAAACAGTGATATTGACTTGTTGGTATCCTTTAATCCAATGGATTACGGGGATTATGCCGACTCTTATTTTGAGCTAACTGAAGAATTTGAAAAAATACTTAACCGCTCAGTTGACTTGGTAACTGATAAATCTTTAGGTAATCCCTATTTTATTAAATCTTTGAATAAAACCAAGACCCCGATTTATGAAGCTTGAAGTAAAAAAATATCTCTTCGACATAAAGGAATCAATTGATTCGATTGATAAATATCTTGGAGAAGAAAGGGATTTCTCTGTTTATATCTCTAATAAAATGCTTAGAAGAGCGATAGAACGAGAATTTGAAATTATTGGAGAAGCAATGAATCGAATCGAAAAGATTGATTCATCGTTAAACATTTCGAGCAAAAAGCAAATCATCAATATGCGGAATCGTGTTATCCACGGTTATGATAAAATTGATAATGAAATTGTTTGGGGAACAATTGTGCGACACCTTCCTAAATTAAAAAAAGAAATTGAAGCATTAATAGATTCATAAACAACTGGCTACAACATTTAGAATATAACTGACCGGCCAGCCCACAAGAGTTGCTGAAGTCATCAGACTAAATTACGGTTAAATCTATTCGTTGTTGAGCGTAACCGGGGTAGGTGTTTGTTAGGTGTATTCCTGAGGCACAGCCTGTATCACCCAAAGATGCAATTACTCCCTCTTCCAGGTGGTATTTCTTCCCAGGAAGCGCATCCCCATCACATAGCCCCTGATTTTTAATGTATTGTTATCTTCCAGGCGCATGTAAGCACTATAGGTTCGCCCACTTTCAGGATCATAGATGGTGCCATCTTTCCACTCCTCCGAAGAGCTGCTAAACCGGAAATCTTCCAGCAAAACCATCCCCTCCAGAGGGCGGCTGCGCAAACCCTTTTCAGGGTTCTCCGTATCCCTTTTCACACTGCCATCCTCATTGCGGGGCTCCTCAAGCCAAACCAGCTTGCCCTCGTAATACCCCGAGGAGGTTTTATATATCTCAACCTTTGACTCCCTGTTCTCGGTAAACCAAACTCCCACAACCCTATCGGCCTGTGCAGATGTATTTAAAGCCAGCAGAGTCATCCAGATAAAACCAGTTAAAGTAACAAAAATGCCATGCATAATAAGTAGGGTTTAAATTTTACACAAAGTTAAACGTTTGTGTGAACCCATTGTTTTCCCATCAGCAGGGAAATCAACAAAATGGATTCCAGAGGCTGGCACAGGACAACCATATCCGGAAAATAGGCTAATTTTGCAAGATGCAACAAGATGCCATTCATACCTTTCTCCAAAAGCTGGAAGAGAGCTTCCAAAAAGGGGACTTTGTAAAACTCACCCTGAGTAAATCCCGTTCAAAGAAAGCGGAGCTAAAGAATATCTTCATCAGCCCTGTTAAAATAAAAGCCGGATTGGTATTCAACCTGGTTTACCACTACTCAACACGCGATATCACCAAAAATTTAACGCTGGAAGACACCCTGTCCGAGCTACGGAGGGCTCTCCAGGAGGACTTCTCCCATGCTGATATGTATGTAACCGGCAAAAACCTTAAGTTGCTCATCAGCAAAAAGGGGCAGGCAAAGTTATTAACCCGGCACATAGAGGTGCCTGCACCGGTTGAGTTTGCGCACAACCGGTCAAAAGGGCGCATCATCCAAACCCATAACAACACATGGCTACGCCAACTGGGAGTGGTAAACGCAAACTACGAAGTCAGGCATGAGATGAAAGATAAGTTTTTGCAAATCAACCGGTATGTGGAATTGCTGGAACCCGAAATCCAAATGTTGAATAACACAAAACAGTTGCAGGTTGCAGACATGGGTTCAGGCAAAGGTTACCTTACATTTGCCCTGTATGACTTTTTGCTGAACAAAACCGGGAACCACCCCTTTGTGCAGGGAATAGAATTCAGAGAAGATCTGGTGGACACATGCAATTCTGTTGCCCGGGAGGCAAGTTTTAAAAATCTTTCTTTTAAGCAAGGCTCCATAGAAGAGTCAGGACTACCTGAACTGGATGTACTCATTGCATTGCATGCCTGCGACACAGCCACCGATGATGCCATCTACAGGGGCATAACTGCCAATGCCTCCCTGATAGTAGTAGCACCTTGTTGTCACAAGCAAATCCGTAAAGATTGGTTGCCGGCGGAGCAACTGAAAGGGGTTACACGCCATGGCATTCTGGATGAAAGGCAGGCTGAGTTGGTTACCGATGCTTTGAGAGCCTTGATCATGGAGTCTCGTGGCTACAAAACAAAAGTATTTGAGTTTATTGCCACAGGTCACACGCCCAAAAATATTGCAATTGTTGGAAGAAAAATAAACAAAAGCACACGGGAAAAAGAAAAAGCCATGGAGGAAGCAGGCAAACTAAAAGAACTATATGGCATCAAACACCATTACCTGGAACAGTTGCTGGAACAACCATTATGATTCAGGGTTTGATTTATTTACCTTACACATATACCCCAGCTTATACAGGTCAAGAAAAACCAGCCGGGGAGCAGTGCTGGTCAGATTTCTTTCAAGGAAACTGCGGAAACCTTTAAACAATAGTCTCATCAAACCACATAATCTGACCTTTTTCAAAAACAAATAAGTTTTTAACAACCTCACATTCTCTAAAAAATCGGTTTGCCCTTCAAAATCCCGGTAAATCTGCAGCAAACCCTCCACAGATTCACGTGTTTTTTCCAGGAACGCTTCATTGGTATCCAGCCCCATGTGGATTACCGGGTTATCAATACGCCAGACGTTAACCCCTGCCCTTGCCAGCTCCAGGCCAAACAAAGTATCCTCATGCCCGTACCCCCTGATGCTTTCATTAAACCGTATCCGGTTAAAAACCTCTTTGGGGATCAAAAAATTCCCCGACATAAAGGCTTGACTGGCCGGAAGAGTTTCAATGGCTACGGTCTCCCGGTACGTGCCGTAATACCAGTGCAGAAATTGATCGTTGCCCGGCGGCTGCACAGGGTAAACATGCCCACCACAAAAAACTTCAGAATCCTGCTCCATGGCAACCCGGTA
>SL_3KL_010_SEDDRAFT_10006747_pt1 | contig 10236 bp, 9 predicted proteins | sample SodLakKL_010_SED_2_FD_10381 | JGI IMG/M metagenome (IMG submission 10381)
CGTAACGTAATCAAAAAATGGTTAAAGGATAATAATTGGATTTAAAATTTGAGCTATGAAAGACATTATAGATATTAAAGACGTGGAGAATATTATCAAACTCGAAAATGAATATGATTTACAAAAAGCTTCGTTGCTTGAACGTAAATTGCGTTTATTGATTAATGAAAATCCAGACTTAAAACCATTACGAAATAAACTTCGTGATTTGATTAAAAGTTACGAAGACAAAGAATGGTCTGATCTTAATAATATTTCGGATTCAAAATTTATCGAATCTGATAAAGCCGAAGAAATTATTAATTCAGAGCAGAGATTCATAAAAAAACGTAAAGAAGCAATCAGGAAAAAGCTCAAAGAGTTTGATATGACCCAACAGGACTTAGGTGTAATTCTGGAGCACCCAAAATCTTATATGAGTGAATTAATGAATGGCGTTTCTCAATTCACATTAAAAGATTTAGTAATTATTCATCGGGTTTTGGGGATAAACCTCAAAATACTTATTCCTACTTATCTACAATCTGACACAAGGGACAAAGTAAAAAAATCGATTAAGAAACTCAATAAACCAAAACTTGGTTTAAGAAAACCAGAACTTGTTTAACAAAAGCGCATAACACCAATCCCGGGGCCGATGGCTACAAGCTAAACGCTCTTAAACAGCAGAGTGCGTAAGATAGAAAAAATTTGTATATTAGCCAGATGATAACAGAAAGCAAAATATCCGAAATTGTTAAGAAGATTGCTTCTGGATACAATCCTGAAAAAATCATTCTGTTTGGCTCCTACGCCAATGGAAAAGCTTCAGATGATAGTGATATTGATATTTTTGTTATCAAGGACAGTGAATTACCCCGCCCTGAGAGAACAATCCAATTGAGAAGAATGCTATTTGGTTCTCAAGTACCAATGGATTTAATCGTTTATACACCCAAAGAAGTAGAAAATGAGAAGGATGAAAAATACAGTTTTGTTTTTGAAGTCCTAAATTCAGGAAAAACTGTATATGAGCGATAAAGCGATTGAAATAGTAAAACAATGGATTGTTAAAGGAGACCATGACTTAGGGACAGCCAAAGTACCTATTTACATATCCCCGAATATATTGACACTGTGACATTTCATTGCCAGCAAGCGGTGGAAAAGTATTTAAAATCTTACCTGATTTTCAAATCAATAACTTTTCGATTTTCACATGATTTAATATACCTTCTTGAGCTAATAGTGCCTGATGACCCAGAATTTGAAACTTATTTTGAAATTGTAAGTGAACTTCAAAGTTATGCGGTTGAAGTAAGGTATCCCAACAAAACAATTTTTTTATCAAAAGACAAGGTCGAAAATGCAATGAAAATAGCAAAAGAAATCCGAACCTTGGTTGCAGGCAAAATGGGGATAAATATAGACTATAATAAAATAATTGACGACGAATAATTAAGCCTGTAGCCAACATGCTATACCTGGCAATTGCGGGTGCAGTGCAGGTTTCGGGTTTTCTGCTTCGCATTATCTTCTGTATCGGGGGATAGTTTAGCAGCCCGTAATCCGCAACTGCAGGTATAGCAGTCACGTTGGCAAACATGCTGAGAAACATCCTGTATAAAATAAGTTCCCAGATTGAGAATTTTATTATATCTTTGTTCGCAGATTGAGAACTATGAAAAGGATATTTGCAAAAAGTACATTGAGAGAATTTTGGGAAAAACATCCTGATTCAGAGCAATATTTAAAGACTTGGTATGATACAGCGATGAATTCAGATTGGAGAACACCCAATGATGTTAAACAGAGTTATGCCAATGCAAGTATTCTAAAAGACAGTAGGATTGTTTTTAATATTAAAGGCAACACATACCGATTGGTGATAAAATTCAATTTTGAACATCAATTAGCTTTTGTCCGATTCATAGGTACTCATTTGGATTATGACAAAATTGATGCTAATAGTATTTAAAATTAGTGATTATGGAAATAAAACCGATAAAAACAGATGCGGATTACAGAGCAGCATTGAAAAGATTGGAAGAGATTTTCGATGCAAAACTCGGTACTCCTGAGAGTGATGAGTTAGAAATACTTGGATTAATGGTTGATGATTACGAAAACAAACATTATCCAATCGAAGCTCCTGACCCGATTGAGGCGATTAAGATACGGATGGAAGAAATGCAGCTTAAACAAGTGGATTTGATTTCGGAGATTGGTGGAAAGAGTCGAGTTTCAGAGATTCTGAATCGTAAGCGCAGATTGACTGTTGATATGATTCGAAAATTGACAACCAGACTAAACATTTCAGCAAAAGTATTGATTGGTGATTATAAAATAACCGGATAATAAAGCAATGAGCAAGACAGGATTAACAGACAAAGTTGATTTCATCTGCAAAAATCTGTCAATTACAGATGATCCGGATTTTGGTTGTACTGTTGAATTTTCGGATACTATAGACAATGAAAACGAAAGCATAGACTATATAATCAACAATACAGAAAAATATTTATTGATTCACAGAAGTTATCCTGAGGATAGAGATGAAATTGATTGGTATACAGTTGAAACCTCAGAAAACGAAACAGAATTAAATCAAAAAGATAAAATCTTCATTAAACTTAATAGCAGTCTTTTTGAAATTAATTGGTCCGGCTCAAAGCTGATTATAGGATTGGAATTAACTAATTCAGAATTAAATGATTTGAATAAAATTTTGAAGACCAGATTTAAGGATAAAATTATTCTACTTGATTAATATGCACGATTTGCCCGGGAATAATCGGGCCTTCAGACACAAAAGGATTCAGCAAACAAAAACCCCTGTATGTCGCTAATACAGGGGTTTGCTTTTTATTGTTGTTGACCGACCAGGATTCGAACCTGGACAGACAGCTCCAAAAACTGTAGTGCTACCGTTACACCATCGGTCAATCCGTTTTCGGTCGGCAAAGATAAAAATTATTTTAGTCAGCACAAAAAAATCAAAAAAAAATGCAATGAAACGGCTTGTGGTAATGAAATAGATGTTAAAAACATGCGATGAACCTTCTTTTTTTTGTATTTTCGCATTTCGTAATTCAACAAGTTTAATTCTTGTAAGCCACTCTTTATCAAATCAATAAATCTAACTATGGACGACATCTTATATCGCAGGATCAACAACTATATCGGTTGGGGCCTTTTTGCATTTGCCGCTTTAATGTACCTGCTTACTCTTGAGCCTACGGTTAGTTTCTGGGATGCCGGCGAACGAATTGCCGTATCATATAAACTGCAGATCGGTCACCCGCCGGGTGCACCACTCTACCAGATGATGGCCAGAGTATTCTCACTCTTTGCTCTAGGCGAGCTTTCCAGGGTTGCATTCTGGATCAATATGATGTCGGCAGTTGCCGGAGGAATGGCCGTGATGTTCCTGTTCTGGACCATTAATATACTGGCAAAGAAACTTCTTGTTGCCGGCCAGCAACTTTCAGTTACACAGGCAATGGTAATCTTCGGTAGCGGTCTGGTTGGTGCATTGACATTGACATTCAGCGATTCATTCTGGTTTACAGCGGTCGAAGCAGAGGTGTATGTGACATCTGCATTTCTTACCGCGTTCGTTTTCTGGGCCATCCTTCAATGGGAGGCCCGTGCCAATGAACCTGATGCCAATAAATGGCTGGTACTCATCTTTTACATCATTGGCTTGTCAATTGGCGTGCACCTGTTAAATCTCCTCGCGATACCTGCTATCGTGTTTGTATATTATTTTAAAAAATACACACCAACAAGAAAAGGGATTATCCTTACAGGGATTGTGGCAGTGACATTGCTCTATTTTATTCAATCAATCCTGATACCCGGGATTATGCAGCTTGACTGGCGCTTTGAACGGTTTTTTGTGAACAGCATCGGGCTGCCATTTCATAGCGGCACGGTTATATTCTTTGTGCTGCTGATCGCATCCATTGTTTTCGGATTGTACTACACGCAGAAAAAGAAAAAAGTGGTCTGGAACACCATATTGCTTTGCTTTACATTTATCGTGATCGGCTATTCGAGTTTCTTTATGTTGGTCATCCGTTCCAATGCACAGGTGCCGATCAACGAGAACGCACCCAAGGATGCATTGGCGATGAAGGCATATCTGGGTCGTGAACAATACGGCGCATGGCCATTATTACATGGTCCCTATTACAATGCCCCTGTGATCGACCTGGAAGATGGCATTCCTGTCTGGGGAAAGAACCGTGAAACGGGCAGATATGAGATCATCAACCCGCGTAAAGAGCTTGAACCGGTTTACGATCCGCAATTTACGACCCTTTTCCCCCGAATGTGGAGCAGTCGCGGACAGCATGCCCAGGGTTACGAAAGGTGGGGGAGGGTGCAGGGGCGCCCGGTTCGTGTTACCCAGTTTGATGGTTCATCGGAAGTGATTAACAAACCTACATTTGGCGAGAACCTGCGTTTCTTTTTTTCACATCAGGTCGGACACATGTACCTGCGTTATCTGATGTGGAACTTCAGCGGGCGTCAAAATGATATCCAGGGTCACGGGGGTCCTATGAACGGGAACTGGCTTACGGGTATCAATTTTATTGATGAATTGCGCCTCGGACCACAGTCTGACCTGCCCGAAAGTATAAAATCCAATCCCGGGTATAACCGCTATTATATGTTGCCCTTTCTGCTGGGTGTGATCGGTTTTCTCTTTCAGCTTAAACGCAGGCCTCAGGACGCCCTTGTCGTCGGACTGCTTTTCTTTATGACAGGTCTGGCCATTATCATATATCTGAACCAGACACCTTTTCAGCCAAGGGAACGCGACTACTCCTACATCGGGTCATTTTATGCCTTCTCCATTTGGGTTGGACTGGGTGTTATGGCTCTAATTGACGGACTTTCCCGAAAAATTAAAAGTCTGGATATAGCGGGCTCAGACAGAAAGAGTAAGGGTGCAGTGCTGGCCGTTATAGCCGTTTCCATCTTGCTGGTTCCGGCAAATATGGCAAGGGAGAACTGGAACGACCACGACCGGTCGGGTAGATATGGCGCACGCGATGTGGCTGTCAACTATCTGGAGTCTTGTGCTCCTAATGCCATCATCTTTACAAATGGCGATAATGATACGTTTCCGCTATGGTATGCACAGGAGGTTGAAGGGGTAAGAACGGATATCAAAGTGGTCAATATGAGTTTGCTCAACACAGACTGGTACATTGATAACATGCTGCGCCGTAAAACGTATGATGCGTATCCGGTTCCTTTTAGCTTTGAACCACATCAGTACAGAGACGGCACAAGGGATTATGTATTTATGATTGAACGTCTTGAAGGCTTCCAGAATTTAAGCCGATTGATGGAGTTTGTCGGAAGTGATGCACAGAATACACGTATTCGCACAGGTCGGGGTTTTGAGGACTTTATCCCAACCAATAAATTCCGTCTTCCGGTTGATTCAGCCAAAGTCGTGGCGAATGGAACCGTCGCACCTGAAGATGCTCACCTGATCGTCGATGCCGTAGAGTGGGTGATGCCCGGAAGCGGACTGAACAAGAACCATCTGATGGCATTGAATTTCCTGGCAAAAAACAATTGGGAACGTCCCGTCTATTTTGCGATTACAACCGGAAGTGATTCCTATATGGGCCTTGAAGAGTATTTTCAACTTGAAGGGATGGCATACCGCCTTGTGCCAATCCGTTCGGAACATGACAGGGTTGAACCCGGCCGTGTAAATACGACAATATTGTATGACAACGTTATGAATAAATTTCAGTGGGGCAATATGTCAGACCCTGATGTTTATCTTGATGAAGATCACAGACGGCTTACGGTGAGCTTCAGGAACGTGATGCACAGATTGGCAAAAACTTTATTGCAAGAGAATAAGCCTGACTCGGCAGTTGCCGTCCTCGACAAGGCGATGGCAATGATACCGGAGCATAATGTGCCCTACAATTATTTTACCTTGCTTATGGCCGAACATTACTATGAAGCCGGAGTTTACGAAAAAGGCAATGTCATCGCTGAACGGATGATCGATATTCACGAGGAAAACCTGATCTATTATTTCCGTTTCCCGGGAGGGATTGCCGATCTTGTGTCCGATCACAAACATGAAAGCCTTGGAATGTTGCAACGTATAAGTATCATCTGTGATATGTACAATCAGGACGAACTGGCAGACCGTGCTGAGCAGGTATTCGAAGCCTACTACGACCGATGGCTTATGATGATGTCGGAACATCGATAGGCAATCTTTCGCTTAAAATCATAATATGCTAAAAAACAGGCATATTTTTTCTGATTCAGAAAATTTGATTACCTTTGCACTGAATTTTTTCAGGCCGGGAAAGACAAGGGGGCAATAAGTCCCCTTCTTTATTGGAAAAAAGTCATCTATGAATAAGCAAAAGATAACAGATATTGTTGATGAGCATCTGGCAGGAACGGATCGGTTCCTGGTATCGATGACCCTAAGCACTCAGAATCACATCAAGGTTTTTATTGATGGTGACAAAGGTGTGTCGGTTACAGACTGCATTGTATTAAGCAAATATATTGAATCTCATTTTGATCGTGATGCAGAGGACTTTAGCCTTGAGGTGTCTTCGGTAGGAGTGGGACAGCCGCTTGTTCTGACGCGTCAATACAGAAATAACGTTGGTCGCCGCCTGGCCATTAAGGCAAAAGATGACCGGCAGATGAAAGGTAAGCTCGTGGAAGCAACAGAAGACGGTATCTGGCTGGAACCAGATCTTGAAAAGAAAAAGAAAAAACAGAAAAAAGAGATACAAACAGAAACAGAATCAAAAGTTTTTATCATTTATGATGACATTCTGGAAGCAAGAGTTCAGGTGTCCTTTAAGAAATAGAAGCATAACAAAAAAACAAAACAAAGAAGATGGAAACTATCAATTTGGTTGAGTCGTTTTCGGAATTTAAAGAATTCAAAAACATCGACCGTTCTACTATGATGCTAATCCTTGAAGACGTCTTCGGGAGCATCCTTGAAAAGAAATACGGCTCATCAGAAAACTTTGATATTATTGTAAATATTGACAAGGGAGACCTTGAGGTTTGGCGCAACCGTGTCATTGTTGAAGATGGAGAGGTGGAAGATGAAAACAGCCAGATCGCCTATTCGGAGGCCATTAAGATTGAACCTGACTTTGAGATCGGTGAAGATGTTTCTGAGCCCGTGCGATTGAGCGATTTTGGGCGACGTGAGATTCTTGCCATCCGGCAAAATCTGGCTTCCAAGATCCTGGAGCTTGAGAAAGACAGCATTTATAAGAAGTATCAGGCCCTTGTCGGGGATTTGGTAACCGCAGAGGTATATCAGGTATGGAAAAAAGAGATTTTAGCACTGGATGATGAAGANATCGAACTGATTTTGCCCAAAACGGAGCAGATACCCTCTGACTTTTACAGAAAAGGAGATACTTTGCGCGCCGTTGTTTCACGGGTGGATATCAAGAACAACAACCCGCTGATCATACTTAGCCGTACTTCTCCGGTTTTTCTGGAAAGACTGTTTGAACAAGAAGTTCCTGAGGTTTACGACGGCCTCATCACCATTAAAAAAATTGTCAGGGTTCCGGGTGAACGTGCCAAGGTTGCCGTTGAATCTTATGATGACCGGATTGATCCGGTTGGCGCTTGTGTCGGTATGAAGGGTTCACGAATTCACGGTATTGTCAGAGAGCTTCGTAATGAAAATATCGATGTGATCAATTACACGACCAATACTACATTATACATTGCCCGCGCACTGAGTCCTGCGAAAATCACATCAACTGTGATTGATGAAGAAAACAAACGTGCAGAGGTATACCTGAAACCAGACCAGGTATCTCTGGCAATCGGTAAAGGAGGTTTCAATATAAAGCTGGCAGGCAGTCTGACCGGTTATGAAATAGATGTTTACCGTGAAACGGAGATTGAAGGCGAAGATGTTGACCTGGTTGAGTTCAGCGATGAAATTGAAGGTTGGATCATTGAAGAGTTGAAAAAGGTGGGTTGTGATACTGCGAAAAGTGTTTTGAACCTCACCGTTAAAGACCTCGTTACAAGAACGGATCTTGAGCAGGAAACCGTTGAAGAGGTTATGCGCATATTAAAAGCAGAGTTTGAATAAAATAGCATAAATTTGCAGCGTTTAACCTGCATAGTGTCCAGCTTAGCAACTGGATTATGTGGCTTAGCAGCTCCGCAAAAGATTGATAACAGAAATCCGTATATGACTGAAGGGACAAAGACAAGAAGGTTAAGTAAGGTTGCCAGGGAGTTTAACATCGGGCTCACCACTATTGTTGATTTTCTCAACAAGAAAGGGATTGGTGTGGACAACAACCCCAATGCTAAAATCTCCCAGGATGCTTATGAGTTGCTTTTTCAGGAGTTTCAGAGCGAAAAGACCCTGAAAGAGGCCACCAAAAAGGCAGGGCTAAGTATCCTCAAAAGGGAAACCGTTACTACCGATAAGGGTAAAGAAATACCTAAGGAGGATGACCAGGAGACTGAAAAGGAAGAGGAACTTTTCATTCAGGATGCCAAAGGAGTTGTTGAACAGCCTAAGGAAAAGCTGCCTGAACCAGAGCAGAAAGAGAAAGAAGCAGCAAAACCCTCCGGTTTGAAGATTGTCGGTAAACTGGAAGAGGAAGATAAGCCCAAACCTAAAAAAGAAATAGCCGATAAAGAAGAAGAGACAGAACCTGCTGAAAAAAAGGAAATCACTTCTGAAAAAGATACGGAAACTGATAAATCAGCAGAAGAATCTGTCGCTGATAAAGTTACCCCGGATAAGAAGGAAGACAAGAAAGAAGACAAGAAAGAAGATAAGAAAGAAGAAGCCACTGAATCTGAGGAGTCAATCGATTCGGGACTGAAACTGAAAGTGTTGGGTAGGATTGATATTGAAGAGCCCAAACCCGGGAAAAAGAAAGCAAAGGCTGCGACGAAAGAGGAGCAGGTTGTTGAAAAAACAGAAAAACCTGAGGAAAAGCCTGAAAAAGATGAAGCAATTGAAGAGATTCCGAAGGAGGAAGAGGTAACTGCCACCGAGTCTGAGGCAAAAGATACATCATCTAAAACAGATGATACTCCGAAGGATGAATCTGCTACAGAACATCATCAGACCCAGTTTAAGAAACTGGATGGCCCGACCATCCTGGGTAAGATGGATCTCCCTGATCCAAAAGAAACACCCAAAAAACCGGTTGCATCTTCTTCTGATACAGCCAAATCAAAAAAACGGAAAAGGAAACGCATCCGCAAGGACAAAACAGCAGAGACTGTTGATGTTCAACAGGACAAAAAAGTTGGCAGGCCTGATACTTCCAAAGCAAAAAAGGGAAGAAAGAAGGAAGCTGTCAAGCCGGAAGTGACCGAGGAGGAAATCTCCCGGCAAATCAGGGAAACCCTGGCAAGCCTGAGTGGTACCGGGAAGTCAAAAGCGGCTAAGCACCGCAGGCTGAAAAGGGAAATTATGCAACAGCAGAAAGAAAAAGAGATGGAACAGGCAGTCACGGAACAGAAGGTGCTGCAGGTTACTGAGTTTGTTTCTGCAGCTGAGCTTGCAAACCTGATGAATGTCTCTGTAAACGAGATTATCTCAACCTGTATGTCGCTGGGATTATTTGTCTCAATCAATCAAAGGCTGGATGCAGAAACCATCTCTATTCTTGCCGATGAATTTGGGTTTGAAGTCAATTTTGTTAGTGCCGACACCCAGGAAACCATTGAAGAGGAAGCAGATGATCCTGCAATGCTTGAAGATCGCGCCCCTATAGTAACTGTAATGGGCCACGTAGACCACGGAAAAACTTCCCTGCTGGACCAAATCCGTCATTCCAATATCATTGCCGGTGAGGCCGGTGGCATTACACAACATATCGGTGCTTATGCCGTTGAGCTGGAAGATGGCAAACGCATTACTTTCCTTGATACACCAGGGCACGAGGCATTTACTGCAATGAGAGCGCGCGGTGCAAAAGTAACGGACGTGGCAATCATCGTTGTAGCCGCCGACGACAGCGTGATGCCCCAAACCGTGGAAGCCGTCAACCATGCCCAGGCTGCTGGCGTACCTATCGTAATAGCTATCAATAAAATCGACAAAGAGAATGCTGCACCGGAAAAAGTGAAGGAGGAGCTGGCAAACTTGAATATCCTGGTTGAAGACTGGGGTGGAAAATACCAAAGTCAGGAGATATCTGCCAAGAATGGTTTAAATATTGACAACCTGCT
>SL_3KL_010_SEDDRAFT_10006748_pt1 | contig 10236 bp, 7 predicted proteins | sample SodLakKL_010_SED_2_FD_10381 | JGI IMG/M metagenome (IMG submission 10381)
CCCGCCTTCGCGGGAATGACGTAAAGGTGTTGTTGCACTGGTTGAGAGAGCTTGAGTCAACAGCATTGCCCTTGCGTGGGCGGTGGTGTGGAAGATTCTGAAAAGCCTGGATTCCCGCCTTCGCGGGAATGACGTAAAGGTGTTGTTGCACTGGTGGAGAGAGCTTGAGTCAACAGCATTGCCCTTGCGTGGGCAGGGGTCTGGAAGATTCTGAAAAGCCTGGATTCCCGCCTTCGCGGGAATGACGTGAAGGGGCCTTTAACGTTGAATGAGGTTTTAACGTTATAAGGGCCCTATATGTTGAAGGGGCCTTATGTTTGGTGGGCCTGTATGTTTGGTGGGCCTGTATGTTTGGTGGGCCTGTATGTTGAAGGGGCCTTATAATATATCGAAGGGGCTTTTACCGTGAACAGGCTTTTGCGCGGGGTGAAAAGGCTCAGGGCGACAACTTTTACGGCCACCCCACCATACCGGTTGGTTTTTGACGCTCTGAAATCATCATGATTTTTCCAATGCATTTCCAGGAGATAAGTGGGGGAGGAATGGGGAGCTGATCTTTGCAAAAATGAAAAACCGACGGGGGAGACAGTGGTGCAAAAGAATGTGACTCAGAAAGTTCTCGCGGCACACCTGGTGGAAGGACGGCTCGAGCCGGGTGAAGAAATAGGCATCAAGGTCGATCACGTGCTTCTGCAGGACGCCACAGGGACCATGGCCATGCTGGAATTTGAGGCTCTTGGTGTATCCTCCGTGAGCACGGAAGTGGCAGTGCAGTATGTGGACCACAACCTGCTGCAGACAGACCACAAAAACGCCGACGATCACCTGTTTTTGCAGACAGCCTCCGCCCGCTATGGCCTGTATTTCAGCCCTGCGGGAAACGGGGTTTCCCACCAGGTGCACATGGAGAGGTTTGGTGTTCCCGGGAAGACCATTCTGGGTGCGGACAGCCACACCCCTGGTGCCGCGGGAGTCTCCATGCTGGGCATCGGAGCCGGGGGGCTCGATGTGGCCCTGGCCATGGCGGGCCACCCCTACCACTTTCCCTGCCCCCGGGTGCTGGGGGTGAAGCTGACCGGATCTTTGCCCGACTGGGTGAGCGCCAAAGACGTCATCCTCGAGATGCTTCGGCGCTACGGGGTCAAGGGCTGCCTGGGCATGATCGTGGAATACCATGGCCCCGGAGTCAAAAGCCTCTCGGCCACAGACCGTGAAACCATCGGCAACATGGGCACGGAACTGGGAGCCACCTCCTCCATATTTCCTTCCGATGAAAACACCCGGGCTTACCTGGAAGCTCAGGGACGGGGCCACGTGTGGGTCGAACTGAGCTGCCGACGAGGGGGCATCCTACGATGAACACGACGAACTGAACCTGGATGACCTGGAGCCCCTCATCGCCCGTCCTTCATCTCCTGGCAATGTGGTGCCCGTCCGGGAGGTGGCGGGTCTGAAGGTGCATCAGACCATCATCGGGAGCAGTGTCAATTCCTCCTTTCGCGATCTCATGGTGGTGGCGCGCATCGTGGAAAACGGCCACGCGCACCGGGACACCTCCTTCAACATCAACCCCGGAAGCCGGCAGGTCCTGGAAAATGTGGCCATCCACGGGGGGCTCATGTCTCTTCTGCGGGGAGGCGCCCGCATTCATGAACCGGGATGCCTGGGTTGCATCGGCATGGGGCAGGCACCGGGCACGGGACAGGTCAGCCTGAGGACCATGCCCAGGAATTTTCCCGGCCGTTCGGGGACCAAAGATGACCAGGTCTATCTCTGTTCCCCCGAAACGGCGGCGGCGGCTGTCCTCAAGGGCGTCATCACCGACCCCCGGGACCTGGGCCGGGAAATGAGTTATCCTCGCATCCAGGATCCCGCCCGCTACGAGACGGAAAGTTCGGCCATCGTTCCCCCGGACCCGGCCCTGCGCCGGACGGAGGTCATTCGAGGGCCCAATATCAAACCCCTGCCTCCCATGGATGCCCTTCCCGATAACCTGGAAGCGGAAGTGGTCATCGTGGTGGGGGATCACATTTCCACGGACACCATCATGCCCGCGGGAGCCCGGGTTCTCCCCCTTCGTTCCAACATAGAGGCCATCAGCGAATTTGTCTTCTTTCAGCTCGACCCTCAGTTTCATGAAAAGTGCCGGGCCAGGGAGGCCGTGGCGGTAGTGGGCGGTGACAATTATGGGCAGGGATCGAGCCGGGAGCATGCGGCCCTGGCACCCCGCCACCTGGGTGTGCGATTGAAGATGGCCAGAAGTTTTGCAAGGATTCACATGGCGAACCTCTGCAATTTCGGCATCCTTCCTCTCGTGTTTGAAAACCCGGCCGACTACGACCGCTGCACCGTGGGCTCCAGGGTTCTCATCAAGGATGTGAGGGCCCTTCTGGAGGATGGGGCGGAGCGAATTCCGGTGAAAATCAACGGGGACAAGGTGTTCACCGTTCTGAAGGTGTCCAGCCGCCAGCGGCAGTACCTCATTGCTGGAGGTGCCCTCAATTTCGTGAGGCAAAAGTTGAAAGAACAGGAAAACTGAAAAGATTTCCTGGTTTGAAGGTGACTTTTTCTGGAGGAGGAACCCATGGCCCAGGAAGTGCGCGTCAAAAACATCGGCTTGAGAGGTGTCGCCGTCGCAGACACGAAGATCAGCTACATCGATGGGGAACGGGGCATTCTCATCTACCGGGGGTACCGCATCGAGGAGCTGGCGGAGAAGACCACTTTTCCCGAAGTGGCCTATCTTCTGCTCAAGGGCAGGCTTCCAGGCCGCGCACAGCTGGAGGAGTTCTCCGAGATGCTCGTCAATTCCCGGGAAATCCCTCCTTACGTGCTGGAAAGCTTCAGGACCCTTCCCCGGGAAGGGGACCCCATGGATGTTTTGCAGGGAGTCGTTCCCCTTCTGGCTCTGTCCGACCCCGAACTTCAGGACGAAAGCCGTGAAGCCAACGAGAGAAAGGCACTGCGGCTCGTTGCGCGGCTGCCCGCTGTGATCGCTGCGTGGAACCGTATTCGCCAGGGTGAGGATCCCCTTCCCCCCGATGATTCTCTCACCCATGCGGGGAATTTTCTCTGGCAGCTCACGGGGGAAAAGCCCTCCGAAGACATGGCCAGAGACCTTGATGTGTGCCTGATCCTTCACGCGGACCACACCTTCAATGCTTCCACCTTTGCGTGCCGGGAAGTGGTTTCCACTCAGGCTCACATGTACGCGGGAGTTTCCGCCGGGGTGGGCGCCCTTTCGGGAGCCCTTCACGGAGGCGCCAACGCCCGTGTCATGCAGATGCTCGAACAGGTGGAAAAGGAAATTCAGTCCCTGGATGAAGTGGAAGACTGGGTTCGAAGGCGAATCGACGCTCATGAGAAAATCATGGGCATGGGCCATGCCGTTTACAAGACCGATGACCCCCGCTCCAAAATTCTTCGGGTCATGTCCAAACGGCTGGGAGAAAAAACGGGATACGAAAAATGGTACCAGTTCCTCACACGCATCGAGAAGGTGGCCACTGAAGAATTCGAGAAGAAGGGCAAGACGGGCATCAAGTGCAACGTGGACTTTTACAGTGGCTCCGTCTACGCCATGATGGGCATTCCAAGGGACATCATGACGCCCGTCTTCGCCATTTCACGCATCTCCGGGTGGTGTTCTCACATTGTGGAAGAGAAGTTCGGAGAGGCACAGGGAAAACCCGCTCTCTACCGGCCCCAGGCGGAGTACGTGGGGGATTATTGCGGGGAGATAGGGTGTGTTTTTCAGCCCCTGGAAGAGCGTGAAACCTGAATGCCCGCTTTTCTGATGTGACTTTTCAGGGAATGAGGTGAAGAGGATGGTTTTCAAACACGACATCGTCATCGTGGGTGCCGGGCTCGCGGGCCTTCGGGCAGCCCTGGAGGTTACGGGAGAGGGCGACGTGGCCCTCATCAGCAAAGTTTATCCCACCCGCTCCCATTCAGGGGCAGCCCAGGGGGGCATCGCCGCAGCGCTGGGCAATGAAGAGCCCGATTCCTGGGAATGGCACATGTACGACACGGTCAAAGGGGGAGACTACCTCACGGACCAGAACGTGGCAGAAATTCTTGCCCGGGATGCGCCCCGGGCCGTTTACGAACTGGAGCACATGGGCGTTCCCTTCAACCGCATGGCCGACGGAAAGATCGCTCAGCGGGCTTTTGGAGGCCACACGCGGAATTTTGGTGAAGCGGCCGTGAAAAGNGCCTGCTATGCGGCGGACCGCAGCGGCCGGGTCATCATGGACNCCCTCTATTTCGAAGCGGTGCGAAAGGGCATCAGGATCTATTCGGAATTTCAGATGCTGGACCTGGTCTTCCGGGACGGGCAGACGGCGGGCCTGGTCGCCTATGAGACGGCCACGGGGGAACTGCATTTCTTTCATTGCCGCATGATCCTCCTGGCCACGGGGGGCTACGGCAAGGTTTTCAAAACCACCTCCAACGCCTTCGCCAGCACCGGGGACGGGGTCTATCTTCCCTACCGGGCCGGCCTTCCCCTGGAAGACATGGAATTTGTTCAGTTCCACCCCACGGGAATCCACCGCCTGGGAGTGCTCATCAGTGAAGCGGCGCGAGGGGAAGGGGGAATCCTTCGCAATGGGGAGGGGGAGAGGTTCATGGAGCGCTATGCCCCCACCATCAAGGACCTGGCGCCCAGGGACATGGTATCCCGCGCCATCGCCCTGGAAATACGGGAAGGCCGGGGAATCGGCGGTCAGGACTATGTTCACCTGGATCTCACCCACCTGGGCGAAAAAAAGCTTCAGGAGCGCCTTTCGGACATCAGTTCCTTCGTGCGCATTTATCTGGGGGTGGATCCCTCCAGGGAACCCGTGCCCATCGCCCCCACCTGCCACTACATGATGGGAGGCATTCCCACCAGCACGGAAGGGGAGGTTCTGGACGTTGAGGGAAAATGTGTCCCGGGACTTTACGCCGCCGGGGAGTGTTCCTGCCTGTCCCTGCACGGAGCCAACCGGCTCGGGTGCAACTCTCTCCTGGACCTGGTCGTTTTCGGCCGCAGGGCAGGGCAAAAGATGGCCGGNGAACTGGTTCGCCTTCCATGGCAGGATGCGCCCCAGCGCCCNGAGGAGGAGACGGCCCGGCGCATTTCCCGCCTCAAGGAAAAGGGTGAGGGAGAAAAGATCGGGGTTTTGAGAGGGGAGCTGCAGGAGGCCATGACCCTTCATTGCTCCGTCTTCCGGACAGAGGAGAGCCTGAAAAAAGCCCTGGCCCGCATTGAGGAGCTTCAGGACCGCTACTCCCGGGCCCGAGTGGACAATACAGGGAGCCGATTCAACACGGACCTCCTCGATGGCCTGGAGCTCGAATGCCTCCTTGGGCTTGCGGAAGCCATGGTGCATGCAGCTCTGGCACGCCGGGAGAGCCGTGGAGCGCACTCCCGGGAAGATTACCGGGAGCGGGACGACGACCAATTTCTCAGGCACTCGCTGGTCTGGCGCCGCAACGGCCGTGTTCAGGTTGACTATAAGCCCGTCACCATCACCCGTTTTCAACCCAAGGCGAGGACGTACTGACATGGAAATGCAATTCAAAATATTTCGCTACGATCCCCAGGTTGATGCGGAACCCCGTTACCAGGACTATAAGGTCAAAGCTGATCCCCGGGACCGCATTCTTGACTGTCTCAACAAGATCAGGTGGGAGCAGGATGGGACCCTCAGCTACCGCATGTCCTGTGGCCATGGAGTGTGCGGTTCGGACGGAATGCGCATCAACGGTGTCTGCGGACTGGCCTGCCAGCAGCTGGTGAAGGATTACGAAGGGCAGGAAGTGCTCGTGGAACCCCTTCCTTTTTTTCCCGTGGTCAAAGACCTGGTGGTGGAAATGGAGGGGTTCCTGGAAAGAATCAGGGAGCAGCGCTCCTACCTCATGGCCGCAGGAGATCATCCCGAAAAGGAAAGGCACCAGGACCCCAAAGACCGGCAGAAGGTGGACGATGTCATTCGGTGCATCCTCTGCGCCTGCTGCACGGGAGCCTGCCCCGTCATGGGGAAAAACGGGAACTACGTGGGACCGGCCGCCCTTGTGTGGGCTTACCGGTACATTTACGATTCGCGCGACTCCCAGTTCAGGGAACGGCTGAAAAACATTGATTTTTCCGACGGGGCCTGGTCCTGTGAGAACTTTTTTGATTGCACGCGCGTTTGCCCTAAGAAGATTCCTGTCACCAAGTGCATCAATACNCTCAAAAAAGAAATTGAAAAGTCTCGATCCTGAGTGAAACGTCACGCCAATAACGGCCTGCCGCCGCCAAGCGGCATGGCATGGTTCAGGAGGTGATTCCATGCCCCTGCGTTCGGTCAATCCATTCTCGCTGGAACTCAACGGTGAATTTGACACCCTGACCTGGGAGCAGTGCCTGGCTGCCGTGGCCCATGCTCGGGAAGCCTATCCCGCCTGGTCCGCACGCACTGTGAAAGAAAGAGCGGAATGCTTCACAAGGGTGGCAGGTGTGCTTCGGGAGGAATCTCACCGGTATGGCCGCATGATCTCCCGGGAGATGGGAAAACCCATCGGACAGTCCGTGGCCGAAGTGGAGAAATGTGCTTTTCTCTGCGACTACTATGGGGAAAACGCTGAAAAATTTCTCACCGATGAAGATGTGGCCACGGAAGCCTTCAAAAGCTACGTCACCTATGAGCCTCTCGGGGTGATTCTGGGCATCATGCCCTGGAATTTTCCCTTCTGGCAGGTGTTCCGGTTTGCCGTCCCCGTCATGGCTGCGGGGAATGTGGTCCTGCTGAAGCACGCTTCCAACGTGCCCAGGGCCGCCATGGAAATCGAAAAAATTTTCCGCCGCGCGGAACTTCCCCGGCACGTCTTTCAAAGCCTCCTGGTATACCCTTCTTCAGCGGAGAGGCTCATCGAAGAAGACCTGGTGGACGGGGTTTCTCTCACGGGTTCCTTGGAAGCGGGGTCGAAAGTGGGGGAAGCTGCGGGGCGTCACATTCGCAAAGTGGTCCTGGAACTGGGGGGATCGGATCCTTTCATGATCCTGGAAGATGCGGACCTGGACAAGGCGGCCAGGGTGGGGGTGCAGGCCCGGTTCATGAACGCGGGGCAAAGCTGCATCGCCGCCAAGCGTTTTTTGGTCATGAAATCCGTGTACGAAGCATTCCTGGAAAAATTCGTGAAGGAGATGAGGACCCTCAAGCTGGGAGACCCGCTCCACGAAGGGACGGATATGGGTCCCCTGGCCCGCGGGGAGTTCATCGGGGAGCTTGAAGACCAGCTGGCCGATGCCCGGGAAAAGGGAGCTCAGATCATTGCGGGCCCTTCCGCCCCTGAAGGAAGGGGCTATTTTTTCAGTCCCGTTGCCGTCACGGGGGTCACACCTTCCATGAGGATTTTTCAGGAGGAGGTCTTCGGCCCCATCGCTCCCATCCTCGCCGTGGAAACGGAAGAGGAAATGGTCCGGCTGGCCAACGACACGGAATTCGGGCTGGGCGCTTCCATATGGACCCGGAACATTGAGCGGGGGGAGGCCATGGCCCGGAAGATTCGCGCAGGCTTCACGGCCATCAATGACATGGTCAAATCAGATCCCCGCCTGCCTTTCGGGGGCATCAAAAGATCGGGAATCGGCAGGGAGCTCTCCCATTTCGGCATGGAGGAGTTCACCAACCCCAAGACAGTGGTGGTCCAGTCATCATGAGTGTCAGAAAAGAGGAAGATGGGCTGGGTGAGGTGTTTGTGCCCCGGGATGCCTACTACGGAGCTTCCACTCAGCGGGCCGTGGAAAACTTTCCCGTGAGCGGCCTCACCTTCAGCCGGCCCTTCATCATGGCCCTGGGGCTTGTGAAGAGGCATGCCGCCGCCGTGAACAGGGAACTGGGGCTCTTGGAGGATAGAATTGCCGAGGTGGTGGAAGAGGCCGCGCAGGAAGTGGTGGACGGCCTGCTGGACAACCAGTTTGTGGTGGATGTTTTTCAGACGGGATCGGGCACATCCACCAACATGAATGCCAACGAGGTCATCGCGGGACGGGCCAATGAAATGCTGACGGGCAAACGGGGGGGAAAGTTCCCCGTGCATCCCAACGACCATGTGAACCTGGGCCAGTCCAGCAATGACGTCATTCCCACGGTGCTTCACGTGGCGGCGCACCTGCAGGTGGAGGAAAACCTCGTGCCCGCCCTGCGCGGCCTTCATGGCATTCTCGTGGAAAAGTCCGAGGAATTTGCCCGCGTTCTCAAGATCGGCCGGACCCATCTTCAGGACGCCGTTCCCCTTTTCCTGGGCCAGGAACTGGGCGGCCACGCACGCCAGGTGCAGCTGGGAAGGGAGCGTATCCAGGAAGCTTCCAGGGGTCTTCTGGAGCTGGCCCTGGGAGGCACTGCCGTGGGAACGGGACTCAACGCGCACCCTGAATTTGCACAAAGGGTCATTGCATCCCTGGCCCGGGAAACGGGATGCGCCTTCCGGGAGGCCATGAACCATTTTGAAGCCCAGGGCGCTCAGGACAGCGTGGTGTTTTTGAGCGGAGCCCTCAAGGCCGCCGCCCTGGGCCTCCACAAGGTCGCCAATGACCTGCGCTGGCTCGCCTCGGGGCCCCGGTGCGGGCTGGGGGAAATCAACCTGCCCTCTCTTCAGCCCGGTTCTTCCATCATGCCCGGCAAGGTCAATCCCGTGATTCCGGAAGTGGTGATTCAGGTTGCCGCCCAGGTTGTGGGCAACGATGCGGCCATCACCATGGGCGGCCAGGGGGGCACACTGGAACTGAACACCATGCTTCCCCTCATGGCCCACAACCTTTTGCAGTCCATCACGCTCCTGGCTTCCGCATCCCGGCTCTTTCACACCCGGTGCATCGAGGGCATGACGGCCAATGAAGAGAGGTGCCGGGCCGCTGTGGAGCGCAGCCTGGCCCTTGCCACCTACCTGGCCCCCCTCCTTGGATACGACAGGGCTGCGGACATTTCCAGAAAGGCCTGGGCGGAAGGGAAGACCATCAGGGAAGTGGCCCTGGAAGAGAAGATCCTTACGGAAGAAGAACTGGACACCATTTACGAGCGCATCTACGGGGAAAAATGAAAAGTTTTCCCAATGTTTTCCCGCTGCAGGGCAAGTCTTTCGCGCGAAGGAGGAATGATTTGAGCACCGCATCCATGGCCAGTCCTACGGGGCTATCACGCATCAAGCTCTTCATGGCCCTTTCCAGAACTCCCCATGGACTGCTCGACATGGCCACCCCCGCCATGGCCGCCATGCTCTGGCTGGGACACGTGCCCTCAGCCCCCGTGGTCATCTTGGGGTTGATCACCGCCTTTGCCGGTTACACGGCCGTGTATGCCCTCAATGATGTGGTGGATTACCGCGTGGATCGGGAGAAATTTCAATCCCTCGGCCTGGAAACCACCGGAAATGACCTGGATTCCGTGTTCGTGCGTCACCCTCTCGCCCAGGGACTGCTGACACTCAAGGAGGGGATTCTTTGGACCGCCGGCTGGGGAACCGTGGCTCTTGTGGGTGCTTATATGCTCAACCCCCTCTGTGCCCTGGTCTTCTTGGCGGGGTGTCTGCTGGAAGCCATTTACTGCCTGCTTCTTCGAGTGAGCTACTTTCGAACGGCGGTGAGCGGAGGAGTGAAGACAGCGGGTGGCCTCGCCGCGGTTTTTGCCGTGACGTCCGATCCCTCCGCCATTTTTCTGGTCCTGCTCTTCCTGTGGCTTTTCAGCTGGGAAGTGGGAGGCCAGAACGTGCCCAATGACTGGACGGATATGGATGCGGACAGAGACATGAAGGCGCAGACCATACCCGTACGGCTGGGGACGGAGAGGGCCGCCCGGATCATTCTCCGGAGCCTGGTGGGAAGCGTGCTCTTGAGTTTGGTGTTGTACGCGGCCACGCCCGCTTCCCTGCACCTCATTTACCTGCCGGGGGCTCTTATCATCGGAGGCGTCCTGCTCCTCCATCCCGCCTGGAAGCTCCATCAATCGCTGAATAGAGAGCACGCTGCCGCCCTGTTCAACCGGGCCAGCTATTACCCTCTCTGCATGTTCCTTCTGGTGACCGTGAGCGCCTTTCTGTCATGATCGTAACGTGAGTTTTTTTCTTGTGTTCGCAGCATGGTCGACGCTCGAGGGCTGGAGCCCGGCCCCCAGGGCTGTTGTTGTCAGGGATTGGGTGTTGCTCTGTTCCGTGCCCTTCCCCACGTGAAGGGGGGTCTGGAAGATCTTGAAAAGGAAGGATTTCCGCCTC
>SL_3KL_010_SEDDRAFT_10006749_pt1 | contig 10234 bp, 10 predicted proteins | sample SodLakKL_010_SED_2_FD_10381 | JGI IMG/M metagenome (IMG submission 10381)
ATCATCATGCGAATGCGGTGGCCACCGGATGACGGCTGACCCGCTCGAGTCGGCCGGCGATCCGGCAGGCCGCATCACGCGAGATCTCGTCGTGTTCGAGACGGACCTCGCCAATGGTCATTTCCGGGCGCGTGAGCGTGCCGGTCTTGTCGAACACCACGTGGGTGATCTTCGGCAGTTTCTCCAGCGCATCAGGCGTGGAAATCAGCACGCCGAGGCGAGCGAAGCCGCGGCTGGCCGCGGCCAGGGCCACCGGGGTGCCCAGCGCCAGCGCGCAGGGGCAAGACACCACCAGCACCGAGATCACCACCGGCAATGCGCTGGCCGGATCGATCTGCCACCAGGCAACCCCGGCAATGGTCGCGCCGGTCAACACGAACACGATGAAGTAGCTGGCCACGCGATCGGCCATCTGCGCCATGCGCGGCTTGAAGCTGCGCGCCTGGTCGAGCAGACGCACGATGCCCGACAGCACGGTCGACTGTCCGAGGTTTTCCACGCGCACGGTCAGCAGGCCGTCACGCACCAGGCTGCCGGCCAGCACATGGTCCCCGTCGACGCGGCGTCTTGGCGTGGATTCACCCGACAGCAGCGACTCGTCGATCATGGCGTTGCCTGACTCGATTACGCCATCAGCCGGCAGGGTTTCGCCAGCGGCCACCTGGACGCGATCGCCGAGCTGAAGTTCGACCAGGGTGACCAGCTCACTGCCGTCACCGGTCAGGCGCTTGGCCTGCACCGGCAGCGAGCGGGCCAGCGCCGAGTGCAACTGACCGGCGTTCTGGCGTGCCACCAGTACCGCGTAGCGGCCCAGTAGCAGGAAGAAGATGAACATCACCACCGAGTCGAAGTACACCTGGCCGGCATCGAGGACGGTGATCACCACGCTGGAAAACAGCGCCAGCAGCATGGCCGAGGCCACCGGGATGTCCATGGACATGCGCTTTTGCTTGAGCGCGCGCCAGGCGGACTTGTAGAACAGCTGTCCCGAATAGAGACAGACCGGAACCGCCACCATCATCGAAATGACCAGGAAAAAGCGCTCGGTCTGGGCATCGAGATCCTGCCAGGCACCGATGTACTTGGCCAGCGCGTAGCTCATTACCTGCATCATGCCCAGGCCGGCCACCACGATGTACTTGAGCATGGTGCGTCGCTCGGACTGGTTGCGCGCCTGGCCGGCTTCGGGTGAATCCAGATGCGGCCGGTAGCCCAGCGAGGCCAGCCTGGCGGCGATCTCGCTCAAGGCAGTGCGTTCCGGATGCCAGACCAGGTGGGCGCGACCATCGGTTACATCGAGTCGAATGTCGGAAACGCCGTCGAGTGCGCCGACGAAACGGTGAATCAGCCAGGCGCAGGCCGCGCAGTGGACGTTTTCCAGCACCAGGGTGAGGCGATGGAATCCGTCGCAATTGGGGCGGGCATAATGCTGGAGAATCGCCTCTCTATCCCAGGCGGCATAGTCCGCGCTGGACGCTTCCGATACTTCGGGTCGATCAGGAAGCGCATCGCGAAAATCGTAGTAGCGTTGCAGGCCGGCCTGATCGATCAGGGTTGCCACGGTCTGGCAACCGTGACAGCACATGGCACGTTCATGGCCGGCGATACTGGCCCGGATGTCGACACCATCGGGGATCGGCTCCCCGCAGTGCCAGCACTCCGACGGCTGCCGCTCCATCATAGACGCTGGGCGCTCAGCCTGATGGCTGAGGGCGCATCGGGCTCGGGTGACATCCGCCCGCCCAGCCACCAGGTCTGGGATAGATCCGCCACCATGATGCGCGAGCGCTGATGCGGAGCAGCCGCCAGGCTGCCGCGATAGACCCCTTCGCTGTCGCGTTGCACCACGGCGGTGGTATCACCGTCACTGGTGGCGGGATGAATGAACTGCACCAGCAGGGAGTCCGGCAGGGCTGCGATATCGTTGGCACCCAGCTCGATGTGCACCTGGTCGCCCGTGATCGTCAAATGGCCGCTCAAGCCCAGCGAGCGCGCGGCGGCCGAGCGTTCATTGGTGTCGATCAGCGCCTTGCCCAGCGGGGCATGGTCGCCGCTGACGATCTCCGGCGGATTACTCAATCCGATCGTCAATATGCTCAGGCCGGAAACCCAGCCAATACTGAGTATGCCGAGTATGATCCACGGCCAGGGCTCGCGGTACCAGGGACGGGGGACAAATTCTGTGTTTTCCATGGCCTAGTGCCTCAGGTCCTGGGGAATGAAGAAACGGGTTTCCTCTTCGCTGATGATCGTGCCATCCTCGTTCTCGCTGATCACCGTAATGCTGTGCATTCCGGCCTCGGCCCGTTCCAGCGGCACGGCCAGGGTCAGCGGCAGGTCGGCGACCTGGCCGGGACTGATCGTGACGGGCCGTCTCGGCTCGACCACACGCAGCTCCGGCAGCCCCCGAGCCTCGACCCGAAGGATGACTTCCTGGTCGGTTCGATTGGTCAGTTTGAGTCGGTAGGCGTTCTCGAGTTCAGTGCCCACGGTACGGTACAAAGCGGTGCGATCGCGCAACACATCGACCAGCAGAGGATCGCGCCCGGTCAGAATGGTCCCGACCAGAGTGGCCAGGGCCAACAGTGCGAAGACATAGATAAAGATGCGCGGGCGAATAATTCGCGTCGGCTTGCCCTCCATGGCATTTTCCGTGGAGTAACGAATCAGCCCGCGCGGATAGCCCATCTTGTCCATCACCTCGTCACAGATATCGATGCACGAGGCACAGGCGATACATTCGATCTGCAACCCGTCGCGAATGTCGATACCGGTGGGGCAGACCTGCACACAAGCCTCGCAGTCAATGCAGTCGCCCAGACCCAGGGCCTTGTAATCGACGTTGCGCTTGCGTGAGCCGCGCGGCTCGCCACGCTTTTCATCGTAGGAGATGATCAGGCTGTTGTCGTCGAACATGGCCGACTGGAAGCGGGCATAGGGGCACATGTACTTGCACACCTGCTCGCGCAGGTAGCCGGCATTGCCGTAAGTGGCGAAGGCGTAGAAGAACAGCCAGAAGGTTTCCCAGCCGCCAAGCTGGAAGTCCAGTACGCGTGGACCGAGATCTCGGATCGGCACGAAGAAGCCGACGAAGGTAAAACCGGTCCACAGCGCAAATGTGATCCAAAGAAACTGCTTGGCCGACTTCCTGGCCACCTTTTCCCTGGTCCATGGCCCCTTGTCGAGTTTCATGCGCTTGTTGCGCTTGCCCTCGGTGACCTTCTCCATCCAGAGAAACACTTCGGTCCAGACCGTCTGCGGGCAGGCGTAGCCGCACCACAGTCGCCCGGCAAGCGCGGTGAAGAAGAACAGAGAGAGCGCCGCCATCGCCAGCAGCAACGACAGAATGAACAGATCCTGCGGCCACAGCGTGATACCGAAGAAATGGAACTGGCGATTGACCAGGTCGAACAGCACGACCTGCTGCCCCTTGAACTGTATCCAGGGCAGCACGTAGTACATGCCCAGCAAGACCCAGGCCGCGATCACCCGCAGGCGCGAGAAGCGCCCTTTCGTCTCTCGCGGGTAGACCTTGGGTTGCTTGACGTAAAGCGGGATCGACTCGTTATTGCCGGCTGGCTGGTTCATTCAACGCCTCGGTGGATTGAATCGACTCACCGGCCGAAGCAGTATCCAGGTAAACAGGCTGGACGCGGCGGTCGCACCCCAGAACATGAAAAAGGCGATGGTATAGCCCCCCATGCGCGTGATTTCCAGTTCCGGGAAGGTAATGTCGCGCAGCACCAGTGGATCGACGAAGATGAAGAACACCACCGTAGACATTGCGGCGGCAAAGAACGACGGCCACAGGATGGCCCCCAGGCGCTGGGCCAGGGGTCGCGACGGCGGGTCATCACGACCCACCGCCGGTGAGGTTCCATGTGTCTCACTCATCGCCGTTGCGGCTCAGGCTGAGCACGTAGGCGGTGACCAGCTTGGAGCGGCCTTCGCCCAGCAGATCGCGTTGGGCTGGCATCAACCCCTCGCGGCCATGACGAATGGTGTGTCGCAAATCGTCGAGGCTACCACCATAGATGTAGACTCCCGTGGTCAGGTCGGGGGCACCGAGGAACACGTTGCCGGTACCGTCCGGGCCATGACAGGCCGCGCATTGCTGTTCGTAGTGACGGCGCCCGGCCTCGGCCATGGTGCGATCGACGGACTGACCGGCCAGTTGCTGCAGGTACACGGCCGTGCGGGTCACACCCTGATCACCCAGTGCATCACCGAACGGGGGCATGATGGCTTGCCGGCCATCGTAGATGCTGGTGAATACCTGCTCCGGTTCACCACCCCAGATCCAGTGATCGTCGGTCAGATTGGGATAGCCCGGTGCACCACGTGCATCCGACCCGTGGCAGGTCGAACAATTGTGGGCGTAGATATTTCGCCCCATGCGCAAGGCATCGGGATGCTCGACCAGTTCCTCGAGCGGGAGTTCGAGCAATTCGCCGAATCGCTCCTCGAATTCGGCGCTGGCCCGTTCCATCTCTTCCTGGTATTGACCCTCCGAGCTCCAGCCCAGCACGCCCTGGTAGTTGCCCAGGCCGGGGTAGAGCACCAGGTAAATGAGTGAAAAAATGACCGTACCGTAGAACAGCCAGAGCCACCAACGCGGCATCGGGTTGTTGAGTTCGCGCAGATCACCATCCCATACATGCCCGGTGGTTTCCTCGCCCTCCTCGTTGGTACCGGTAGGCACCCTGGCACGACCGGTGGCGATGAACAACCACACCATGGCAGCGGTGAATCCCAGCGTGATGATGATGATGAACCAGTGCCAGAAAGCGCTCATGATGACTTCTCCTCTTTACCCTTGTCCTTGTCTTCCTCGTCCAGCGGCAGGTTGGCCTGCTCGTCGAAGTCATCCTTCCCCTTGATGATGAAGACCCAGACGACGATGGCCACGAAACACAACATCGCAATGGCGGTAATGATGCCGCTGCTCATGAGTCGTCTCCTGTGGCATGCTGACCGGTCCATTCCGTACCCAGACCCTGAAGATAAGCAATGATCGCGTCCATCTCGGTCTTGCCGGCAACGGCCTCGTAAGCGCCCTCGATATCCTCGTCGGTGTATGGCGTACCGATGCGTTTGAGCGCGCGCATGCGCCGCTCGACGACTTCAGGATCGACGTAACGTTCGGCCAGCCAGGGATAAGCCGGCATGTTTGAACCGGGCACTACGGCACGCGGGTCCATCATGTGCAGGTAATGCCAGTCATCGCTGTAAAGACCGCCAACGCGGGCCAGGTCCGGCCCGGTGCGCTTCGAACCCCACTGGAAGGGCCGGTCGTAGACGTGCTCACCGGCCACCGAATAGTGACCATAGCGCTCCGTCTCCGACCGGAAAGGTCGAATCTGCTGACTATGGCAGTTGTAGCAACCCTCGGCCACATAGACATCACGACCGGCGAGCCTGAGCGGATCGTAGGGCTGAACGCCTTCGGCCGGCTCGACCACGCTGGCCTTGAACATCAGCGGCACGATCTCGACCAATCCGCCGAAGCTGATCGCGATCACGATGAGGATGGCCATCAGGCCGATATTTTTCTCAATCTTCTCATGCATGATTCAATCTCCTTCAGGCTTGAGCCGGTTCGCTGACGGGTACTTCGAGATCTTCCTTCTCGGCCATCTGCCAGGTCTTGTACATGTTGTAGACCATGAAGAACATGCCGGCGGTAAAGATGATGCCGCCGATCAGGCGCAGGATGTAGTACGGCTCGGTGAACTGCAGTACCTCGATGAAGGTGTAGGTCAGCGTGCCGTCCTCATTGAAGGTGCGCCACATCAGCCCCTGCATGACGCCGGCGATCCACATGGCGACGATGTAGAGCACGGTGCCGATGGTCGAGACCCAGAAATGCCACTCGATCAGGCGGGTCGAATACATTCCGTCGAGCCCGAGCAGGCGTGGCCACAGGCTGTAGATGGCGCCGATGGAGATCATCGCCACCCAGCCCAGCGCGCCGGCATGGACGTGACCGATGGTCCAGTCGGTGTAGTGGCTCAGCGCGTTGACCGTCTTGATCGACATCATCGGCCCCTCGAAGGTGGCGATGCCGTAGAACGACAGAGCGACGATCATGAAGCGCAGGATCGGGTCGGTTCTGAGCTTGTGCCAGGCACCCGAGAGGGTCATGATGCCGTTGATCATTCCACCCCAGCTTGGTGCCAGCAGCATCACCGAGAACAGCATTCCGAGGGTCTGCACCCAGTCCGGCACCGAGGTGTAGTGCAGGTGATGGGGGCCGGCCCACATGTAGATGGCGATCAGCGACCAGAAATGCACGATCGACAGGCGATAGGAGTAGATCGGGCGCCCGGCCTGCTTGGGCACGAAGTAATACATCATGCCGAGGAAGCCGGCGGTCAGGAAAAAGCCGACCGCGTTGTGGCCGTACCACCACTGCACCATCGCATCGACCGCACCCGAATAGATCGGATAGGAGTGCCACAGGCCGGTAGGAATGGCCAGGTTGTTGACGATGTGCAAAACGGCGATGGTGAGGATGTAGGCACCGAAGAACCAGTTGGCCACATAGATATGCTTGACCTTGCGCTTGACGATGGTGCCGAAGAAAACGATGGCGTAGGCCACCCAGACGACGGCGATCAGCACGGCCAGCGGCCAGACCAGTTCGGCGTACTCCTTGCCCATGGTCTTGCCGAGCGGCAGGGTGATGGCAGCACCGACGATGACGGTCTGCCACCCCCAGAAGGTGAAGGCGGCCAGCTTGTCGGAGAACAACCGAACGTGCGAGGTACGCTGTACGCAGTAGTAGCTCGTTGCGAAAAGCGCGGAGCCACCGAACGCAAAGATCACGGCGTTGGTGTGCAGCGGCCTGAGGCGGCCGTAACTCAGCCACGGGATCTCCCATCCCAGTCCGGGCCAGATCAGCTGGGCGGCAATGAACACGCCGACGACCATGCCGACGATGCCCCAGATCACGGTCATGGCGGCGAATTGCCTGACGACCTTGTCGTTATAGGTGGTGGTTTGACTCATGGATGGCTCCCTGTGAGATGCCGGTTATGATGATTCCGGCGTTATTATCCTCGTTCGCCGATGGGCCCGGAATTGACCGTAATCAAAAAACCCGGCATCGACCTGCCTGCACTCCCTTTATCATGGGATCGAATCGACAACGGCCACGCATTCGGAACGTGAAAGCGCACACACTTGCGGCCAGGGACTGGCTGATGACCGAAACGGTCCGCCTGCGCGAAGAGCATGCGGGCCGTTGCCGTGATGACGAAGTCGCCAATTCACTGGCCAGAACCATCTCCGGCACCTTTGCCGATCGCCTGGCCGCCCGCGCCGGCGCACTGCCGACCGCCTCGGAGATTCGCAGGGATATTGATCGACTGACCGGGCTGATGCGCAATCTGGTGCTCTTCGTCCTGCTGCTTGCTGTCGTGGCCGGCCTGCTGGCCGCCCGCGCCAGTATCGCACAACGCGAGGTGGACATACTGCTGGCTGCCGCTACCTTGCTGGCATTCCCCACCGTCATGCTGCTTGCCTGGATCGCACTGATGCTGCCCGGCAACCGCCGGGGGGAATTGGGCAGCCTGGCTGGGCGCCTCATGCGCCGTGCGCTGGGCTGGCTGGGGCCGCGCGCACTGTCCGGCGACCATGCTGGCGAAATTGCCCAGGCCGGCACCCGACTGCTGGGCACAACTTACGGACGCTGGCTGGTCAGTGCCCTGAGCCATGCTTTCTGGACGGTCTACCTGGTCAGTGCCCTGGCTGCGTTGACGTTTCTCTTCGCGATCGCGCAATACGACCTGGCCTGGGGTACGACCCTGCTGAGTGACGAAAGCGTGGTCGCCCTGGTGGGTGCGCTGGCCGCGCCGCCGGCCTGGCTGGGGATGATACCCGAGCCCCGGGCCGATTGGATTCTCGGTGGCCGTGAAGGCGCGCTCGCGCCGGAAGCCCGAGCAATGTGGGCCCAGTTCCTCCTGGCGATGATCTTTGTGTATGGGTTGTTGCCACGACTGCTGCTTCTGGTGACCTGCTGCCTGATCGCCTGGTCCAGACACGAACGCCTCGAGCTGGACACCACTCAGCCAGGATATCTGCGCCTGAGCGGTGCGCTGCGCCCGAAGGAATCGTCGGTCACCGAACACGGCAATGCACCCGAGGCAAAGCCTCCACGCCGCCGAGCGCCTCCCGCAGACGCCAGGGGAAAGCCGATACTGATTGGCATGGAGCTCGAAGGGAACCACTGGCCGCCCACCATCCCGGGCATCAATACCAATCCGCTGGGATGCGCCGATGACCGGGCCGGGCGCCGGGCGATTCTGGCCGCACTTGAAGCCCTGCCGGCACCGCCGCCACTGCTGCTTGCCGCCTGCTCCCTGTTGCGTACACCTGATGCTGCCCATGAACGCTTCATTGAACGCGCCGCCGACCGTGCCGCCACCATTCCCGTGCTATTGCTGCTGGACGCCGACCACCTGACCGCGCGCGGTGACCGTCTGGCCAGCCGCCTGGCCGACTGGCAGGCGCTGGCCGAACAGGTCGGCGGTGTGGCCCTCAGGTACGATCCCGAAACACCCGATGCAGCCGTTCTGGCGCGACTGCAACAAATGATTGACGGAGTGTTCGAGTGAGTTTGCGCCCGCTCAAGCTGGCGGTGGTAGGTCACACCAATACCGGCAAGACCTCGCTGGTCCGCACCCTGCTCAGGAGCGGCGAGTTCGGTCAGGTGGCCGACCGCAGCGGCACCACTCGCCAGGTCACTTCATCCACACTGTCGGTCGACGGGGAAGCCCTGATCGAACTGTTCGACTCACCCGGGCTGGAGAATGCCCCGGAGTTGATCGACACGCTGGAAGCGCTGCCAGGCGCCCGCCACGACGGGCCTGAACGCATCGCTCGATTGCTCGACGACGAATCCCTGCGCAAGCATTTCGATCACGAATCCCGCGTGCTCGAACTGATGCTGGCCTCGGACCTTGCCCTGTACGTGATCGATGCCCGCGAACCGGTGCTGGAAAAGTACCAGGACGAACTGGACGTTCTTGGCCAGTGCGGAAAGCCGATCATCGCCGTACTCAATTTCACCGCCGCACCGGCCAGCCGCGAGGAACAGTGGCGCGACGCCCTGGCCCGGGTCAGGCTGCACAGCGTACTGGCCTTCGATGCGGTCGTGCGTGACCCGGCCACCGAATGGCGGCTGTTCGAGAAACTGTGCGGCCTGGTCGACGACTTTGAACCGCTGATCAGCCGCTGGCTGGATCACCGCCGCACCGAGGAGCAACACCGCGCTCGCGCGGCACTGGCCGCCATCGCCGAAATGCTGATCGACCTGGCCGCATACCGGGACACCGCACCCGAAGCGGGACAGGATTCGGCCTGGCAGAAAATGCAGCAGCACGCGCGCCAGCGCGAGCAGGCCTGCGTCGATACCCTGCTCGACCTCTATCGCTTCGGCCGCGAGGATCTGGAGGGCGACGACCTGCCGCTGAGTGGCGGATGCTGGGACGATGATCTGTTCGATGCCGAAACCCTGCGGCACTACGGTATTCGCACCGGCACCTGGACCGGGATCGGCGCCGGTGCCGGCGCTGCCGTGGACGTCGGCAGCGGGGGGCTTACGCTGGGCGCCGGCACACTGACCGGTGCGTTGATCGGTACCGGTGCCGGCCTGCTGCGCACCTTTGGCCAGGCACTGACGGTGCGTGTTCGCGGCGAAGTCGTGCTGATGATCGATGAGGCCACCTTGCGGTTACTTGCTTCGCGCAACCTCGAACTGCTCGCCGCGCTCATGCGCCGCGGCCATGCCAGCCAGACACCGATGCGCGCCACCGGCCGCGACCTGTGGCCGGACCAACGCCTGCCGCGCATGTTGCGCCAGGCGCGTCATCACCCCGAATGGTCATCGCTCAACCGCGACTATCGCGATCGCGACGAACGCGACCGTGCCGTGGAGCAACTGAGCCAACGACTAAAAAAAGCGTACGACGGCCTGTAGACCCGTCGACACATTGCATCAAGTTTTGCTGGCATTCGCGTGATTGGGATGGCACAATGGGGTGGCATGTGGCCTATGGCAGATAGAGTTTAGGTTGTCCCTCCACCAAGGTTCCCGCCGCAAACCCCATCCCCCCATGAGCTGCAAGCAACTTTTATTGTTTCATTTTTTATACAGGTAACAAGTATCATGGCAACAGGTTCAGTCAAGTGGTTCAACGAAGCCAAGGGATTCGGATTCATCAGCCAGGAT
>SL_3KL_010_SEDDRAFT_10006750_pt1 | contig 10232 bp, 6 predicted proteins | sample SodLakKL_010_SED_2_FD_10381 | JGI IMG/M metagenome (IMG submission 10381)
CCGGATGAGCCGGAGGAACGAGCCTCGAGCCTCTCGGACCACCTCGAAGGGTTGGCCGGCGGGCGGATCGCGATCGGCGCGGAGCGGAGCGGGACGCAGCATCTGATGCGGGCACTGCTGCCCGAGACCGGACTGGACGACCGCCTTGGGGACATCGGAGCGGAACTCGTCGCGATCGGGGGCCGGGAGGCTGCCGATGCCCTGGAGTCCGGCGCCGTCGATGCCGCGGCCTTCGTGATGGCGCCACAGGCCCCGCTGGTGGAGCGGCTGCTGGCCGCAGAGAGCATCGGTCTGGTCCACCTGAGACAGGCCGCGGGTCTGGCGCAGCGCCTGCCCTACCTGTCCGCGGTCACCCTGTTCGAGGGCGTGGTGGACCCGCGCCGCAATCTGCCGCCCCGCGCCGTGCACATGATCGCGCCGGCAACGTACCTCGTGGTGCGCCAGGATACGCATCGCAGCGTCCTCCAGCTGCTGATCGAGGCGGCGCAGCGCAGCCCGACCCCTCACCTGGTGGGATCGGCCAGCGATTTTCCGTCCCTCGAATACACGGACATCCCGATCGCAGAGGACGCGCGCTACTTCTTCGAACGGGGTCCGAACATCCTGCATCGTCACCTGCCGTTCTGGGCGGCTTCGCTGATCGACCGGATGGCGATCCTGATCATTCCTCTGCTGACCGTGATCATCCCGCTGTTTCGCATTGCGCCAGCGGCGCTGCAGTGGAGCATGCGCCGGCGCATCTTCCGCTGGTATCGTCAGGTTCGGCTGATCGACGAGGATCTCGCACGCGGTGATTTGCCGCGCTCCCGGCTCGAAAGCGATCTCGCCCTGCTCCTGCGACTGGACCAGGACGTATCCGCCACCGAGGTGCCGCTTTCCTACATGGAGGAGTTCTACAATCTGCGGCTGCACATCGCCTACATGCGCCAGCGCGTGCGCGATTTGCTGGCAGAGGATCGGTCAGAGACGGAAAATGGAACCTGAGTCCGGTGTCAGATGGCTTCGCCGGACACGCCGGCGCTGTGGCCCGGGACATCGCCCGGGTGCGAAGCGGAGAGTCGAATGGAACGAAAAGACGCGATTTCATGGCGGGAACTGCGTGGGCTCGTGATGTGGCTGGCCCTGGTGCTGGTGGTGGCCATCATCGGCGGGCTGGTCACGCGGACCTCGGTGACCGACTGGTACCCGCAGCTGGTGCAACCGGAGTTTGCGCCGCCAAACGCCGTCTTCGGCCCGGTCTGGACCATTCTCTACGTGCTGATGGCCTACGCGGCCTGGCGCATCTGGCGGGTGTACGGATTCCGGGGCGCACCTTGGACGCTCGGCCTGTTCGTGGTGCAGCTCGGCCTCAACATGCTGTGGTCCATCCTGTTCTTCGGCCTACAGCAAATCGGTCTCGCGCTGGTCGAGATCGTGGTGCTGTGGCTTGCGATCCTCGCAACGCTGGTGCTGTTCTGGCGCCTCGACCGGATCGCGGGTGCGCTGCTGTTGCCCTACCTCGCCTGGGTCGGCTTCGCGGCATTTCTGAACCACGCCTTCTGGGTTTTGAATTGAAGCGTGTTGTAGCGCTGCGATTGATCGCCGTATCGGGTGGGCGGGGGCCGGGCCGTCGGCGCCCATGGAAGGCTCGAGCGTGCCTGGCCCCCGCCCATCCGGTACGGTGCTTCCCCCCCGCGCTGGAGCCTGGACGTTGAACGGCTCGCCGCTCGGTCTCGCCGCCTATGCGCGGATCACCGCGAACTACTGGGCGTTTACCATCACCGACGGTGCGATCCGGATGCTGGTGGTGCTCTATTTCCACCAGTTGGGCTACAGCGCGCTGGAAATTGCGCTGCTGTTCCTGTTCTACGAGTTCTTCGGGATCGTCACCAACCTGACCGGCGGCTGGATCGCCGCGCGCCTGGGATTGAATACCACACTGGTCTCCGGGACCCTGCTGCAGATCGCCGCGCTGCTGATGCTTACGGTGCCGGATGCCTGGCTAACGGTGGCCTACGTGATGTTCGCCCAGGCGCTCTCGGGTATCGCGAAGGACCTGAACAAGATGAGCGCGAAGTCGGGCGTGAAACTCGTGGCCGGCGACGTCGAGGGTCGGCTGTTCCGCTGGGTGGCCTGGCTGACCGGGTCCAAGAACGCGCTGAAGGGACTGGGTTTCTTCGTCGGCGCGGCTTTGCTCTACACGATCGGGTTTCGCGGCGCGCTGGTCGCGCTGGCCGCGATGCTGGTGCTGAGCCTGAGCCTGGCCGCGCTCGGCTTGCCGCGGGGTCTCGGTCGGGTCGCGGACAAGCCGAAGTTCACCCAGATGTTCGCCAACAGTCCGGCGATCAACGTGCTCTCGGCCGCGCGATTCTTCCTGTTCGGGGCGCGCGACGTCTGGTTCGTGGTCGCGCTGCCGGTGTTTCTGACCGCGACGCTGGACTGGAATCACCTGCAGGTGGGTGGCTTCCTGGCCCTGTGGATCATCGGATACGGCATCGTGCAGGCCGCAGTTCCGACGCTGATTGCTCGCCGTGGCCTGGATCCGACCGGTCTGACCGCCCGGGTCTGGGCGCTGGTGCTGATGCTGATACCCCTGGGAATCGTGATCGGGCTGGAGACCGGGTTCGACCCCGGGCTGGTGCTGATCTTCGGGCTCGGCCTGTTCGGCGTGGTCTTCGCGGTAAACTCCGCGGTCCATTCGTTCCTGATCCTGGACTATGCCGACGCGGACCGGGTCGCGATGAAGGTGGGTTTCTACTACATGGCCAACGCTGGCGGGCGGCTGATTGGCACGGTGCTGTCCGGCTGGATCTTCATGAATCACGGTTTGATCGGCTGTCTGCTGACCTCCACCGCCTTCGTGTTCGCCACGTGGATGCTCTCCTCCCTGCTACCGCGCGGTCCCGTGCGACCCTCGGGGCCCGAAGTGCGTTCACAATCTCTGTAGGAGGCGAACCTTCTCGGCGATCCGGCGGGCTCCTACAGGAGCGAGCGTGCTCGCGAACGCGCCGCAGGCGCGCCAGACCCCCGGGCCCACCTGACGCCGATTCGCGTGCGAGGCGCGCTCCACATGGCACTCCCACATGGCACTCCCACATGGCACTCCCACATGGCACTCCCAGAAGGCACTCCCAGAAGGCACTCCCAGAAGGCACTCCCAGAAGGCACTCCCACATGACCAAGAAGTCACAGCTCCCGCACCGCCTGGACGATGCCCTCGTCATCGGGGTTGGGCCGGATCTTGAAGCCGACCCGGCGCATCAGGCCCCGCATGTGGGTGTTGTCCGCAATGATCTCGCCCTCCATCAGGGTCAGTCCGCGCGACTTCGCGACCCGCATCAGGGAATGCATCAGGTGGGTGCCAATACCGCGGCCCTGCCAGTCATCGGCAACCACAATCGCGAACTCGCAGCTGCGCCGGTCGGGATTCATGGTGTATCGGGCCACCGCGACCTGCGTCTCCAGTCCGGAGTCCGGCTCCACCACCGCGATCAGGGCCATTTCCCGGTCGTAGTCGATCTGCGTGAACCGGACCAGCATCTCCGGCGTCAGTTCGTGCACGGCCTGCATGAATCTGAAATAGCGCGATTCGTCGGAGAGGCTGCGCACGAATTTCTGCTCGATCTGGGCGTCCTCCGGGCGGATCGGGCGGATGGTCAGGGTGTGTCCGTCCGGCATCGGCCAGTCCTCGACCAGATGGCTCGGATAGGGATGGATCGCCATGTGGGCGTAGGGATCCGCGTCCGCAGACGGCTGATTGACGACCACCCGTGCGTCGACCGCCGCCAGACCCTCCGCATCGACGATCAGCGGGTTGATGTCGAGTTCGGCGACCTCGGGCAGCTCGCAGACCATCTCGGAGATGCGCAGCAACACCTGCTCCAGCGCCACGTCGTCCACGGGTGGCATGTGCCGGAAGCGCTTAAGCATCCGGGCCACGCGGGTCCGGCCGATCAGCCCGCGGATGATGGTCTCGTTCAGCGGCGGCAGCGCGACCGCACGGTCCTGCAGCACCTCCACCGACGTCCCGCCGGAACCGAAGCTGATTACCGGGCCAAAGACCGGATCGCGCATCACCCCGACCATCAGCTCTCGGGCGTAGTGACTGCGGTACATCCGTTCGAGGGTCACACCCTCGAGCCGGGCCTCGGGCCGGGCCTCGGCCGCTTCCTGCATCATCGCCTGGAAGCTCTTGCGCACCGATTCGGCGGTGGTGATGTTCAGTCGCACACCGCCGACATCCGACTTGTGCGTGATGTCCGGGGAGGCGATCTTCATGGCCAGCGGATATCCCAGTGTGCTCGCGGCAACCAGCGCCTCGCTGGCAGTGTGCGCCTGCACGGTCTGGGTGACCGGGATCCGGAAGGCCGCCAGCACGGCCTTCGACTCCATCGTGCCCAGGGTACGCCGCCCCTCGCCCAGCGCGGTTTCGATGATCATCCGGGCGCCCTCGACATCCGCGGGGCTGCGGTCGCTCAGGGGACCCGGAACCTGCATCAGCAGCCGCTGGTTGGCCTGGTGCGCCGTCAGGTACGCAAAGGCCTCCACCGAGGCCTCGGGGGTGATGAAGTGCGGCACCCCCTGTTTGCTGAAGAGATCGCGGCCCTTTTCCACCTGTTTGCCGCCCATCCAGCAGGCGAGTACCGTTTTTCCGTGAGGGCGCGCGCGCGAACTGTCGATCACTGCCTCGGCCGAGGCGTCGGAATCGGTCATCGCCTGCGGCGTGAGCATCGCCAGCACACCGTCCACTCCGGGGTCGGCAAGACACGCCTCGAGCGCGGCCTGGTAGCGGGTCGGATCGGCATCGCCGAGGATGTCCACCGGATTGCCGTGCGACCAGTGCGGTGGCAGTGCCGCGTCGAGGCGGCTCAGGGTCTGTGCCTGCAATTCCGCGATTCCGAGGTCGAGTTCCACCGCGCGGTCGGTGGCCATCACCCCCGGGCCGCCGGCGTTGGTGATGATCGCGATCCGGTTGCCCCGCGCGCGTGCGCCGCTCGACAGGATGGCAGCAGCGGAGAACATCTGCTGCACCGTATTGGCACGCACCGCGCCGGCGCGTTCGAGGGCGGCATCGAAGACGTCGTCCGCGCCCACCAGTGCGCCGGTGTGGGACATCGCGGCCCGTGAGCCCGCGGCGTGGCGCCCGGACTTGATCACGATCACCGGCTTCATTCTCGCCGCCGCGCGCAGGCCGCTGATGAATCCGCGCGCGTCACCGATGCCTTCCACGTAAAGCAGGATGCTGCGGGTCTCCGCGTCCAGAGCGAGGAAATCCAGTAGATCGCCGAAGCCGACATCCATCGCGTCGCCGAGCGAGGCGACCAGCGAGAATCCGATGTGCTGGTCTTCCGCCCAGTCGAGAATGGCGGAACAGATCGCCCCGGACTGGGAGACCAGCGCAAGGCGACCGGGAACCGCGCTGTTGCGGCTGAACGTGGCGTTGATCCTGCGGCTCGGCCGCATCACCCCCAGGCAGTTCGGCCCGATGATGCGCAGCCCGGTCTCCTGCGCGGCCTCGCGCATCCGGTCCTGCAGACGCGCGCCCTCGGGACCCTCTTCGGCGAATCCCGCCGACATCACGATCGCGCCCTGGACATCTGCGTTGCCGCATTCGCGGATGACCCCGGGAAGGCCCTCCGCCGGGATCGCAATCACTGCCAGATCGATATTGCGGCCGATCGCGCCGATCTCCGGGTAGCTCTTGCGCCCGTGGACCCTCTTGTACTTCGGGTTCACGGCGAAGAGTTCGCCCTCGTAGCCCATTGCAAGCAGGTTGCGGAAGATCACCGAGCCCACCGCGTCGGGTTGGTTGCTCGCGCCGATCACAGCGATGCTGCGGGCGGATAAGATCCGGCTGAGATAATGGGGACCCATGGACGGTATACCTTCGAGTGATGTTTGACGCAGTGCAATAAGACTTGTGTATCGGGTCCTGATCTAATAGTCAATGAAGCAACGCCATGCGCGCCCCGGCCGGGCCCGCTACGACCTTCCCTGCATCGAGGGGGGACAGCATGAAAACCTTCTTCATTTCTCATCCGGAATGTCTGGCCCACCAGGCGCCCTCCGGTCACCCCGAATGTCCCGAGCGTCTGGACGCGATCGACGACCAGTTGATCGCGTCGGGCATCGAGCCGTGGCTGCGTCACCGGGAAGCGCCGGTGGCGACCCGTGAACAGGTGCTTCGGGTGCACACTGCGGCGTATCTGGATGCGCTGGAAGAGGGTCTACCGGGTCCGGGCCGATGGGCCACTCTCGACGGCGGTGACACCTATTACGGGGAACACAGCCTGCAGGCGGCTCACCGTGCCGCGGGCGCGGTGATCCTCGGCATTGACCTCGTGCTCGAGAATTCCACCCACACGGCTTTCTGCAGCGTGCGTCCGCCGGGACACCATGCGGGCCGCGACTACGGGATGGGCTTCTGCGTGTTCAACAACGTCGCGATCGGCGCGATGCACGCGCTCGAACAGCATGGCCTGTCGCGCGTGGCGATCGTCGATTTCGACGTGCACCACGGCAACGGGACCGAGGACATCGTCCGGGATGATCCGCGCGTGCTGTTCTGCTCCAGTTTCCAGCACCCGTTCTACCCGAACACCGGGGCTGACACCCGCAGTGACAACGTGATCAACATGCCCCTGCCGCGGGATACCGACGGTGNGGCGCTGCGCTCGGTGGTTGCGGAGCGCTGCCTGCCGGCGCTGGAGGCGTTTGATCCGGATCTGGTGATGGTCTCGGCAGGCTTCGATGGGCACCTCGAGGACGAAATGGCCAACTTCCGTCTGGTCGAGGCCGACTACGAGTGGCTCACGCGCGAGATCCACGGCATTGCCAAGCGTCATTGCGAGGGGCGCCTGGTGTCGGTTCTGGAGGGCGGCTACGACCTGTCCGCGCTCGGCCGCAGCGTGGTTGCGCACCTGAAGGTGCTGACCGAGGAATGAGGGGAAGGTCTCCCACGGGGCCGGCCTCCTTCGGTGCTCACCCCGGCCCCCTGTAGGAGCGAGCCTGCTCGCGAACGCGCCGCAGGCGCGGCAGAGATCCGGGCTCACCTGACGCCCATTCGCGTGCGAGGCACGCTCCCACACGGCCTGGCCGGCCCCCGTGGGAGACGAGCCCTCTCGGCGATCCGGCGCCGGGGAATATCGGCCAGGGGGCTGGCCTCCTGCGGCGTTCGGCCGGGTGCCCGGGTGGGGGTTGAGGCTCAGCCCTTCTGACGCTCCTCCAGCAGTGACTGCATGCGGCTGAGGCGTTCCTGCAGCATCTGGGTCTGCTCGCTCAGCGCGGCGAGTTCCGCATGCAGGCTCGCATTTTCCTCGTGGACTGCCGTGGTGATGGTCTTCTCCTCCACCGCGACCTGGTGTTCGTGCATCCGCTGCATCGCGTCGACGATGATCGCGATGAACAGGTTCAGCACGGTGAAGGTCGCGACCAGGATGAAGGGAACGAAGAAGGCCCACGCCCACGGGTGTTCCTCCATCACGGGACGCGAAATGCCCATGGACCAGCTCTCCAGCGTCATCACCTGGAAGAGCGTGTACATCGACGCACCCAGGGTCCCGAACCACTCGGGGTGACTCTCCCGGAAAAGGCCCGTGGCGATGATCGCGAACACGTAGAAAACCAGCGCCAGCAGGCCCAGGATCGACGCGATGCCGGGAATCGCGCGCAACAGCGCCTCGACGATGAAACGCAGCTTGGGCACCATCGAGACCAGCCGCAGCAGGCGGAGCACCCGCAGCACGGAGAACGGGCCCGTGCCGGGAATCAGCGCGATGCCCACCACGAAGAAGTCGAAGACATGCCACGGATTGCGCCAGAATCGCGCTCCGTAGGCGATCATCTTGGCCAGTACCTCGACGGTGAAGACCGCAAGGATCAGCTTGTCGGCAACGCCGATCACCGGGCCTGCGAAGGAGGCCATCACCGGATCGAAGGTCTCGAGCCCCAGGGTCAGGGCGTTCAGCAGGATCAGTGCGATGATCAGGCGCTGGGTGAGGTGTGCCTCGACCACATGGGTCAGTCGCAGGCGCAGGGTGCTGGTCAGCTCGCTCATGGTTTCTTCGGCATATCAATGAATACTGCAGGACGCGCAAATGTAGGCGAAAGGCCGTATGCGGGCAATCGCCGCGCCGCTCCCGGAGCGCGCCGCGCGCGGGATTCGAGGTACATTGGCGGGTGGGGGCATCATCGGGTCACGCCGATACGGGCCATGCTTCGTGGATGTCCGGGCGCATGCCGGGCGGCGTGCCGTAACCACGCGACTGGAGAGAGAACGAATGAGGATCACGCGAATGCTGGGCAGGGCGGTGCTGGGGGCCGTGTTCATCTGGGGGGTACTGCATGCGGGGGTGGCGGCGGCACTCTCCGACCGGGCGGAGTCGGTGCGCGATGCCTGGTTGGAGACCTTGTCGGCGCCGGATTCGCCGTTGTGGATGGAGGGTGAGCTCGACATCCTCGAGCGACCCGACGGATCGCTGCACATGGTGATGGACTCGGTCCAGTTGCGGGATCCGTCGCGTGAGGAGAGTGCCCGCGACTCCGCCGTTCTGGAATTGGGGACACTCACTGCGATCCTGCGTCCGGTAGGGGAAGGACGCTGGGATACGGAGTGGGAGATTCCCGGCGGAATGAGACTGCGCGACGGCCGCGGGAACACGCTGGGAATCCTCGAGATCGATCAGCGAAGCCTTCGTGGTCTGTGGGCCCAGGACCTCGGGACCATGCTCACCGCGGACCTGCGGCTCGGGGGCCTCTCCCTGACCCTGGATGCGGATGTGTTCGCCGCGGAATGGCACGGCGGGGAGGACGCCGGCAGCCTCGAGGGAATCCCGGGCCGGATAAGCGCCGACGAACTGCGGCTCGGACTGGAGCTGGTGGAATCCGAACCGGGCGTGGTGTCGGGGCCGCTGGCAGTGACCCTGGACGGCGTCCTGCTGGAAGACTCGGCCGGAGGGGTGATGGCGGGGCTCGGCACCCTCCACGTCGGCGTGGAGTATCTCGATGTCGACCTCCCGGCGATCTCCGCCCTCGCGGACCTGGCCGCGGATCCTGAGGCGCTGATGGAACGCGATCCCCAAGTGCTGCTCGGAGAGGCGCTGGACGCGCTGGGCGGCTTCGAGACGACGGTGGAGATCCTCGACCTCGCCGGCGGAGAACCCGGCGATGCGGCCTGGTTCAACGTCGGCGCGGCGCGACTGGAGTCCGGGTTCGGGCCCAGCGCGGTTGGCGCGCGGGAACGGGATCTCCGGCTCGGCGTGCGCGGTCGCGACTGGCGTTTCGGTGATGGTGACGGCGCCCACGGTCTGGACGCCTTCGCCATCGACCTGCGGCTCGACCGCATCGCCCCGGACACCCTGCTTCAGGCCGGCCTGCTATCGCTGATGGCCGACGAGTTCCCGGAGGAGGAACTCGCCGGCCTGTCGCAGGAATTTCTTGGCAGCCTCGTGCTCGGGATGTCGTTCAACGGCATCAGCGGCCGCATGGGTCCGGAGGGCCCCGAAGGGGCGGTTTACGGTCTGGAGTTACTGGAATTCGGTCTGAGTCTGCTCGAACTCGATACCCCGGCGCCGGGGCTGGCGATCGGTTATCACCAGCGCGGGCTCTCGGAACGGTCGATGGGGCTGCTGCCGATTCCCGCCGAATTCATGCCGCGTGAGGTGCTGCTGGATCTCGAAGCCTCCGGACTGCCGGCCGGCGCTTTCGTGGGCCGTGGCGGCGTCGAACTGGAGATCGAATCCGGCGACGTCCTGCTTGCCATGCTTGACAATCGCACCCGCCTCGATGTCAACGCGATCATGATCGATCTGCCGATCGCGGGGCTTCGCCTCAGCGGGCATGCGCATGTCGAGGAGGGGGCCGGCGATGACCCCGATGCACTGCGCAGCCGCAGCGAGCTGGAGGTGCGGAATCTCGACACCCTCACCGAGTACGCGCTTGCATTCAGCGCTTCCGAGTCGATGCGCCAGCAGATCCTGGGCGTTGCGACGGTACTGAAGCTCGCGGCGGAGGAGCGCAGCGGACCCGAGGGGGAGGTGATTCACTACCTGCTGATCGAGGCAAGCAGCCGCGGGGAGTTGCTCGTCAATGGCACGGACATCGCGCCGCTGCTGTTGGGGGGCGGCCGATAAGGGGTCAGCGAACCCGCGCCCGAGTGGGCCATGCGGGAAGTTCGGTAACTATGGAGCACAGCCAGAAGTGCCGGAGCAAGGCGGGCAAGTGCCGGAATAGCCAACCTATTTCAAACTTGCCCA
>SL_3KL_010_SEDDRAFT_10006751_pt1 | contig 10232 bp, 10 predicted proteins | sample SodLakKL_010_SED_2_FD_10381 | JGI IMG/M metagenome (IMG submission 10381)
CCCCCCTGTATCAGGGATCGTCAAGCGAGAAGCAGAGCATGTTGGTGTCCAAGTCCCCGATTGTTTCCCGTCTGATCGTGGGTGTGCTGCTGGGCGGGGCCCTCGCCCTGACGGCGACATCCGTGTCGGCGCAGACCACCCGTTACGTGAGTGACCAGCTGGACGTTGGCGTGCGCAGCGGCACCGGTCCGGATTCGCGCTGGGTGAGTTCGGTCAGCGCCGGGGACCGGGTGGCCGTACTGGAAGAGAGCGATGGCCACAGCCGAATCCGGCTGCCCAGCGGCAACGAGGCCTGGATCCTGACCCGCTACCTGCAGGACGAGCCGCATGCGCGCGAACGCCTCGCCGAGGTGGAGGCCGAACTGGCCGAGATCCGCTCCGGGGCGGATGACCAGGAGGGGCGTATCGCCGAGTTGCTGGATACCCGTCGCGAGCTGGAAAGCGAGCGCGAGGAGTTGCAGACGCAGATCGCGGAGATGGAGTCCGAACTGGAGGAACTGCGCGACGTGGCCGCGCGCCCGCAGGAGATCCGGCGCGAGAACCAGCGGCTGGAGAGCGAACTGGTCGAGGCACGGGATTCGGCCGATGACTACCGCCGCCAGGTGGAGGTGATGAAGGCCGACAGCCAGCGGCGCTGGTTCATGACCGGCGCCGCGGTGACCGTCGGCAGCGTACTGCTCGGGATCATCCTGACGCGCCTGCCGGCCCGCCGCCGTCGCAGCGAGTGGCTGGACTAGGCAAACGCTGATTTGTCGGCGTTTGTCTGCAGCACATGGATGTGCTGCAGGGATCGGCCGCCGCAGCCGGCGGATTCCGGTACGGGCTTGTACCCTGCCTTGACCCGCGCGAGCCCGTGCAGGACGCTGTCGCGCCTTTCCGGTGCAGACGGCGACGGTTCACCGCTGGCCCGACCGGTCCGGTCGTCGCCGGTTCCGCGCCGGGGGGCGAGGTGCCGGCGGCGTGGCTTTTCTTGCGCGGTTTTCGCCAAGTCGGTAGTCTTCGCCGCCTTGCATGCCCCCTTGCCGGGTTTTTCGGCGCGCGGCGGCAGTTTCCCCTGTGGCTTCGGCCTCTCCGTATCGCCTGGATCGAAAAAGGACTGAGCTGACCGGATGCTCTACGCAATTCTGTCAACATTCCTGGTCGCGGCACTGGCGCCGGTGGTCCACCGGCTGACCGGCCGTGCCAGCGGCTGGGTGCTCGGGCTCCTGCCGGCGGGGCTTTTTGTCTATTTCCTGACGTTCCTGCCCGCGGTCAGCAGCGGCGAGTCCATCGTGCTCGCCTGGCCGTGGATGCCGGGGATGGACATCCATTTCTCCTTCCTGGTGGACGGGCTGTCGCTGCTGTTCGCGCTGCTGGTGTCGGGCATCGGCTTCTTCGTCGTCACCTATGCCGGGCGCTATCTCGAGCAGGACCGGGACCTGGCGCGCTTCTATGTGCTGATCCTCGCCTTCATGGGCTCGATGCTGGGGCTCGTGCTGGCGGACAACCTGATCGCGATGTTCGTGTTCTGGGAGCTGACCAGCATCACGTCCTACCTGCTGATCGGCTACAACCACGAGAACGCGGATGCCCGCAAGTACGCCCTGCAGGGGCTGATCGTGACCGTGGGTGGCGGTCTGGCGCTGCTCGCGGGGATCATCATGCTGGCGATGGCGGCCGGCACCTACGAGCTCTCCGAGATCCTCGCCAGCGGCGATGTGGTGCGCGAGCACGCGCTGTATCTGCCACTACTGATCCTGATCCTGATCGGCGCCTTCACCAAGTCGGCGCAGGTGCCGTTCCACTTCTGGCTGCCGCGGGCGATGGCGGCACCCACGCCGGTCTCGGCCTATCTGCATTCGGCCACCATGGTCAAGGCGGGGGTCTATCTGCTGGCGCGGCTGAATCCGTCGCTGGGCGGCACCGAGGTCTGGTTCACGGTGCTGGCGCTGTTCGGTGCGGTGACCATGTTCACCGGCATCTTCCTGGCCTTCCGCAGCACCGGGGTGAAGCGGGTGCTGGCGTACTCGACGGTGATGGCGCTGGGTACGCTGACCATGCTGATCGGCATCGGCACCGAGACCGCACTGATGGCGGCCATGGCCTTCCTGCTCGCGCATTCGCTGTACAAGGGCGCGCTGTTCATGGTGGCCGGCATTCTCGACCACGAGGCGGGGGCCAAGGACTTCCTGCAGACCGGAGGCCTGCGCAGCGTGCTCCCGGTGACCGCGACCTTCGCCATCCTTGCCGCGCTGTCGCTGGGCGGGGTGATCCCGCTGTTCGGCTTCGTCGCCAAGGAGCTGATGCTGGAGGCGGTGCTGGACGCGCCGGGGCTGGTGCCGGTGCTGGCGCTGCTGGCGGTGCTGACCGCCATCCTCGGGGTCGGCGTAGCGGCGATCATCGGGATCCGGCCGTGGTTCGGGCCACGGGTGGAGACGCCGAAGCGGCCGCACGAGGCCCCGCTGGCGATGCTTGCGGGCCCCGCGGTACTGGCATCGCTGGGGCTGGTGTTCGGTCTCGGGCCGGGGCTGGCCGACGAGGGCCTGATCAACGCGGCCACTGCCAGCGTGGCCGGCGCCCCGGTTGAGGGCTACCTGGCACTGTGGCATGGCATCAACCTGCCGCTGGCGATCTCGGCGTTCAGTCTGCTGGCCGGCCTGCTCCTGTACATGCGCTGGGATGCGGTGCGCCGTGGCCTCGGCTGGGTCGACCGCGCCGCGGAGTACGGCCCGGAGAAGGGCTATTTCAAGCTGATGGACGGCTTCGTCCGGTTCTCCGCCTTCCAGACCCGGGTGCTGCAGAACGGGTATCTGCGTACCTACGTGATGGTGACCCTGCTGACCACCGTCGCGCTGGTGGTGACGGCCTTCGTGACCCAGGGCGGCTACCAGGCATCGGTGCGCTTTGACGACATCCGCATCCACGAGCTGGTGATCCTGGTGCTGGTGGCGCTGGCCGCGGTGTTCCTCGCGACCACCAGTTCGCGCCTGGCCGCGGTGGCCTCTCTGGGGATCATCGGTTTCGGCATGGCGCTGATCTATGTGCTGTTCAGCGCGCCGGACCTGGGGATCACCCAGGTGCTGGTGGAGACCCTGACGGTGATCCTGCTGGTGCTGGTGCTGTTCCGTCTGCCGGGGTTTTTGAAGTTCACCACCCCGATGACGCGGATGCGTGACGTGGTGGTGTCGGTCGCGGTGGGCGTCACCATGGCGGCCGTACTGATGGCCACCCTGGGCGTGCAGTACTTCCCGGCGATTTCCGAGTTCCATATCGCCGAGTCGGAGCCCTCGGCCTACGGGCGCAACATCGTCAACGTGATCCTGGTCGACTTCCGCGCGCTGGATACCCTGGGCGAGCTCTTCGTGCTCGCGCTGGCCGCGGTGGGCGTGTACGCGATGATCAAGTTCCGCGCGGAGGACCGCACGAAATGATGGCCGGTTCGCTCATCCTGCAGACGGGAACGCGGCTGCTGCTGCCGCTGCTGCTGCTGTTCTCGGTGTTCCTGCTGCTGCGCGGCCACGACGAGCCGGGCGGCGGGTTCATCGCCGGGCTGGTGGCCTCGATGGCCTTCGCCCTGTACATGTTCGCCTTCGATGTCTATCGCGCGCGCGGCGTGCTGCGCATCGATCCGCGCAACCTGCTGGGGATCGGGCTGCTGCTGGCGACGGTCTCCGGGCTGCCGTCGCTGCTGCAGGGGCAGGCCTATCTCACCTCGCTGTGGTGGGACGTCGAGGTGCCCCTGTTCGGTGAACTCAAGCTCTCCACCCCCCTGGTCTTCGACATCGGGGTGTATCTGGTCGTGATCGGCACGGTGCTGACCATCGTACTCGCGCTGGCGGAGGCCGAAGAATGACTGCGGAACCGTTTCTGGCAATCCTGGTGGGCGTGCTGTTCGCCACGGCCACCTACCTGATGCTGCGGCGCAGCCTGGTCAAGCTGGTGATCGGGCTGGTGCTGCTGTCGAATGCCGCCAACCTGCTGATTTTCGCCACCTCCGGGCTGACCCGCGGTGCCCCGCCGTTGATTCCCGAGGGGATGCTGGTGCCCGAGGGGGTGGTGGCGGACCCGCTGCCGCAGGCGCTGATCCTGACCGCGATCGTGATCAGCTTCGGCGTGCTCGCCTTCGCGGTGGTGCTGATTCACCGTGCCTACGAGGTGGTGGCCGCGGATGACCTGGACAAGATGAAGGATACGGACACGTGAGGGTCGAGGTCGTACTACCGGTCATCATCCCGCTGCTGGCGGGCTCGCTGGCGCTGGCCTTCTGGCAGTGGCGCAGCGTGCAGCGCTGGGTCGGCGTGCTCGGCAGTATCGCGCTGACCGGCGCCGGCTTCTGGCTGCTGCATGCGGTCTGGCACGAGGGTGTGCTGGCCATGCACATGGGGGGATGGCATGCGCCGTTCGGCATCGTGCTGGTGGCCGACCTGCTGAGTGCGACCATGGTGGTGCTGACCGGGGTGATGGGCCTGTTCGTGGCCATCTACTCGCTGGTGTCGATGCGCGGGGATCACGAGCGCTTCGGCTATCACCCGCTGCTGCAGCTGCTGCTGGCCGGGGTCGCGGGCGCGTTCCTCACCGGGGACATCTTCAACCTGTATGTGTGGATCGAGGTCCTGCTGGTTGCCTCGTTCGCCCTGCTGATCCTCGGTGGGGAGCGCGCGCAGATGGAGGGGGCGATCAAGTACGTCACCCTCAATCTGATCTCGTCGCTGATCCTGCTGGCCGCGGTGGGCCTGACCTACGGGGTGTTCGGCACCCTGAACATGGCGGACCTGGCCGCCAAGATGGGCGAGGCCGAGGACACCGCGCTGGTGACCGCCATCGGCGTGCTGTTCATGGTGGCCTTCGCGATCAAGGCCGCGGCCTTCCCGCTGTTCTTCTGGCTGCCCGCCTCCTACCACACCCCGCCGGTGGCGATCTCGGGCATCTTCGCCGCGCTGCTGACCAAGGTCGGGGTGTATGCGCTGATCCGCTTCTTCACCCTGATGTTCACCGAGGCGCCGGAGCTGACCCAGACCATCCTGTTGTGGGGCGCGGGCTTCACCATGCTGACGGGGGTGCTCGGCGCGGCCGCGCAGTTCGAGTTCCGCCGGATCCTCGCCTTCCACAGCGTGAGCCAGATCGGCTACATGATCATGGGGCTGGCGCTGTACACCCCGCTGGCACTGGCCGGGGCGCTGCTGTTCATCATTCACCACAGTGTGGTGAAGACCAACCTGTTCCTGATCAGCGGTCTTTCCTACTTTGCCCGCGGCACCCACGAGCTGAAGGACCTGGGCGGACTGTACCGCACCCATCCCGGGTTGTCGGTACTGTTCCTGATCGCGGCGCTGTCGCTGGCGGGGCTGCCGCCGCTGTCCGGCTTCCTGGTGAAGCTGATGCTGGTGCGCGCGGGCCTCGAGGCGGAAAGCTACGGGATCGTGGCGGTGGCGCTGCTGACCGGACTGCTGACGTTCTACTCGATGGTGAAGATCTGGGCGGAGGCCTTCTGGAAGGCCGATCCGCGCGGTGAGGGCGCCCCGGCCAACGGCCCGGCCTGGCCCGGCCGCGGGGCCCAGTGGCTGCTCTATGGTCCGGTGATCGGCCTGGCCGGCCTGGCGGTCGTGATGGGGGTCGCGGCCGAGCCGTTCCTGCAGCTGGCGCTGGCCGCGGGTGAGCAGATGCTGGATACGGACGGTTACATCGAGGCCGTGCTGGGAGCGGAGGCGCCATGAACCTGCTTGCACTCAACCTGCTGCTGGCGCTGGCGTGGATGATGCTGACCGGCAACTTCACCGCCAACGGTCTGCTGGCCGGTCTGGTGTTCAGCTACGCCGCGTTGTGGGTCGCCTTCAGTCGCAAGGCCGACCATCGCAGTTTTTTCTGGAAGGTGCCGAAGCTCGTTTCCTTCGTCGCCTTCTTCATCTATGACCTGATCAAGGCCAACCTGGTGGTGGCCTGGGACGTGCTGACGCCGACGCACCTGATGAAGCCGGGGGTGATCGCCTTCCCCCTGCGGGCGCAGAGTGATGTGCAGATTACCGTGCTGGCCAACCTGATCTCGGTGACGCCGGGCACCCTCAGCCTGGACGTTTCGACCGACCGCAAGGTGCTCTACATCCACGCGATGTACTTGCAGGACGAGGACAAACTGCGGCGCGAGCTGCAGGATCTGGAACGCCGCGTGATGGAGCTGATCGACTGATGCCGATTCTCGACTGGGCGGTAACCGCAAGTTTCGTGATCCTCAGCCTCGCGCTGGTGCTGATCTTCCTGCGTCTGCTCAAGGGGCCGACCCTGCCCGACCGCGTGGTGGCGCTGGAACTGATCGCCTCGCTGACGGTGGGTTTCATCGCGACCCACGCGGTGGCCACGCGCACCGCGAGCTTCCTCGATGTAGCGGTGGTGCTGGCGTTGACGGCCTTCCTCGCGGCGGTCGGATTCGCACGCTATCTGGAGAAGGGGGGACACCGCGATGATGATTGAGATCCTCACGGGTTTTCTGCTGGTGCTGGGCTCCCTGCTGATGCTGCTGGCGGCGCTGGGTGCGCTGCGCATGCCGGACCTGCTGACCCGCATGCACGCGACCACCAAGGCCGGCGCGCTGGGGGGCGGCATGATGGTGCTGGCGGTGGCGGTGTTCTTCGACGACGGGGCGGTGACCGCGCGGGCGCTGGCGATCGTGGTGTTCATCATCCTGACGGCGCCGGTGGCGGCCCATCTGATCGGGCGCGCCGCGTATTTCGTCGGCATCCCGCTGTGGGAAGGCACGCTCAAGGACGAGCTGAAGAACCGCTACGATCCGGAGACCCACACCCTGGCGTCGCCCGATGACGCCACCCCCGAAGACGGAGACAAGGGCGGCAAGCCCGACGAGCGCCGCCGTGACTGACCCCCGGCATCGACCGCCGCGGGACAGTCGATTCTGACGGCACCAAGGAAACCCCGATCGGTCGGCGTTTCCCCTGGCCCCGCCGCGGACACAAAAAAGCCGGGGCGCAGGGCCCCGGCCGGTTTGCCGGTTGGGGCGGTGTGACCGCGGCGCTCAGGCGGCGTGGGTCTCCTTGGCCTTGCGGGCCGCCTCGGCCTCCTCCGGCGAATAGGCCGCGCCGGACCACAGCATCTCGTAGGCGATCTCCTCGTTGCCGTTCTCGCACAGCTCAAGCACGTCCTGGAACAGCGGCTGGAAGGTCTCGCTTTGATGGGATGCCTCGTGTTCCTCGAAGCTGCGCCAGAAGGTGATGATCAACGCCTCCTTGTCCTTCAGCGGGCTGTCCACGGCCTGGCCGACGGTGGAGCCCTCGTTGGACACCGCGCCGGAGTTGAGGGCGACGAAACCGCCCACGAAGCCGGTATCCGAGTGGTAGGTCTTCACGTTCTCGCAGAGGACGGCCACCCGTTCCTGCAGGTCGTCCACGCTGTATTCCGGCTTGAGAATCACGCGGTTGATGGTCACCACGCCGTCGGCCGGGAAATTGTTGATCAGCTGGCTCATGAGAGTCCTCCTTCAACGCAGCGGTGCGTTGGCGTTGTTTCAGTATCCAACCATGTGCTTATGGCTGGTAACCAAGTAAATTACTCAACAATGGGGCCGGCGCAACAAACCCTCGTCTACGATGCGGTCGTGGCAGCAGGATGCCCCATTTGCCCGACGGGATCCGGGAACCGGCCGTTGCGCCAGTGACAACGGGGAAGGACGCATTTCAAAGGGGAGAATCCGATGTATTTTCAGCAACTCAAGGGCAGGAACTCGTCGCTCTCGTATCTGCTTGGCTGTCCGGAGCAGGGCAGGGCGATCGCGGTGGACGTGGTCGCCTATGACGAGGCCTGGTTCCTGGAGCGGGCCGCCGAGGCGGGCATGGAGATCACCCACGTGATCGACACCCATGTGCACGCGGACCACTATTCCGGCGGACGCGACCTGGCCGAACGCGCGGGTGCCACCTACTGTCTGCATCAGTCCAACCACGGCCGGGTGGAATACGGATTCGAGGCACTGGCCGATGGCGAACGCATCCGCGCCGGCACGGTGGAGCTGGAGGTGCTGCACACGCCGGGCCACAGCGACGACTGCATCTGTCTGCTGGTGACCGACACCAGTCGTGCGCCGGAACCCTGGTGCGCGCTGACCGGCGATACGCTGTTCGCCGGTGGTGTTGGCCGGCCGCAGGCGCCCGGGCGCCAACGGGAGATGGCCGGGCGCCTGTTCGACAGCCTGCATGGCAAGCTGCTGGGCCTGCCGGACTGGCTGGAGATCTATCCCGGTCACTATGCCGGCTTTGCCTGCGGCGCCGGGCTCTCGAACAAGCCGTCCTCCACCCTCGGTTTCGAGAAGCGTTTCAACCCCAAATTGCAGATCAGCGACCGCGACGCGTTCGTCGACTTCCTGACCGGGGCGGTGCCGGACTGCCCGCACGGCCTCGAGGAGTACTTCGCCAGGAACATCGCCGCGTAGTCGACCCACCGAACAAGGCCGTCCCGGCCTTTTCCGGCCACGCGGCGCGGCAAGTGCGGTTATCGCCTGGCTGGTGACGCTGCCAGCCCGGCGGAACCGCCCCGGTGGCATGTGCCTGTGCCACCTTCCCTGTGCCCGGCCCCGACCGCCGGTCCCCGCCGGATACCCGCCTTCTGGCGGCTTCCCGCCCGCCCCATGGGGGCTGTCCGCTCCAGAACCAACGCCCGCTCTTCCTCGGCCCCGTCCGCCATGGGCGTGCGGCCCGTCTCCCGCGTTCGCGCCGGCCCGCGTCCACGTCGCGGTGACGGCAAGGAGCCGCTTGCCCAGGGCGTCGCATCGCCCGCCACTGAACGCTCCCCGGCACCCGCGCCGGTCCGGGGCTTGACTGTGGGCGCCCGGCCCCAATATCGTACATTCCAACGATTATTGGAATGTACGATATGTCGTCCCGTGAACTGAAAGATCTGCTGTATGACCAGGTGGCCCGGATCACTCGCGCGGCCGCGAGTCCCAAGCGCCTGGAACTGATCGAGATCCTGGCCCAGGGCGAGAAGAGCGTGGAGCAGCTCGCCGGGGATGCCGAGATCAGCGTGAAACTCGCCAGCGCCCATCTCAAGGAGCTGCGCCAGGCCCGCTTGGTGGAGTCGCGGCGCGAGGGACGACGGGTCTTCTACCGGCTGGTGGACCGGCACGTGGCGGACTTCTGGGTGATGCTGCGCACGCTGGCGGAGGAGCGCCTGCTGGAATTGCAGGCGGCTACGCGCGAACTCTCGGAGCGTCCGGAGGAACTCGCCCCGGTGGCCGGGCAGGAACTGCTGGAGCAGGCGCGCCGTGGCGAGGTCGTGGTCGTGGATGTGCGCCCCGGCGTGGAATATGCCGCGGCCCACCTGCCGTATGCCCGCTCGATCCCGGTGTCGGAACTGCGCCAGCGGCTGGACGAGTTGCCCCCGGGGTGCCCGGTGGTGGCCTACTGTCGCGGCCCGTACTGCCTGATGGCGAAGGAGGCCGTGGAGGTGCTGGCCGCGCACGGGTTTCGCGCCAGCCGGCTGGAGGATGGCGTCGCCGAATGGCGCCACCAGGGCCTGCCGCTGGAGGAGCCGGTTTCGTAGACCGTCCGGCGCCCCGTATCCCGGGGTGCCGGGCGAGCGGCCCCGTCCCGTCGGGTCCCGCAGATTGCTGACCACGATAATAAACAGGAGGAGTCCGATGTTTTTTCGTCAGTTGCAGACCACCGGTTCGTCACTGTCCTGTCTGTTCGGTTGCGGCTCGCCTGGCAAGGCGATCGCCGTGGACGTCGTCGCCGGGGACGAGGACTGGTTCATCGAGCGGGCCGCGGAGATCGGGGTGGAGGTCACCCACGTGATCGATACCCACGTGCACGCCGACCATTACTCGGGCGGTCGCGCGCTCGCACGGCGTACAGGGGGTGTCTACTGCCTCCACGAGTCGAACCAGGGCGTGGTCGAATTCCCGTTCCACCCGCTGAAGGACGGTGACCGCCTCGCGGCCGGCAACGTGGAGGTCGAAGTGGTGCACACGCCGGGTCACACCGGCGACAGCATCTGCCTGCTGGTCAGCGACAAGCGCCGCGGCGACCAGCCCTGGTTCGTGCTCACCGGCGACACCCTGTTCAGCGGCGGCATCGGGCGCCCCGACCTTGCCGGCCGCGAGCGGGAGATGGCCGGGCAGCTGTTCGACAGTCTGCATGAGCGGCTTCTGGTCCTGGCGGACGAGACCGAGATCTACCCGGGGCACTATGCCGGCTCCGCCTGTGGCGCCGGCCTGTCCGCCAAGCCGTCGTCGACCATCGGCTTCGAGA
>SL_3KL_010_SEDDRAFT_10006753_pt1 | contig 10230 bp, 7 predicted proteins | sample SodLakKL_010_SED_2_FD_10381 | JGI IMG/M metagenome (IMG submission 10381)
CAGGGTCTTCAACAGTAGTAAACCATCCTAACCATTCGCCACCTTTTTCATAATTTTTATGGCTTGGAAACTCTGCATTAAAACCTTCTAAACTTTTACTCTCAAGTCTTTCCTGGGTAAATCCTACATTTGTAAATAAAAAGCTAAAAACAAATAACAATGTAACTACTTTTGAAAAATTTTGTCGTTTCATAATTTTAAAAATTTTTGTTAAACATTAATTTATTTTACTTAATTTGATATTTATGTATTTTATAAAACGTTTTACTCATAAGATATAGATTGTCCTTTATTTATATATTCATCATCAAACGTTATAAAAATACATCTAATGCAAATCTAAAAAAAATCCAGAAACCCTCGACAAACAAATAAATAAATCTTATTAACTATTATTATATGGACAAATAAAAAAAATTAATATTTTTTATGATTAAATACTTGGATTAAATTTTTTGGATTTTTTCAAAATTATTAAATCCAATAAATAAATTAAATAAACCGTCAATTATTTAATTTTTTTGTCGAAATTTGCACTTTGAATAAGAATTAATAAAATACTAATCATAAAAAATTAAAACCTATGAGTACAACACTTATTTTAATTATCATTGCAACAATACTAGTCCTGATGATAATTGTAATTTACAATCGTCTTGTAAAGCTACGCAATAACAGAGAGAATGCATTTGCGGACATTGATGTTCAGTTAAAACAGCGTCATGATCTAATTCCTCAACTTGTTGATGCAGTTAAAGGATATATGAAACATGAGAGGGAAGTTCTAACTGAGATAACAAATGCGAGATCTAAAGCAATGAGTGCTACCAGCATTAATGACCGTATTGATGCTGAAAATCAATTATCAGGCGCATTAGCAGGCTTAAGGGTGGCAGTAGAAGCTTATCCTGACCTGAAAGCAAGTCAGAATTTTATGAATTTACAAGATGAAATTTCTGATGTAGAAAACAAACTTGCTGCATCAAGAAGGTATTTTAATTCAGCTACAAAAGAGCTTAACAATGCTATTCAGGTTTTTCCTGCAGTTCTTTTTGCAGGGATGTTCGGTTTCAAAAGGCAACCGATGTTTGAATTATCCGCTGAACAACGAGCTTCGCATGAAAAAGCTCCTGAAATCAAATTTTAAACTTTTTAATTTTTAATAATAATGAAGTATAAAGGAATACAAACTCAAATATGGAGCAACAATTTTAAGTCAACCTTACTTCTTATAATGTTTCCTTTGGTTGTTTTCGGGTTAACATGGCTTTTTTTCTTTTTTACAAAAGCCGAAACTGCTACAATTGATGCTGTAAACTACGATTTTTTGTCAGCTATACCTTGGGTGGCAGGCGGTGTAATGATATGGTTTTTAATCGCTTGGTCTGCTAATACTGCAATTATTCGCAGTGCTACAGGGGCAAAGCCACTTTCAAGAAAAGAAAATAAAAGGGTTTATAATCTTGTAGAAAACCTTTGCATTTCAAGAGGAATGAAAATGCCAAAGGTGAATATTATTGAAGACAATTCTCTTAATGCTTTTGCCAGCGGAATAAACAAAAAAACTTATACGGTAACCCTTACACGGGGAATTATTGACAAACTCAACGACAACGAACTTGAAGCAGTTATAGCTCATGAGCTTTGCCATATTCGCAATCGCGATGTACGTCTGCTTATAGTTTCAATCATTTTTGTCGGTATTTTTGCAATGCTTACTCAAATGCTTTTACGCTCGTTCTTTTATTCCGGCATGACAAGTAGCCGAGGTGGCGGTGGCGGTGGAAGGAATAGAGGGCTGGCAATTCTCATAGCATTAGCTTTAGCTATTGTAGGTTTTATAATAACCTCACTTTTCCGGTTTGCTATTTCGAGAAAACGGGAATATTTGGCTGATGCCGGAGCCGCAGAAATGACAAAAAGACCGGATGCACTGGCTTCCGCGTTAAGAAAAGTTTCACAAAACCCGGATGTCAGCACCGTAAAACGAAAAGATGTAACGCAATTGTTTATTGAAAATCCGAAAGAAAAGAAAAAAGATGTTTTTTCATTTTTTAACGGATTGTTTGCAACGCATCCTCCTATTGAGAAAAGAATAGAAGTGCTGGAGCAGTTTTAAAAACAGTTTTATTTTATAATTAAATTTGTTTTTACCTAATTTATTATTATTTTTGTGTTTAATGTTATTTTATTAAAATAAATTTTTAACTAAAACCTATCAAAAATGGGAATAATAAAAAAAACAACAATTTGGTTTTTAATGTTAATGTTTGTAAGCAGTATTGCATTTATTAACACTTCGTGTGATAAAGATGAGGCCGATAAGGATGCTCCTGATATTCCTCCTTTATCAACGTTTTTAATGGATTTTTCGGATTTTGATAATCCTGATGACACCCTTAATGGAACAAAAACACACAAAACCTACCAAAATTGGGGTCATAGCTTTTTTAATGTAGCTGTTTGGAATGCCATTATAACTATTGGAATGGCTGTTCCGGTTGCAACATTTGTAGAATCTTTTAATCATACTCCAATATACTATTCAAATGACAAAGAGTGGAGATGGACATATACTGTATATCCCGGGAATGTTGCACATACATGCAGATTAACAGCAAGTATATCCGGCAATTTTGTTCATTGGAAAATGTTTGTTTCCAAACAAGGTGGTTTTCAAAATTTTATGTGGTATGAAGGAAAATCTCATTTAGATGGCACAAACGGATACTGGATACTATATGAAAGCCCTCACATTAACCAAAGACTTGTTCAAATTGATTGGAATAAAGAATCAAGCGGAATATCAGATATTAAATATACAAATGTTAAGCCGGGAGGCCCTGAAAATGGAGGATATATCCATCACGGAATTCAAGATGATGAAGTATATGATGCATTTTATGATATCTATAACAAAGGTCAAGATAACCTAACTCAAATTCTTTATCATAGAACAACAAAAATCGGAAGAGTGAAAGACCCAAATAAATTTGGAGATAATGAGTGGCATTGCTGGGGTCCTGACCTTGCTGATAAAGAATGTGAAGATTAGTATTAACTTTATACAAATAATTTAACTTTTGTTTCTGAATACAAATTTTTATTATTATAATAAAATTGTATCATTTCTTGTTTTGTTTTTTATTGTTGCAGCTTGTTGTTACACTCAAGAAAAGCGATTAACAATATTGCACACAAGTGATGAGCATTCAAATATGCTTCCTTTGCCCCTTGTTGATTATCATCCGAATAAACATGATAATACAGCAGGAGGTTTTGCAAGACTATCAACTTTAGTTAATAACATCCGAAAAGAGCAACAAAACAATCCTGTTTTGCTATTCTCTTCGGGAGATTTTACCGGAGGCTCTCCTTTTGCATGGCTTGCTCCACTTGGATATTCGCCCGAACTTGAGGTTATGAAAAAAGTCGGATATAATGCAATCGCAATAGGTAATCATGAATTTGACCACGGAACTCAAACTTTAGCAGAATACCTTCTTAGAGCAAACTATCCTGAAAGTCATGAAAAGCTTGCTTTACTATCATCTAATTTGATGATCCCTGATAATAATATCCTCAATAAGCCCGAAATTCAAGAAAATTATTTGTTTACTCTTAGCAATAATATCAAACTTGGAGTATTTTCTTTAATGGGTAGCCGTGCATATTCCGTAATGCCGCCAAATATTTCCGTAAGCATTGAAGAGCCACTAAAGACATCTAAAAAGCAAGTTAAACTGCTGAAAGATGCCGGAGCTGACATTATAATAGCTGTTACTCATTCAGGAATAGAAGAAGACAGACTAATTGCCAAAAAAACAGAAGGTATAGATATTATCCTTGGCGGACATGACCATATAAAAACCAATGAGCCGGAAATTATTAATAATACAATTATATTACACAGTGGATACAACCTTGAATACATGGGAGTACTCGAACTTTCATTTGATGTTTCAGAAAAAAAGTTGAAGGTTTTAAATTTTGAAAATAATACTCCTTTTTTAACAAAAATTGACAGTGAAATAGAAGAAGACAAGGAAGTTGCTGATATTATAGAAAATTATGGCAAGAAACTAAATGATTTTATTTCTACATTCACCGATGGTTTAATTAATGATTATGCTGAAACCGTCATGTATTCGGAATATCCTATGACAAGGAGCGATCCAAAAACAGAAGCAACAGTAGGGAATTTTATAGCCGATGCAATAAGAATTATAACAGAAGAGGTAACGGGAGAGAATGTAGATATAGCTTTTCAGGCGAATGGAATAATTCGCGGAGATGTGATACCGGGCAGCATGGCTTGGTCAAAAGGCGAGGTTTCATTTTATGATCTTGTTTCAATATCCGCTTTAGGGAAAGGATATGACGGTTTTCCAGGATATCCTGTTGTATCATTATACTTAACCGGAGAAGATGTTTACAAATTGCTAGAAATAGCTTCGCTATTGCCAAAGGTACTGGGTAACGCAAAATTTTTGCAATTCTCGGGTTTGAAGTACACTTATAATCCGAACAAAACTTTTTGGATAAATATGCCGTCAATAAATTTTCGATTACCGGCATATCGCTCAGTTAAAATGGCTGAGTTATACTATGGCAAAGGCATTCAATCAGGGGATAAATACAAGAAAATAAAAAAATGTGATACAACGCTGTATCATATTGCAACGGATTATCATCTGGCATCTTATTTGCCTATAATAAGCGAAGCATTGCCACGATTAGAAGTTGTACCAAGAAACAAAAACGGACATCCTTATCAGGATATGGAAAAAACAATTATCACAAATAAAAACCGGGAATTTAAAGTATGGGAAGCTATAACGAGATATGCAATTTCTTTTGAAAAAAATGAAGCAGGCATACCTGTTTTGCCTGTTGAATATAAAGAAGTTCAAGGAAGAATAGTAGCAGAAAAATTCGGCATCCCTCTTTTTGTGTGGATTTATAGTGTTTTAATACTCATTTTAGTGCTAATCGGGACATTTTTGGTTTATAAACGAAGAAGCAAAAAAACTTAAATATTCTGTTTTAAGAAAAAACGATTGTTTTTCATTATGTAATTATCTGTTTTATTATACACAGAGACGTTTTTAGGACGTATCATAATTTCATCTATGTTGTAAAAATTGTTGCGTAAATTTCTATTTCTTATTCTAAATTTTAAAAAGTGTTCTATTTTTTCAACATTAAAAGTTAATTCAATAAGTGCCCAATTTTTATCTACTGTTTTTATAAGGTCAAACAAACTATGACTTTGATAATCATAAACAGTATTTTCTGAATCACTTAATTCAAAAATTAATCTGGAGCGAAGAAGCAAATCAGTGTAAATATCACTTATCCAAAAAGATAAAACATATTCTGTTTGTTCATTATCTAGAGGCAATTTAGTTTCATAAAAAGAACCATTGTAAATGATTTTTTGTTTATTGGATTCTTTTTCGATATAGAACTCGTTACTTCTCTGATTTTTTGATGATTTGTAAACCATAAAATTTTTATTTTTGGAATCAGATTTATAAGTTCCATGATCGAAAAGCTTTTTATTTTTATACTCTTGCATGGTTTCTAAATATAAATTGCTTGCTAATGTTGCAAGGGAATCGAAAGGAGTCTGGTAAAGTCTAAAATCATCATTCTCATAAAGAAAATGAGATTTTCTTATTAAATTTATTTGAGGTTCAGGGATTTTATCCTGATTTTTTAACGTTAATAATAATATATCTTTCTCAGGATTTAGTTTTGAAATAATTTTTGGTTTTCTATACTCTTCCCAGCATAACTGGTTATTAATTATAGTTTGGCTCAAAGAAGTTCTGCTTAAATAAACACCCATAGAAGGCAAGCCGGTTTTCCATGAAACAATAAAGTTTTTATTATTTATACCATCTACAGGTTCAATCCAAATATTTTCTGAACCAATATGAAAATAAGGCAAAGGAAGTATAGCTTGATAGTTTCCTTGATTAATAATTTTTTTCCATTCCGGTGTTTTTTCAGAATCTTTAGAGAGCTCCGGTATTTTATTATTTACAAAACTGCTCCAAAAATTCACATTATAATATGCATCATATAATAAAAAACTAAAACCGACACCAATTAATAATATATAAACAGGTTTTTTTATTATTATTTTTCTCATTTCCCATAAATAATAAAAAACATATATATTAATTACATAAAAAAAGATCCATGAGAATCTTGCTATGCCCCTCATTTGTTTCAATGGACCTATGTAATCAACAAGGCTTTTTAAGCCAAGTTTGAAAGGCAACCCAAAGGAATAAAGTAACCCTATAATTGAAATTATAAGTAATACATTTAGCAATAACTTATGCTCATCTAAATTAAATACATTAATTTTTTGTCTTTTACTAACTTTTTTAACTACATTAAAACAAATAACTAAAAAGCCGATTGCTGCGGTGGTTCCGACAAATGCAAAACCTTCCCAATCAATTGAATCAAAGCTGGAAATTTTATACAGAAATTGTGCATAAGGGCGACCAATAGGAAGTAATATGCTTTGAAAATAAGCAGTATAATGCAAAAACCCCCATGGATATGAAGATCTGTCAGCAACATCATCTGTTATGATATTTATAAGTAAAATCAGGAATACCGGTATTAAAAATTGGATTGAAAAATGAAAAAAGCCTGTTTTATAATTTAACTTATTTCTCTTTATTGCAAATATGATAACCCAATACAGAACCACTACAATACTATAAAAACCTATCATATAAACATGAAAGCCAAAAAACCATATAAACAATAATGCCAAAATAATACTTTTCCAATAAGTCGGCTTTTCATGAAATTTTACAATACAATAAAGAATTGCAGGAATAACAAAAATGTAAGAAAGCGAGAAATGACCAGCCAATCTTGCTATTTGAGGAGACAGAAAAGTAATTCCGATAGCTGCAATAATACTATATATAACCGGTAATTTAAAATGTTGGAAAAGCAAATACAGTAATACCGTTCCCAAAATAATTGAAAAAAGCATAAAAAGATTCAAGATAGCGACAGTATAATCCGTTATATCTACTATATTATCACTTATAAACTTAATAAAAAAACTTATAGAAGGCTGATTTCCTGTAAATAAAATATTCTCCCCATGTGGATAATTCATAGAGTATGTATGAAAATAACATGTGTCATATTCTACAAAGTATGAAGTTGTGTAGTAATCCTTAAGCCCATCCCCGCCACTTGCAAAAAAAGTGCTGTTTGGATTTTTTATAGGTTCTTTAAAAAAAAAGAAAACAATAGCAATACTTAACGCTAATAATATTATTAAGCCTTTTAGTTTATTCATGTGATTAAAATTAATATGCTTTTAGTTTTGTTTCAATCGCGACATCACCATGTATAAAGTTAGCAAGTAAATTAGTAAATATACATTGCAAATGTAGCAATTTATAACAAAAAACTTTAAATTATTAAGAATAATGTTGATATTTGTATTTTTATTAATTTAAATAAACTCATACAACAATTTTAAACATTTATAAACATGAATAACACGAGCGGAAATATTTCAATAGTAGTATCTGTTTATAATGAGCAAGAAATGATAAGTTTATTTTGGGAGGACTTAAAAGGGGTTATAAACAATAATAAAAACATACTTGACAACTGCGAAATTATATTTGTTAATGATGGCAGTAAAGATGAATCAGGAGTTATATTAGATAAAATTTCCGCTTCAGAAAAAAATATAAAAACCATTCATTTTAGCAGAAATTTCGGACATGAGGCTGCCATGTTAGCCGGGATAAGTAATGCACAAGGAGAAGCTATTATTTGTATGGATTCGGACTTACAACATCCTCCTAACTGCATAGTTGATATGATTAAAGAATTTAAAATTGGCACTGAAGTAATAACAATGATAAGAGATCATCGTAAAGATGGCGGGATTATTAAAAGAATTACTTCAAAAATGTTCTATCGGATATTAAATAAGCTTTCTAACAACAATTTTGAACCTTATGCTTCCGATTTCTTTCTTATCTCAAAAAGAGTAGCAAATATTATAGTTTATAAGTATGATGAAAGAACACGCTTTCTAAGAGGGCTTATTCAAAGCGTCGGGTTTAAAAAAAAATCTTTGAATTATATTTCACCAAACAGACCGGCAGGAAAAAGCAAATATTCAATATCAAAACTCTTTTTCCTTTCACTTTCAGCTATAGCATCATTTTCGCATCTTCCATTACGTCTTGGCATAGGAATAGGTGTTTTATTTGGAGCTTTTAGTTTTATTGTCGGGATATATTCCTTAGTTAAGTATTTTATGGACCAACCTTTGCCGGGATACACTACAATCGTAGTTCTGTTAAGCTTTGGATTTTCTTTACTTTTTATAATTATTGGTATTATTGGTGAGTATATTGGATATTTATTTAATGAAGTTAAAAAAAGACCTTTATATATTATTGATAAGATAACTGAATAGTATTTTCTTGCTTAAACAATTTTAAGACTACAACTATTTGATAAAGCAAAACCCATCCGCAAACTCCAAAGATTTATTAACGCTATTTATTGCATTTATTGAATCTTTCTCATCTTTTTCAATTTGAGATTTTAAAGAATTAAGCGAATCGAATTGCTCCTCATCCCTCAAACGCTTAATAAAATTTAAAGATATATTATCCCCATATATATTTTTATTAAAATCAAATATATTAGCTTCTATTGTTATTTTATTATTGCCAATTGTTGGTTTTGTTCCGATATTTACCATCCCTTTATGCCAATTTCCTTTAATATTAACATTAACAGCATAAACACCATTTGCAAGAATAACTTTTCTTTTATCAGATGGTTCAACATTTGCCGTAGGATATTTAATCTTTCTGCCTATACCATCGCCTTTAACAACTTTGCCTCTTATTTGATATAAATATCCAATATTATCCGCAATTTCTTTAACAGCACCCTGTTTTAACAAACTGAATAACCTCTCATAATTAATATATTCAGACAAATATTCAGGCTTTTTATCAATATTTAAACTATCAAAAAAATCTTTTAAAGAAGGGGATAAAAACACATTTTTTGCTTTATTAATATATTCAGCTAACTCTTTTTTAAAATCATCCGGTTTGTTTGTATCAAAATTAACAAAAGAAAAATTTTTAATCCCTGCGGTACTATATAAATTTGATACTTCACTATCTTCATTAAAAACATATTTATTATTCGGGTAATTTTTGATTTGTAAAATAATTGTTTTATCAGAATGAATTCCTATTCTTTTATTAATATCAAGCAATAATTTTACAGTTATTACGCTATCTGACACAAAAAACAAATATTCAATTTTTTTATTTTCCAAATAATTATTAATGGTTTTTATCATTTCAACACAATGTTTTTAATCAATTTGCTATAAAATCAAGGCTTTAATAATATTTACAAAAATAGTCAAATTGAAAACATCTTTTAGAAAACTATTTTTATTATTTTAACAAAACATATTACATTATTAAAAAATGAATTTAAAATATTAAAAAACTACCCTTTTGTATAAGCCTGATTGTCAAGAAGTTTAAAATCAATTTGTTTTTTTTTATGATTTTTTTGCGAGAGAATAATAAAAATGCTTAAATTCGTTTTTTGAAAATTATTCAAAACCATATAAAATTTAAAAACATTTTTAATGGAAAAGAAAAAAGGAAAAGTATTACAAGTTATTGGCCCGGTGGTAGATGTAACATTTGAAAACACCGAGATGCTCCCAAATATGTATGAAGCACTTGAAGTTACAAACGATTTGGGGAATGTTATAGTTCTTGAATGCCAGCAGCACATGGGAGAATATACAGTTAGGACCATTGCCATGGACTCTACTGACGGTTTATATAGAGGCAAAGAGGTTGTTTCAACGGGCACTCCTATAACCGTTCCTGCCGGGGAAGAGATTCGCGGACGTTTATTAAATGTTACGGGTAATAGTATAGATGGTATGGGTGAAGTTAAAACAGATAAGCGTTATCCTATTCATCGTGAAGCACCTAAGTTTGATGAGCTTAAAACTGAAACCGAGATTTTATATACAGGAATTAAGGTTATAGACTTATTGACACCTTACCTAAAAGGCGGGAAAATCGGGTTGTTTGGTGGAGCCGGTGTAGGTAAGACTGTTTTAATCATGGAGTTGATAAACAATATTGCAAAAGGATATCAAGGCAC
>SL_3KL_010_SEDDRAFT_10006754_pt1 | contig 10230 bp, 7 predicted proteins | sample SodLakKL_010_SED_2_FD_10381 | JGI IMG/M metagenome (IMG submission 10381)
ATCGTAACCGTTCGCCTCCAGGACAATGAGGCGATGCCCGTAACGCAGAAGCGGGGTGCCGTCGGCGCCAAGTATCTGCAGACTCGCTCCGCAACAGGTCCGCATCCCCCGATAGGCTTCGAACCCGACATCATCGACCCACTCCGGCGGGAAACTGTTCCGGAGTTCCGCTCCCGATTCGGAAATGCGGGCCAGGCGTGCGCGCAACTCCCCGCGCCCGATGAGATCGCTGAAGGCCTGGTTGGTGACGGTTCGCAGCAATGCGTCGGTGCCCCGGAGAGCCGCCTGCAACTCCAGGAGCTCCTTCTCCAGGTGGGCTTCCACTTCCCTTTCGGACGCAAAATGGAAGGGCACCAGCACCAGAATGGCAACCAGCATCCATGCGCCAACCAACTGCACAGGCAGAGCATTCATTAGGCCGATGGTACCCCACGTCCACCTTGGCCCCGCCATTTGGGGACCCACAAGCTTTCTTGTTCTACTCGCCGGGGGCCCGGGCCCGAACCGGGCCCTGAGGGTCGTGCCGGCGAAACACCAGTTCAACCCCGAGTCTCGGACCATACAGTGACTTCAATGCATCTGGAAGTCCCGGGAAGGCGAATTTCCTAACGGGACGCGGGTGAGACAAAACAGGGAACAGCGACGTATGCGGATTCGGGGCGCACGTCAAGGGAATGCGCGCGTCGGCATCAGCCTCTCCGGAAACACAAAACCCCGCCGCGGCGGGGTTTTGTGTCGGCCTGAACGGACCGGTGCCTGGTAGGCGCGATTGGACTCGAACCAACGACCCCCACCATGTCAAGGTGGTGCTCTAACCAGCTGAGCTACGCGCCTGTAGGAGCTGAACGCGGTATTCTACAGCGTTATCGAAAGCCGTCAAACGGCTCGCAGGTGCCTGTTATATTGAGCTTTCATGTCGACGGACCAGAGGGACAATCCGCCCCACCAGCCCGCATAGCTCACCGCCGTTCGTCGCGAGGGCGTCGGGATGCCCCTGTGAGGGGGGGGCAGGGACCGGAAGACGGAGAAGGCGTAGCTGAGACTGCGTCGAGCCGGCTGGAGGGAGTACGCCCCAGCGAGCAGAGCGGCGTGCGTAGTGGAAGGGCGGTGAGATATGCGGGCCAGGGTGTGCCTGGTGGCGCGATCTCTGGAAATGGCATTGCACTCAGCCGAATTGCGACACTTCGGCGAGCGTCCTGTTGTAGGCCTGCGCCTTGTGGGCCTGCGCCTGCCGCCTGCGCTCCTCGACCATCTGCTCCGACGCTTCGACGGCGTCCCGCAGTGTCCGCACCCCCCGGCCGGCCAGCAGCGGCAACATTCTTGCGAAGACCAGGGCGGTGGCCAGGGAATCACCCAGCGCCGTGTGCTGAGCTGTGAGGTCCACGCCCAGACGGTTCGCTATGGCCTCCAGGGTGTGCTCCGGCGTGTGGTCGTGCAGGAACACCGAGAGCAGCAGGGTGTCGAGCACCGGGTTGTCGAAACGTACACCGCACTGTGATTCCTTCATGCGGATGAATTTCATGTCGAAGGCGGCATTGTGCGCAACCAGAACGGCGTCGCCGACAAATTCGTGAAATTTCGGCAGCACCTTGTCGATCCTGGGCTTGTCGCTCACCTGGTCTTCGGTGATGCCGTGAAAGCGTATGGATGAGCGCGGTATGGGCCTCTGCGGATTGACCAGCTGATCGAAGGTCTCGCCGCGGATGATCCGGCCGTTGACGATGCGCACGCCCGCCAGCGAGATGATCTCGTCGCCCTCTGACGGTGCCAGCCCCGTGGTCTCGGTATCGAAGACCACGAAGGTCAGCCGGTCCAGGCTCCGACCGGCGAGCTCGCCCATGTCCGCACTCTGGTCGACCAGCGAGAAATCATAGAACTCCGGCCGGGGCGGCAGGCTCTGCATCGGCGCCTCCCACTGCCGGTGGGAGGCGGGCAGGGGCAGCCGCAGGATGGCGCGGTCCGCGCGCTGCGGATGAACGCGGCTCCAGGCCGTGGTGTCATGGCGGTCCAGCACCTGCTGCGCGGTCACCGATCCGGTCAGCGCGGGCAGCGGCTCGGAGAGCCAGCGCTCCAGGGTTTCCGATGGCACCGGCCGCCCCTTCCACATGATCTCCAGGTAGACGCGCTGATCGCCGAGCTTGGCCTCCATCACCACCGCCCTGACGCCGTGGTCACGGTGCAGGTGGGTGAGCAGGCGATCCAGCACCAGGCCCACCGAGTGGGTCTCCGCGTGCAGCCAAAGCGGCATGCCCCGTTCGATGATGCGCGGCAGTCCGGTGTCGCAACGCAGGCGGACACTGGCGATCAGGTCCGAGGAATGGATGTCGGCCATGGTCCAGGGGGCGGAGACGAAGCGGTTGCTTTCGCTGGCCATCCAGTCGAAGCGGCTGCTCAATTCACGGCTCTCGCGGGCGATCATGTCCTCGAACATGCGCCGGTCCTGGTCGGTCAGATCCGGCTCCAGCGCCAGGTTCTCAGCTGCCGCGCGCAGGTTGGTCAGCGGCGCCCGCAGCGACTCCACCGCCTCGCGCAGCGCCTGGTCCCGCCTGGTCAGCGCGCGCAGCTTGCGGGTGACGTCCTCCATGCTCAGGACGAACCCCGAGCATAGTGGGCCGACGGAGGGAAGCAGGCTGAGCTGGCAGTGAAGCAGTGTTCCACCGTCGACGGTGGCGCAGACGAACTCGGCGCCGTTTCTCGCGTTGTCATCACTCTCGGCCTGAGCATGCCGGTGCCTGAGCATTTCCAGCGCGTGATTCACCACCGAACGGTTCAAGAGCTCATGGATGGAGCGACCCAGCCCCAGTGAATCACTTCTCAGGATCTCCGCGGCCGCTGGATTGTAGAGCAGAATGCGCCTGTCCGCGTCGCAGGCGATGATCCCCTCACCAATCTCGCGCAGCACGATCTCGAGGTGCTCCTTCTGACTCTCGCTCTCCTGTGTGCCGGAGGCCAGCGCCTTGGCGACTTCCCGACGTGCCTCGTCGAGGTTCCTGCCCAGCGTTCGGACGCTGTCGGGCAGATCGTCAAGTAGATGAACGGCGGGAATCTCGAGTTCGTGGCCGGGATTGGAGTGCGCCATGATGGACGCCCCCCGCGCCAGGGCCGAGACGGACCGCATGATCGTGGAGTCCAGGAGCAGCCAGATGCCGATGGTGGCGCCGAGCAACACCAGACCGCCAATACCGAAGTGCGCAACCAGGAACGCCGAGCTGGCGCCGTCGGGCAACGCCTGGATGCTCAGATAGGCCAGGATGCAGAGAATAGCCACGATGAGTAACACCAGCGCAGCCGCTGGCGCCCAGAACAACAGACGACGGGCCATGCCGCCTCCCTCTATCCGGATTGTCCGGCCAGTATTTGACTGTGCGCTCCACCACCCGCTCGCTGTGCCGGGTGATCGGTATCTCGTGACTGCTGATCGGGCGACCTCATTCCGGCATCCCGACTCAGCACGGCGCCCGACAGAGCACCATGAAAGAATCGCTGATCCAGCAGCGAGCCCGCCCGGCAATGCCGTCTGCCAGGTTTACGCCGTCGGGGCCGAGTTCGGGTAGCCACCAGAAAGTATTTGCCTTTCGCCAACCCGGACCGGGCTCGGCCCTCATGCTTACCCCGGGCGGTGCTGGAATGCGTCGCCGAACACCCCGTCAACCACACCGCTGCCTGCTCCTGCTCAAGTCACACGCGGCGGCCGATCCAGACGACGCGACCGACAATGCGGAGTTGGGCCGCCTCCTTGTCAGTGACGTGCTGGTCGGCGTATTGCGGGTTATCGCTACGGACCCAGAATCCTCCCCTCCAGTCGACCTGGATGCGCTTGGCCACCACATGGTGATCCAGCTGAATTACGTAGATCGCGTCCTCGGTAACATCCCGCTCGCGGGTGTCCACCAACAGCATGTCCCCGTCCGCCACCGACGGGGCCATGGAATCCCCCCGGGTGACCACGAGCACCAGGGCCTCCGGCCGCAATCCCTCCCTCAGCAGCCAATCACGACGGAAGGCCAACCTTTCCGCCACGTCCTTCTCGTCCACAAAGACAACCCCGCCTGCGCCCCCTCGAATGTCGTATCGGGATATCAGCTCAAACCCACCCAACGTGGATGCGCTCGGCGGACAGCCGGTGTGGATGCCGCCATTCCCTGCCCCATCCCGAATAGGAGGCTCGCCCGTCGCAAGCCATTCGACGCGAACATCCGCGGCCTTGGCCAACATGATGAGTTTTTCCAGACCGGGGAGCGCGCCGTCGAGGTACTTTCGCACCAGGCTGTCACTCATGCCGCATTTCTGAGCGAAGCGAAGGACAGGTTGATCCCCGATCGCCGCACGCAGCCTCCTCGCAAACCCTACGCCCACGCTTTCGTTCTCCGGGACTGCCCCGGAAAGCGAACCCAGGAATTGCTCTTTCTCCAGAATCTTGTTCATAACCCATTACCCCACGGCCTGGCACGCACTCCTCCCGAGAACCCCTCAGGGAGACGCTGATCCCCGCCACCGCCGGAACAGATCAGCGTCTCCCTGAAGCTTGTGGACAGGCATAACTCCACCCCGGAGTCATTACCCGCACCCGGCAGCTTCCTAGCCCTTGTTTTCTTGTCGTCAGGCCCCGGTTCATACGGGTTGCGAGGCTGCCTCTCAACGTCCAACAAGCCCCAATATTGACGCCTCCTTTTTTCCTGTATTTCTTTCACGAAAAACCATGATGCACCATGGTTTACTTCACCACTCTTTTCCTATACAAAACGTCTACAATGGGTATGTTTTTCTGGTTCTTACCCACACCTGTTCACGTTCTTTACGGATACATTCTCTGTACCACCATTCTCTCATATTCCCATATATTTTTGCAAGTGTTCCATCCGTTTTTGTGAGCCTCCAGGAGCCGTCTCGATGCCTCATACAGTAGCCTTACAGGGGCCGCTCATTGTATCATGGAAAACGTACTCAAGAAGTCCGCAACGTGTTCCCACAAAAATGCTTTACATTGCCATCATTTTCTGCGGAAAACGTTAACGTGGGACGTCTGTCCCGGGAGCGAGAGTCAAGTCATGTGGATTTACGTCATAGTAACCGGAGCCATTGCATGGCATGGCCTTACCTACCGAGACAAGAATGGTGAGCGTCCGCCGGTTCACCTGCTTTTCGGATGCATTGGCCTGATGTTTTGCCTGCGATTCCTGCTGGTGGACATCATGGGAATGCCTATTCCCGGCGTGCCTGTTTCCTGATAATACAGGCCAGCGAGAAAAACTGGCGCATGGCGTGGCTGCGCCGGCGGAGCCACGCCATGCATCACTACGCCGGAACATGGAACCCGCCCTCCCTGGAAGAACTGCTGGCAAACCGCAGAAGACCGGACCCTCGGCGAACACTGCCACAGCACCGGATCAGCGCTCGCCACTCCAGCGCTGGCGATACGTGCGCGCGGCTCCCTCTTCGTCGGCGACGCGCAACACGCGTTCTTCCTCCGGCAGCGCCAACTGTTGCCGCAGGTAATTTGCACGGTCCTCGACCGTCGGAGGGCCAGCGGCATCCATATGCAATAACCGGGTAATCCATCCTGGACCGTCGGCCACGGAAGGGTTCAGGTGCAAGGCGTATTCATAGTCCTTCAAGGCAAGTTCGTACTCCCCCATCCGGTCAAGGGCGATTCCCCGGTTGGCATAGGTTCCGGGGAATTCCGGCTCACGCTCGATGGCGATGTCGAAATGCATTACGGCCTCGTCATAACGCTCTTTCTGCAACAAGCTCCGTGCCTTTCCCCGCAGCGCCTCAATGTGATCCGGGTCAGCTTTCAGGGCTTCGCGATAATTCTTCAGGGCACGATCATAATTCGCGTCTGCAAAGGCGCGATCACCTGCAAGCACTGCGACCTGTCCGGGTGGCGGGTCAGACCGCAGTGCCTGAATCGCAATCCACCCTATAGACATAACAAGAACGGAAACTGTGACTATTGTCAGGATACGAGTTGTAGTTTCATCCATAGCTAGGCATACCGACCAGGTTCACGCTGAAAAAAAAGGAAAAGACCAAACAGATGATTCCGGCCAGAATCAACGCCCTCCTCTTCTGCCCGGATAGTTCGTCGTTTGACAGTTCTCGCCGCAGCTTTGCCTGTAATCGACGCACGCTGAAATTGAGTATAAGACGACTGACGGGAAACGTCAGGAGAAAAGCGAAAACGATTACATACAAAGCGAATGACCAAGGCGCCATTAACCTGCTCCAACAAAACCAAAAACAACGAGCCGGGGAATTCCCGGCTCGTCGCTTTTCATGGGACCCGCGGTCAGATTGGATCCCCCGCACGCTGATGTCCCGCACGCGCGTGCTTGTCTCTCGCGATCTCCGGATCCACAAGCGCGTCCTCGTCGTGCAGAATGTCGATCTGCTTCTTCGGCACTGTGCTCATCTCCATCTTGTAGCAGAGGAACCACATCATCCCGATGCCATAGATCCAGCAGATGATCTGGTAGACATAGATGGACGGGAAACCAAACACCCACCAGGTGGACGGGTCGCTCGGATTACCGAACAGGTAGCTTCCGAGGATATTGGCCGGCCCAATGGCGAAGATGTAGTAAACCGCCACGATGCCCCAGGCCACCGGAATCAGGTGGCGCTTCTCCATCGGCAAGCCGGCATGTTCGCGAAGCCAGCCGTGGAAGCTCATGCGGTGCTCCAACTCCTTGTCATCCTGCGTTATCGCTGACACGGCGATCGCGACCAGCATGTTCAGGACGATTCCCCAACCACCAGAGTGGATGGTGAGCGGCCACCGACCCCAGGGCAACTCAATGCCGAGCGCACCCGCAAACGCTATGCCCATGTTGTCGGTGAAGAGTACCGCAGCGATACCGACGCACAGACCGGCAACGACGCCCTGCCGCGTAAGGAACGGCCAGAAGCACACGGCGATCAACGGTACCCACATCTGGAGACCCAGGGCTACCGCCGTGCCGCCAAGCAACACGAGAGCGTCGGTGGTGAAAGTCGCCACCAGCAATGCCGCAAGTACCAGAAGGGTAACGACACCCCGCCCCGTCTGCTTCTGCACGTAGTGGCTGACGTTCGGATTGATATAGCGCCGAAGCACGTCACGAGTGTACATGCCGCTCGTCGTGGACATGTACGCAGCGCCGGTGGACTGGAAGGCACCCAGCGCGCATACCGCCAGAAGCCCCACAAACCATGGTGCCACCGACTCCAGCAGACTCATCAGCTGCGGCACGAGCCCGGTGTCACCGCCACCTTCACGGCGCAGATCAACCCACCCCGCAGCCTCCCGCGGGTCCTCGCCGGCGCGAACCGCCTCAAGCCCGGCCTCGATCCGTGCGGCCACTTCCGCGCGGCTCAGTTCCGGGTTCGCGGTGGCAATCAAGCCGCGCTGCAACACGACGTCTTCCGGCGTCTGGAACAGATCCCGATACTGACCCAGCGTCTCTTCGTACTCCGGGTTATGCACGTCACGCACCAGGTCGGTGTTCGCACCCAGGCCGTGGCCCGCCATTGCCTGGACCGCAAGCAGCACGACGATCACGGCCCCGGAAAGCAATGCCGATGCCCAGGTCTGCTGCGGGGCGAAGGGACGCGGATCCTTGTTGGAGAAGGCCCACATGGTGAACGAAGGGGAGGCCATGATGCCGGCCATGCTCATCATGTAGCTAAGCACCATCACCGACGTCCAAGCGCCACCCTGAGCATCGCCAACACTGCTCACCCACTGGATCACCCCCGGCGTCGCCACGTAGCCACTATGCCCCGCGGGAGTCAGCCCGGGGGTACCGGGGTTCTCACCGCCCGTGACCAGGTCCCACTGACTGACGGCAGCCATGGAGCGACCCAGGTCGGCGATGGACCCCATGTAGTTAATGGCAATAAAGCTGATGGCGGCCATGCCGAACAGCAGCAGGACACACTGCATGGCATCGACATAGGCGACGGCCCGCAGCCCCCCGGAGGCAACGTAGAAGAGCACGATGAGGGACAAGGCCCACATGCCCACTTCGGTGCCCAGCGCGCCATCGGTCAGGATGTTGAAGAGGAAACCCGAAGCACGAAGCTGAATCCCCAGGTAGGGAATGGCGAATATCGTGCCCACCACGAGCACAAGCCAGACCATGGCGTTGCTTCGGAAGTAGTCGTGGTACATCTCGCCCGGTGTCACGAAGCCCCAGCGGCGTCCGATCATCCACTGACGCTTGAGAAAGAGCATGCCGGACATCGGGATGCCGATGGCATAGAGCCCGATGAACCCATACTGCATCCCCGTCATGTACAGCAGACCCGGGTGGCCGACGAACGTCCAGCCCGACCAGGACGTTGCCGTAGCTGCCAGGATGAACACCCACATAGGTACTGACCGACCGGAGATAAAGTAGTCACTGGCGGTCTTGGTGGACAGGGCACCCTTGATGCCCCAGAAAATACAGTAAGCCCAGTACAGGCCCACGAACACAAATAGCCATATGGCTTTGGCCTCCATCGGGTCTCCTCCTCTTCCCCTTAAAAGGTAGTTTTCAAGACAGGGACAGCCTCACTTAACCAACTTTTTTCCTAAAGAAGATAGAAATGGACGCCTTATATATGTCGACATATAGCGCCTGTGAGCTTTCCCGAAGGCCGAGTCTAGCCTACCTTATTTTCTTTTTCCAACCCGCTGTTTTTTCGTGTAAAAAAGAGCTTTTTTAGCCTCTCTTTTTGATGGAAACCCGAACTTTATTTGATAAAAGCGCACTTTTTGTTGAAACTCCAACTTTTTTACCCGCCCCCTCTCCCCCGGTGGTTTTTCCTGCGTCCCAGGAGTCAGAGCGCCCCATGGCAGCCAGGAGAGCGGATCGCGTCCACCTGGGCGGCGCGCCACATAGGCGACCCCTGACCGGCGAACACCCTGTCCGACGTCAACCGCTTCGTCGGCCCTGGATATGCCCTGACACTGATCTCTCGAACGTGGCCGACCGCCCATGAACTGCCAAGGCTTCCTGAGCAACCCGCACGGCGCGTCGCCTAAAGATCGACACGACCCGTTGCTTCGGGCTGAAAGATCAGTTCGACCACGGACATCCTGCGCAACTTGCTCGGGGTCCGCACTTCGACCAGGCTTCCAACCCTTGCGCCAAGCAGGGCTACCCCCATCGGCGTAAGAACCGAGATACGGTTCCCCCGCACATCGGCGTCTGCCGGAAAAACCAGCATGTAGTCGAACTCTCTTCCGCTATCCACCTCCCGAAGCCGCACTTGACTGTTCATTGTGACCACATCGCCAGGCACGTCCTGAACGCGCGTCTCCCGACAGCCTGAAAGCTTTTCTGCGAGCAGGTCCAGATACGGATCTGAAGACCCACCAACGCGGTTCTCCTCGCGCATCAAAAGCGGCTCCAATCGCTGAACGTCATTAGTCGAAAGCGTAAAGGTTTTTAGGCTCACAATTTGTTCCCAAAAAAACAAACCATGCCAACCCCCGTTTCAGGCATTAAAGAATGCATACACGCCACAATCAGAGGTTGTGTTTTCAACCGGCCTTTTCTGGAGAGATACCGACCACTTGGCGCGCAACATTTCTCGGCGCAATTCCGCTTACGGAATTCGCGGGCGTTATTCCCGATCCGGTTGCCGAGACACACTGCCCGCCCGTCCGAGGGGGTCAGGTCGGTGTTGCCGTTGAAATTGTATTCGATGCCGGGTGTTCGCTACGGACTCACCCGGCGCGATTATCGTGGGGTGATTCGATGCCTCCCCACGGCCGTGGGTAGTTGAGGGCGGGTATTGTAGTCGAAGTAAATCATGGCATTACCGAGTCATCTGTCGCATCTAACGCCTGATCCAGACTGCAGGATACCCAAACAGGATGACAAAGGCCAGGGCATGTGCCTACCGCGTATGGACCTGGCCCCCAAGGGTGACAACACCGCGCTCGGCATTCGGCGGCGAACCCGGCCCAGGTCGGGCGGACAGCCTGTGCCCCGTTCACGGCTTGAAGTGATGTCGTGTCATGGTAGACTCCGGTTCCGCTGAACCCAGCGGCATGAGGGCATGCACCATTGGAACCCGGCAGTTGTAATTACTGCAGCGCACACGGTACGCGACCGCTCGCGCGGTGAGGTGACCCGGCCCCAGGAATCCCTCTTGCCGAGTTGTCTCCCGTCGTGTCGGTGGGAGAGATGGCTCGGCACCCGAACCCGGCATTCGCCGGCTTCTTTTCCAGCCATGTCTCCGTTTTTCATTTCAGTT
>SL_3KL_010_SEDDRAFT_10006755_pt1 | contig 10227 bp, 5 predicted proteins | sample SodLakKL_010_SED_2_FD_10381 | JGI IMG/M metagenome (IMG submission 10381)
ATGTGCTCGATACCTGGTTCTCCTCATGGCTCTGGCCTATTGCGGTATTTGACGGGATAAGGGATCCGGAGAACAAAGATTACAAGTACTATTACCCGACCAACGACCTGGTAACTGCTCCCGAGATACTCTTTTTCTGGGTTGCAAGGATGATTATGGCCGGATATGAGTACCCCGGTGAGAAGCCCTTTAAAAATGTTTACCTTACCGGAATTGTAAGGGACAAACAGGGACGGAAAATGTCCAAATCACTCGGAAATTCACCAGAGCCGCTTGAACTGATACAAAAATACGGTGCCGACGGTGTAAGAGTGGGTATGCTTCTCTGTTCGCCGGCTGGCGGCGACCTGCTGTTTGATGAGAGTCTCACAGAGCAGGGGCGTAATTTCTCAAACAAAATATGGAACGCCTTCAGACTCGTACAAAGCTGGCAGACTGACGATACCATTAAGCAGCCCGTACACGGGGCCAGGGCGGTTGAGTGGTTCGACTCCAGGCTCAGTGAGGCTATTGTACGCCTGGACAGGCTGTATAAGCACTACAAACTGTCGGAGGCGCTGATGCTTGTGTACAAGCTTTTCTGGGATGACTTCTCCTCCTGGTATCTTGAGATTATCAAGCCTGCCTACAAGCAGCCACTCGATGAGGAAACCTATAAGGCAACTGCCCGGTTTTTCGATAAACTTCTGCGGCTGCTTCATCCGATTATGCCATTCATTACCGAGGAGCTCTGGCAGAGGCTTGAAAAGAGGGGAGAGAAGGAGAGTATTGTGAATGCCTCAATGCCTGTGGCAGGAAAGACTGATAAAAGCATGCTATCAGGTTTCAGTATTGCGATGGAGGTAGTAAGTGCAATCCGTACAATAAGGGCAGAAAAGAATATTCCACAGAAAGAGGAACTTGCTTTGGTGGTTAAGGTCGGGGCGGAGAGCGGACTTCCCCCTTTCGGTGAGGTTATTGCCAGGCTGGCGAATCTTTCTGCGATAAGCGAAACAGAAGATAAACCGGACAATGCCGTGTCGTTCATGGTGGGGACAACAGAATTCTATATACCCATGGAAGATCAGCTCGATATTGAGGCCGAGGTGGCAAAGATCACCAAAGAGCTGGACTACAACAGGGGATTTTTGGCCTCGGTCATGAAGAAGCTAGGTAACGAGAGGTTTGTGAATAATGCACCAGAAAAGGTTGTTCAGAACGAGATGGCCAAGAAGGCCGATGCCGAAAGCAAGATCGCTGCTCTTGAAGAGAGGCGTAAAAGCCTGATGTAATTGCCGGGGNCCTCTGATTAGAAATGTCAGACTTTGCAGACGGACTCTCATTCGTGCAACCCAGGTACATAAACCATAAGTTCAGGATAATAGCCATTGTTATATAACATGTCTCCACACGTTAAAAGTCATGTTTTTGGCCGTATGGAGTGTGTAATTTTATTATATGATACGAACCTGCTTTTATGGTTAACTTTCTAAATACGGAAAATATGCATGATTCGGAAATTCTTATGAACCCGAATGAACTGGTTCGGTTTCTGAAAAAGCCGGCTGACGAATTTACCCGGCATGATATTGTAAGGTTTATCGGCGAGAACCGTATTAAGATGCTTAATTTTCGCTATGTTGCTGATGACGGCAAGCTAAAGACCCTCAACTTTGCAATCTCAAGCAAGGCGCATCTTGAGGCCATCCTTACACAAGGGGAAAGGGTTGACGGGTCAAGCCTCTTCTCATTTATTGAGGCCGGATCATCTGACCTGTACGTGATTCCGAGATACCGTAGCGCCTTTGTAAATCCTTTTACCGAAGTACCAACCCTTGATATTCTCTGTTCGTTCTACAACAGCAGCGGACAGCCGCTCGAGAGCGATCCGGGGTATATACTGCGCAAAGCACATAAGGATTTCTTTGATAAAACGGGCCTCTCCTTCAAGGCAATGGGTGAGCTGGAATACTACGTCAACAGTTCCCGTCACGATTTCTTCCCGCCAATCGACCAGAAGGGGTATCATGCATCAGAGCCGTATGCCAAATTCGAAAAACTCAGGACAGAGGCATTGCTGCTGATAGCGAAAACAGGGGGCAGGACCAAATACGGTCATGCCGAGGTAGGCAGTTTTACGCGGGATGATCAGCTTTTTGAACAACATGAAATTGAGTTTCTGCCCTGCAATGTTGAAGATGCGGCCGATCAGCTTGTTGTTGCCAAATGGATATTGCGGATGCTTGCATACAGGTATAATGTAGAGATAAGCTTTGCCCCGAAGATAACTGTCGGTAAAGCCGGTAGCGGCATGCATGTGCATGCAATGCTTGAGAAGGACGGACTGAACATGATGACCGGTGATGGAAAGCTAAGTATGCAAGCCAGGAAGATGATCGCCGGCTGGCTTGATTGTGCATCAGCACTTACAGCCTTCGGTAATACCATTCCCACTTCATATCTGCGACTGGTTCCGCATCAGGAAGCACCGACAAATATCTGCTGGGGTGACCGCAACCGCTCCGTCCTTGTACGTGTACCGCTGGGATGGCTTGGCGGGAACAATATGATAAATGATGCCAATCCATGTGAGTGCAGCGATCACGGAACCTTTGACGGGAAACAGACCGTCGAATTCCGGTCGCCTGATGGTTCGGCTGATATCTATTTGCTGCTGGCGGGACTTGTGGTTGCGGCGCGTCACGGACTGGAGATGGAGAATGCACTTGACATTGCCGGTGAACTTTATGTTGATGTCAATATTTTCATGGAAGAGCATAAAGATAAACTTGCCCGGCTGAGGGGCCTGCCTGATTCGTGCTGGGAATCTGCAGATGCGCTTGATCAGAAAAGGGATGTTTTTGAAAAGAACGGGGTTTTCCCGTCAGGTGTGCTGAAGAATGTTATAACCAGGCTTAAGTCTTATGACGATAAAAATTTGAGCGAGAGGCTATACGGGAATAATGATGCCATAAGGGAGCTGGTAATTAAATATATTCACTGCAAGTAGAGGATAATTCCGGAGATTAATCTCTCTCAGGTTATATGGTTTGCTATAAAAAATCCCGGGTTTTTGGCCCGGGATTTTTAGTAAACTGTGAAGCAGGATTTAAATTATAGTTATTGATTTGTCTTTATAGAACGGGAACAAAAACCTTTTAGTATTCTCTGATCTTGATATTTCTGAACCAGACGTCATCGCCATGGTCCTGGACTCCTATAACTCCTTCGATATACTTGCCGAACAGTTCCACATCAAACTTGCTCTCTTCAACCATCTCATCCCATGCGGGAGTGCCGAGATGATATTCAAGAACATCTTCACCATTTTGACGATGGAAAACCGAGCCGCGGTATACAATGATCTCCGCCTGGTTCCATTCGCCTACCGGCCTGGTGTTTTGGGGAACTGCAGGAATTATGTCATAAAGCGATGCAGCTTTGCGGTTGCCGTCAACACCACGGTCAGCATCGGGATGCCGGTCGTTGTCAAGAATCTGGAATTCGGGAGCAGTATGCCATATCGGCCTGCCCTCAATTTCCCGTCCGAGATAGAAGATCCCGCTGTTACCGCCTTCTGATACTTTCCAGTCTATCTTAAGATGAAAATCCTGGTAGGTACCATCATAAATTATATCGCCGCCCCGGCCGCCTGCCTCACCTGTACCGGCACCAATGCAGCGAAGAGTTCCGTCTTCAACCACCCAGCCGGATTCAGGAAAGGAATCGCCGTTATATGAGCGCCATCCTGTTGTAGTTTCGCCATCGAAAAGGAGTATGAAGCCTTCTTCTCTCTCCTGCTCTGTCAATGTATTGGGTGCCGCTTCGGTAACTTCAGCAGTGCGTTCTGTCTGTGTTCCGCATGCAAAAGTTACGGCCATGATAAGTATAAAACTTAAAAGAACAGCTAACTGTCTTATTTTCATTGTTGGTTTTGTTTAGATGTTAATAATGTATTTAAATATTGATCTTTACAATACCGTTCTTACTGAAACGACTGCCCACCGGTTGTTAGATACGGGGGCAGTCGAGTTATAACAAAATGTTATCAGCTTATGGCATTGCAGGAAGTCTCCATCCGCTCCTGTATGGCCTGTTGATCAGGTCAGATGCAAATTGCTGTGCATTCATATGATCTGTCCATGTCTTGGCAAAAGTCGGGTGACCATCCTCAATCTTGAAACCGTCCTCAATTACGGTGCGGAGAGTTTCATCGCTGCCGATATTGGTGAACCTCATGTCTTCACCATTCCATTCGAGCTCCTTGTTAAGAGCCTGAAGGCGAACGGCAAGAACACCCATAACAACCATTTCGTTGAATGGTCCTGCTTCGTGGAATGCAGAAGCTGTCTGTACCCTGTTAGCGGGAGTTTCCTTACAGGCACGTACCCAGTCCATGTAATGGTTGGTCGGAACCCTGCGTACAAACTTGGGTGCATCGGGAACACGTCCTGAAAGTAACCATGGGTTACGGCCGTAACAACCTGCTACCAGGATGTCTTTAGTTCCATAGAAAATAACACCACCACCGGCATCATTCATATCCCTTCCTGCCGGCCATCCGTCTGGCATTTCCGGGCGGATGCCGCCGTCATACCAGTTAACGGTAACTTCAGGAAGCCTGACCTTCATATTCTGGCTTGGGGTTCTTGCAGGGTATACCAGCTTGACCTTCTGTGCAACGGGTGCGCAATCGGTCAGCAGGAGTGTTGAGCTGCCCTGTACCCTTGTGGGATAACCAAGCTCAAGGCCCATAAAGACAGGATGAAGAACGTGGCATGCCATATCACCAAGCGCACCTGTTCCAAAGTCCCACCATCCGCGGAAGTTCCATGGAGTATAGATTTCATTGTAAGGACGCATGGGAGCAGGACCGATAAACAGATCCCAGTCAATAGTATCAGGTGCAGTCTGCGGTTCGGGAATATTAAGTCCCTGGGGCCATATAGGCCTGTCAGTGAATGAATCCACTCTTGTTACCTCGCCTATTTCACCATTGGCAATCCATTCGCGACAGAGGTTTACGCCTTCGTCTGATGATCCCTGGTTACCCATCTGTGTGGCAACCTGGTATTTGTCAGCCATTTTTGTGAGCAGGCGTGACTCATATACTGTATGGGTAAGTGGCTTCTCAACATACACGTGCTTGCCCATAGTCATTGCATCAGCAGCAACAATGGCGTGGGTATGGTCAGAGGTAGCAACAACTACTGCATCGATATCCCTGCCCATTTCATCAAACATCTTCCTGTAATCCCAGTATTTTTTTGCATTGGGGTAGCTGTCAAATACAGGCTTGCTGTATCTCCAGTCCACATCAGCCAGGCCGATAATGTTTTCACTTTGCATTGGCCTCAGAACACCAGCACCACGACCACCTACACCTACACCTACAATGTTAAGCTTGTCGCTGGGAGCCTTGTGGCCCAGTCCGCTTACAACATTGCTTGGAAGAATGGTAAAACCGGCGGTTGCCATAGCAGTGTTACCAATGAATCTTCTCCTTGACATCTTTTTATCCATATTTCTCAGGAATTAAATTAATAATTAGAATTGATTTTAATTGAATGTTGAATTTCCGGGTTATATTGTTATCTCTGATGAATAGTAACGCCTATTACAAATAATAAATTATGCGGGTACCAGATTTAAAAGATTCTGCCAAAATACAAATTAATCTCATTTGGATCAATAAAGATATTAATTAATTGTTACAACAGGGTACTTATTTCTTTAATTTTATTGGTGATGCTGCTTATTGACAATGATTATTTGTAAATGAAGCTATAATAATTAATATTTTTTAACATCAAGCTGCCATTTCACTTTGAACAGCTTAATATTTGGCAATCACAACTTGGTTTTTTAAATTGCACTGGGAAAAAGGATTTTTTTTCGCATTAAATTCAGGGCATTAATAATGCAGGATATTGATCAAAAACACATTTAACAGACAGAGAATAAATTATTAACTAATTAAAAACAGACAAGATGAGTAAAAAAATCAGAATGGGACTCGTTGGCGGAGGTCCGGGGTCATTTATCGGACCGGTACATTTTCGTGCTGCCATAATGGATGGACAAATTGAACTTGTTTGCGGAGCCTTCGATGCAGACCCGGAGAAATCTAAAGCTGCAGCAGATGTTTATTATCTTCCCCGCGACCGCGCCTATGGAACCTGGCAGGAAATGCTTGATAAGGAGAGCGCACTACCGGAAGGTGAGAGAATGGACATGGTTTCAGTAACAACACCCAACCATTTGCATTATCCTATTGCAGCAGCTGCCCTTGACAAGGGGTTTCATGTTGTTTGTGAAAAACCCATTACAATATCCCTTGATGAGGCAGAGAAGCTTGCCAAAAAGGTTGAAGATACCGGTTTGCTGTTTGCCCTGACACATACCTATACCGGTTATCCGATGGTAAAGGAGGCCAAATACCTTGTTTCAAAGAACCAGCTGGGACCGATCCGGAAGGTTGTCGTAGAGTATCCCCAGGGCTGGCTCTCCACTCCGCTTGAAAAGACAGGAAACCAGCAGGCTTCATGGAGATCGAATCCAAAGTATAATGGTCCCGGCGGTTGCATGGGAGACATTGGTGTGCATGCAGAAAATCTTGCAGAGTATATTACAGGATTACAGATATCCGAACTTTGTGCAGATATCAATTCCTTCGTTCCCGGCCGTGAGCTTGATGATGATGCCTCCGTACTGCTCCGTTTTGAAGGAGGTGCAAAAGGAGTTCTTTGGGCAACACAGATAGCTGCCGGAGAGGAGAATAATCTTTCAATCAGGGTTTACGGTGAGAAAGGCGGACTCGAATGGAGGCAGCATGATCCCAACACCCTGCTTCTTAAAATGCTTGACCAGCCGGTACAGATACTGCGCGCAGGGGCCAATTACGGCAACCTCTCTGAAATAACACGGTGGAATCTAAGGGTACCCGGAGGCCATCCCGAAGGTTATATTGAAGCGTTTGCCAATATTTACAAGAACATGGCCTATGCCATCAGGCAGAGGAAGGAGAAACTTCCCGTTGATCCTGCATACCTTGATTTCCCGACTGTTCATGACGGCGTAAGAGGTATGAGGTTTATTGAAAAGGTTGTTGAATCGGCAACCAGCACCGATAAGTGGATCCGGTTTTAGGATCCCGGTTGCCTCATAGTGAAGTTTCTGAGGTTGTATGTGAATGTAAGCATAAAGTATCTTGTTAGCTGATTTGTGCGCAGATCCTCTAAATAGGTGTCTGAAACATTCCTGATAATGTTGTCATTCTGGTTTAGAAGGTCAAAAACACTGAATGTAATTTCACCCAGGTTATTGTTAAACAATTTCCGGCCGAAGTTCATGTTCCACAGTACAAAATCCTGGTTGAAACCATCACCCAGGCCACGGTACATCCAATGACTGATATCACTTCTTACAACCCAGTTGTTCAGGAAAATAAAACTGAACCTCGATCCGGTTGTCTGTGAGAAATAGTTATTGTTGAGGTTGGGCTGCAGGGAATTTTCAACCATGTTGTAGTTAGCATTATAGGATAGTGTAAAGTCGACATTCGGACTGATATTGCTTGATAGAACAAAACCTCCCGATGTAGTGTAGGTATTTGCCGTGTTTGTGCGGCCATTTATCAAACTTGGTGTCCGCACCCATGCCAGTCCGCCGTTAAGGTTAAGATTACTTTTAATGAATCTAAGGGGAAAACCGTAGGTGACATTCGAACGGATATTTGCAAAACCATCAAGGTTAGTTGGCTGTGAAAACTGTGAACCCTTCTTAAGCAGGTATCCACTGGCAAGTGTAGTATCACTGCGGGCAATGATAGTGGAGTTGCCTATATAATCGTTGGAGATATTCCCGAAAAGAAATGCGATCAGGTTAGTTGATTTTTCTGTGTTTACAGCATTATAACGTGACATGAAAAAGTGGCTGTAGCTATGATCCAGGTCAGGATTTCCGGAAGAAAGCAGTACAGGGTTTGAATTATCAACAACATCCTGCAGCTGGTTGACTGATGGGGGATTGGTGCTGGTCCGGTATGTGAACCGGAGACTTTTACCTCTTTCTATATTATATGTAAGCATTGCCCTTGGAAGAAAGTTTTGAAAACTCCTGCTAATCTCATATGAATACGGAAATTCCTGATCTGCCGTCAGACGTGCATGCTGATAACCCAGTTCAAGTGTAAGGTTATACTTGCCGCCGCGAAGCAGATAACCCATTGCGCCCCGTTGTGTCAGGTAGTCGCTTGACAGCCTGTTTGACAGTTCAGCCTCAAACTGCCTGTACGATTCGGTTCCCGTGTCCCAGCTGTTGGTGATCCTGTCGGTTTCATTTGCGGCGTTTGAAATATTGTAACTGGCCTGTAACAGCCCTGATTCGCCGAGAGGCTCCGTATAGGATATATTGGATGAGAGGGTGCGGTTGATGGTTTCCGAATCAGATTTCTGGTTCAGGTAATCACTTAGCGCATCCTCCCCGGCTCCGGGATCACCTTCACCGGCAAAATAATCGCTTAGAGCATCGAGGTAGTAAAGTGTCTCATTATTATTGAAATTGGCGCCCACGTTTACCGATATAGTGCGACCGGTCCGGTCAAACTGGTACCTGTATATCATTGACCCGCCATAGTTGTACCCGCTGAGATCCTGGTCGTAGCCAGTTTCGGATCTGCTTATAAGGTTATTGCCCTCAAGCAGGTTCCTGGCGTTCATGTAGCTGTCGGCCGTATTGCTTTGCAGTGTCATCCTGGGAACAAATATCACCGAGTTCTGGTCGTCGACATCCCAGGTAACCCTCATATTAACACGGTGGTTACTATTGCGGCTGCTCGATTCGCTGTCTTCTAAATAATACTGGCTGTCGTTCTCGTCAAGGTAATACTTCCTGTCGGTGAGCTGGTCGGTGATGTTATCTGAGATATTGAAAAAGTAGCTGCCTGTCAGGTTGAGATTATTATTAAGCCAGGTATCGCTGTAATTGACACCCATTGAATGGGTAGTATTATCGCCTGATTGACTGGCTACACGAAAATCAGTCACGTGACCCATTGTCGCTCCGGCACTTCCGCCCTGGGCCATCCTGCCCATTCCACCTCCTCTGCCACCTCCTCTGCCACCCCTTATGGCGCCACCGGCCATGCTTATTATATCATCACGCGAGAAGTTCTGTTCGTTTATATTGTTGCTCATACCGATTATGGATATACGGCTGTCCTCAAAGAATATATTTGTTGCGATGCCAAGCTGGTAACGGTTGTCGCCGCCATAACCGGAATATAGCCGTCCGAACTGTCCGCTTCGGGTATCAAGCCTTGTAACAATATTAATAGTCTTGCTTCTTTCACCATCGTCGAAGCCTGTAAGCTCTGCCTGGTCGCTCATGCGGTCGTATACCTCGATTCTCTCCACCACCTCAGCAGGCAGGTTACGCAACGCTATTGACGGGTCATCGCCGAAAAACTCACGTCCGTCAACAAGCACACGTCTGACATCCTCGCCCTGTGCCTGAACCCTGCCATCTTCAACCACTATGCCCGGCATTCTCCTTATCAGATCTTCGGCACTTGCGTCGGGGTTAACCTTAAAGGCTTGTGCATCATAATCCAGCGTATCTCCTCTCAACCGCGCCGTTGACCTGTAACCTGTTACCTCCACCTCATCAAGATAGGCTCCCTCGGTCAATAAAATTGTTCCCAGATCATTTATTTCTGAAACCGCTCTTATAGCCTGTTCGCCTTCCATTACCAGGGTTTGATAACCAACGAAAGTTACGTTGAGATTGTATCTCCCCTGACGTGTAGTAAGCTCAAATTCACCTTCACTGCCGGTGACTGTCTGGTATATTGTTGAAGTATCCCGGATATGTACTGCAGAGACATGGGCACCGGCAATAGGAGTTTTGCTGGATTCATCCATAACCTTTCCTGTTATTTTGACTTCAACCTGCCTGGCCTCCTGCATCCTTCCCTGTCCCCTTTGTTGGGCAGTCAGTAATAAAGGGATTGACAAAAAGAATAAAATGAATATTGACTTTAATCTCATTTTTATATTTTATTAATTAATGTCACATGGAACACCCATTCAATGATCATCCTCGAAAAATGCTTACATCATGTTAGATGTTATTTCCTGAAAAGGTTTAACCCCGCTAAAAAAATTAATAGTTTTTAAGGATAATCCTCAGAATGCCTTGGAGGCAGGAATAAAAGAGTATTAAAGGACAGAGGATGAGAGAATAAGG
>SL_3KL_010_SEDDRAFT_10006756_pt1 | contig 10227 bp, 12 predicted proteins | sample SodLakKL_010_SED_2_FD_10381 | JGI IMG/M metagenome (IMG submission 10381)
ACCCCCCCCCACCAGGACCGCCGCCGCCACCGCTGGGACCGTGGCCGGACCCGGCTCCGGGAGGCGGGCCCCACCCACGGGGAGCGCCCCCAGGTGGAGGAGTTCCAGGATGGCCCCGGTGAGGATCCCGGTGAGGGGGTCGCCCAGCAGGATGCCCGCCAGGACCCCCATGACCAGGGGACGGGAAATCATGAACTGCCCTGCCGCGGTGCCATCCAGAGCAGCCCACCCTCCCAGAAGGAGGAGGAGGAGGGTGAGGGATAGGGGCTCAATCATGGAAGGGTCATCGGAGGAGNCGATCCCCTTCGGTACCCGGTGAGCCAGGAAGGTCCCGGGCCGTGACCTCGACCCCCTCGGCCAGGAGGGCGGTGATCCGCTCCTCGTCGGCAGCATCCAGGAAGAGATACGGAAGAACCTTTCGCCGTCCCGGAGAATGGTGGATTCCCCCGAGATTCACACCCCTTCCCCGGAGAAGCCCCCCTCGGGCGAGATCCAGCATGGTCTCCAGGTCCCGGGTCAGCAGGACGGTGACCTCCGATGACCCTTCCCACTCCTGGAGGCGGTCCCGGGCCTCTGCAACCGAGGCGAACTCGGTGGAGGCCTCAAGGGGCGCGCCCAGGCGGTGGAGGTCCTGTTCCCAGGAGCTCTCCCGGATCCGGTCGTCCACGACCACGTAGCGGGTGGGGTGGAGCCGCCCACCCCAGCCCACCGTCACCTGACCATGGATCAGGCGCTCATCCACCCGGAGAAGTGCGATGGGCATCAGGCTGGTTCCGTTCCAGGGCTCGAATTCCGGTCTTCCCCCGCTCCACCAGGCGTTCCACCAGCTCCTCCAGGGGGAGGTGACGCTGGAAGACGAAGTCCAGGAGCATGGGGAGGTTGGCGCCGAATACCACGGTTCGGGTCCCGGGATCCCTGCAGGCAAATCGGGCCGCCAGCGCACAGCTCCCGGTCTGCAGGTCGGTGAAGATGATCACCGGCCCCTCGCCCACCACCTCCGTGACCATCCGGAGAAGGGCCTCTGGGCCCAATCCCTCATTGGAAATCGCCAGGAGCACCTCATCTCCCGCTCCGGTGATCTTCCGGACCGCATCCACCATCCCGTGACACATGGTCCCGTGGGTCAGGACAATTCCCCGGACCTCGGAGGAAGGCTCGGAAGGCGGCTCGGAAGAGGACTCTCCTTCTGGATCCAACGCCTGGCGTTCGTCACTCATAGTCCTCTTCCAGGTACTCCCTTACGGGTAGGAGGGCCCCCTTCAGTCGCCGGTCGAACTCCACCGCCGAATCCACCCCTGAATACTTGAGAAGGTGATTCATGGCCACCACCTCACTGATGACGGTGATGTTCTTCCCCGGGTTCAGCGGGATGGTCACCTTGGGGAGGCGCACCCCCAGGATCTCGGTCTCGTCCCGTTCCAGCCCGGTCCGGTCGTACCCGTGGGCGTCGTCCCATTCCTCGAGCTGTACCACCACCTCCAGGCGCTTCTGCTGACGGGTGGCCCGGATCCCGAAGAGGGCCTGGATGTCGATGATCCCCACTCCCCGGATCTCCATGTGGTGACGCTGAAGCTCATGCCCCTTTCCGATGAGCACGTCGTTCCCCCGCCGGCTCACCATGACCAGGTCGTCGGCCACCAATCGATGTCCTCGCTCCACCAGGTCCAGGACGCACTCGCTCTTCCCGATGCCGCTCCGTCCCACGAAAAGGAGGCCCACGCCATACACGTCCGCCAGGGAACCATGCACGGAGGTGGCCGGCGCCAGGACCACCTCGAGATAGGGTTTGATCCGGCGAAAGAAGTCCTTGGTGGACAATGGGCTACGAAATACGGGAACGCTGTTCTCGCGAGCCTGCACCAGGAGGTCTTCAGGGACATCCTGCGCCTTGGTGACGAAAGCGGCCGGGAAGGATTGTCGGAAGAAGGTATCCAGCCGAGCCGCCCGGTCCTCCGGGTCCAGAGAGGCGAGGTAGCTCATCTCCGTCTCTCCAAATACCTGCATCCGCCCGTCGGGGAAACGCCCCACGTACCCAGAGAGGGCCAGCCCCGGACTGGAGATATCTGGATCCTGGCATTCCCGGGCAAGGGAAACCCCCGGCGTCAGGAGTTCGAGGCCGAGGGTCTCCCGCTTCGCACGGAAGAGTTCTTCGATGCGGATGGATGGATTCACGCGCCTCCGTTCACCACTTCCGAAAGCTTCGGGCCCTGATGGTCGTTGCGCTGGTCCTTCCGACGCCGGAGGATCTTTTCCAACCGGTTCACCGTGCGATCCAGCGACCCCCGGAAATCGTCACCTTCGGCATGGGCCACCGCCGGCTCCTCCCCATCTACGGAAAGGATTCCCTCCACTCGCTTCCGGTGCTTCTCTTCCTCGAAGATCACCTCAGCGGACGAGAGGGAACGATCGAACCGGGAGAGCTTCTGCACCTGCTCCTCCGCCCGGAGTCGAACCGAATCGGGGATGCGGCATTGGCGGGCGACGATCTGGATACGCATGGAGCCTCCTGAATTGGGTGCTCGGAAAGGGGCTCAACGAGAGGCGAGCCGAGAAGGTAAGGCGAGAGGACTCATGGCACCAACCGTTCCCGAAGGGCCCGATCCATGGCGCTCGCCGACGCCTCCCAGGAGAACCCCTCGGCGAACCGTCGGGCCGCGTGACCCTGGGTCTGCCGGAGGTCGTGGTCGCTGAGCAGTTCGCCGGTGCGACGAGCCAACGCCACCACATCGCCGTGAGGAACCAGGAAGCCCGTTTCGCCGTGGCGAACCGAGTCCCTGAGCCCCGGTGCATCGCTGGCCACCGTGGGTGTCCCACACGCCGCAGCCTCCAGGTTGGCGATCCCCCACCCCTCGTTGGGAGAGGTAAGCAAATGTACCCAGCTCCGCCGGAGAAGCTCCAGCTTCTTCTCCTCGGAAACAAACCCCAGGAACTCGGCCCCCCCATCCGAAAGCCCCAGACGATCCGCTTCCCTCTCCAACGCCTCCCGGTGATCCCCCCGCCCAGCCACCAGGAGGCGGACGGGAACGCCCCGCCTCCGCAGCTCCGCCGTCGTGGCCAGCACCAGGTCCACCCGCTTGTAGCGCTTCAGTCGTCCCAGGTAGAGGAGCGTGGGCTCGGAAAAGCGGTCTTCCTCTCCTCCCGGGGTGAAGTGCTCCAGGTCGATGCCGTTGGGAATGACCTGGATCCGGGGGTCCTCCACCCCTCGGCGTATCAGATCCTGGCGGGTGCTTTCAGAAACGGCGATCACGGGGAGACCCCGATACGCCCGGGGAATGGGGCGCTCCAGGAGCCAGGTCACCAATGCCAGGGGGAGGGAGGCCTCCTGGAAGGCGGTGGGCCCGAAGAGGTGGTGGACCAGCAGGAGGGTCGGGGCAGGAGCCCAGGCCGGGGCGAACACCGGGGCTTTGTTCAGGTCCTCCACCACCAGATCGAACCGGAGATGCCCCAGTTCCTTCCGCACGTAGGGGGCGAGGCGGAAGGGATACGAGTAACGGGAACCCACACGGTGGATCCGGATGCCGTCCAGCTCCGCCCGGGGGGCGGCCCCGGGCCAACCCGAGGTGACCGCCACCACCTCCCACCCCATCCCCGTCAGGCGCCCGAAGACCTCGTGGAGGTGGGCCTCGGCTCCCCCGGCCTGGGGGTTCTCCCGGTCCTGCCAGTTCAGGATCAGGAGGCGGGGGCCCGGGGGGGAGCCCGTCACGCCTGACGGGAAAGAGGGGAGGTCATGCGTCGGGGCGAGGCGCGTGGTAGAGGGCGTCCAGCACGCCATTCACGAAACGGGCCGAATCATTCCCACCGTAGCTCTCCGCAAGGCGCACGGCCTCCTGGATGGCCACCCGGGGCGGGACTTCCTCCAGGTGCAGGAGTTCAGCCGCACCGATGCGGAGCACGGCCCGATCGATGCGCGAGAGGCGATCCAGCCGCCAGTTCCGGGTAACGGAGGAGAGGGCGAGGTCCAGTTCGTCGCGATGCTCCTGGATGGTACGGAGGATGGCTTTCACCCAGGGGCGCCTCCGGGGCGCGATGCGCCGCGTCCGCTCCACCTCGTTCAGGACCTCCAGGAGATCGGTTTCGCCTCCCCCCGCCTCCCACCGATAGAGAACCTGGAGGGCCCATCCTCGGGACCGGGTCCTGTCGATGCGCTCCCTTCGGCTCAAACCGACCGTGGAATCCGCCGTCACTGGAGTTCCCGGTAGAGGTTCGCCATCTCCAGCGCCGACATGGCCGCTTCCCACCCCTTGTTGCCGGCCTTGGAGCCGGCCCGTTCCAGCGCCTGGTCCAGGGTNTCGGTGGTAAGCACCCCGAAGATCACGGGGACAGGGGAACTCCGGGCAAGGGCACCGAGGCCGCTGGCAGNTTCCCCCGCCACGTANTCGAAGTGGGGCGTATCCCCGCGGATCACGCACCCCAANGTCACGACCCCGTCCACCCCACCCCGCGCCAGCACCTGGGCCGTGGCCCCCGGGAGCTCCCATGCTCCGGGGACGCGGATCACCTGGAGATTGGACACCTCGACCCCGTGGCGGACCAGGGCGTCCACCGCACCGTCCAGGAGACGCTCCGTGATCAGGTCGTTGAAGCGGGCCACCACCAGGGCGAACCGCAGCCCCTCTCCGCCGAGGGCCCCGCTGATCTCCTCAACCTTCTTCATGAAAGAACCTCTGGAAACTGGAATTCGAATGGGGACTCGGCGGGTGTATATACACCCGCTCAGGAGAGGTGGCCCAGCTTCTGCCGCTTGGTCTCCAGGTACTGTGCGTTGTGGGCGCCGGGCTCCACGCTGAGGGGTTCGCGTCCGGAGACCTCCAGGCCATACCCCTCCAGCCCCACGATCTTCTTGGGATTGTTCGTGAGGATTCGGATACGGCGCAGCCCCAGGTCCAGTAGGATCTGCGCCCCGATCCCATAGTCCCGCAGGTCCGGTTTGAATCCGAGGGCGAGATTCGCCTCCACCGTGTCCTGACCCCGATCCTGAAGCTCGTACGCCCGGAGCTTGTTGTGGAGCCCGATCCCCCGGCCCTCCTGGCGAAGATACACCACCACCCCCTGCCCTTCTTCCTGGATCCGGGCCATGGCGGCGGAAAGCTGTTCCCCGCAGTCGCAGCGCATGGACTGGAAGACGTCTCCGGTCAGGCACTCGGAATGCATGCGGACCAGGACATCGTCCTTGCCACTCACTTCGCCCCGGACGAGGGCCACATGTTCCCGATCGTCCAGGGTGTTCTCATATCCGATGAGCTGGAATTCCCCATGGGGCGTGGGAAGCTGGACCGTGGCCACCCGCCGGACCAACCGCTCCCGGGGGAGGCGGTATGCCACGAGCTGTGCCACGGTGATGAATTTGAGGCCGTGCTCCCGGGCGAAGTTCTCCAACTGGGGTCGCCGGGCCATGGACCCGTCGGCATCCAGGATCTCGCAGATCACTCCCACCGGGGGCAGACCGGCCAGTCGGGCCAGGTCCACACTCGCCTCGGTCTGCCCCACGCGACGGAGGACGCCCCCGGGAACGGCCCGAAGCGGGAAGATGTGGCCCGGTCGACGAAGGTCCCCGGGCCGCGTGGTCTCCTCCGCCAGGAGGCGAATGGTGGTGGCCCGATCCTGGGTGCTGATCCCGGTGGTGACCCCAAAGCGTTCATGCCCGTCCACCGAAACGGTGAACGCGGTGCCGTGGGGATCGGTGTTCTGGTCCGTCATGGGCTTCAAATCCAGCGCATCGGCCCGTTCCGGCGTCAGGGTGACACAGATCAGTCCCCGCCCGTGGATGGCCATGAAATTGACCAGATCGGGAGTGATGGCGGAGGCCGCGCAGACCAGGTCTCCCTCGTTCTCACGGTCCTCGTCATCCGCCACGATGATCATCTTACCGTCGCGGACGTCCTGTATCGCGTCTTCGACCGNGTCGAAGGACATTTCTGCTCCTCAGTGGGAGGGCCTGGAGATTCCGGCCTTCTCCCGTCAAGCGTCGTCGTGCGAGGCGCCGGCCTCCTGGCCGTCTTGGGTGCCTCCCCTTCCATCCACCGGGGGGAACCGGCCCGGGGGCAAGCCCTGAGCCAGAAGTCTACCCACGTACTTTCCGATCAGGTCCCCTTCCACGTTTACCGCATCCCCCGGAGAGAGGTGGGAGAGGTTGGTGTGGGTCCATGTGTGGGGAATGATCCCCACCTCCAGCTCCGATGTGGAGCCCAGGGCGTTCACCGTGAGGCTCACCCCATTCAGCGCAATGGACCCGTGGAGGAGGGTGAGTCCCCAGATGTCGTCAGGGACATGGAAGACCAGTCGCCAGAACTCCCCATCCTCTCGAACAGATATGAGGTGGCCGATGCCATCTACATGACCCTGAACCAGATGCCCATCCAGACGACCGCCCAGGGCCAGGGCCCTTTCCAGATTCACCCGGGTTCCCCTGCCATACCCCCCGGCGATGGTCCGGGAGAGGGTCGTGCCGATGGCCTCCACGGTGAACCGGCCCTCCTCCACCCGTATAGGGGTCAGGCAGGCGCCATCCACGGCGATGGACGCGCCGGGAACGACGCCGTCCAGAAAGCCCGACCCAACCTCAACCACCATGCGCCGGGTGGAGCTTCCCTCCTCCAGCCCCACCACGGTTCCCATGGCTTCCACGATTCCCGTGAACATCACCCCTCCTCGAGAGCGCGGTGCGGGGGATTGCCCGATTCCTGTGGCACGGTCCGCCCGCCCCTTCCATCCCATTTCCCATCCCCGGTCCCATACCAACTCGAAGCCCTGGCCCCATCCCACGGCTGATCCCATTCCATCCAGATGTCCGCTCCCAGGCGGCGCATCCGGCCAGGGACCCAGAGATCAGCGGGGGCCGGGGTGCCGGTGCCTTCCCCTCCCATCGGGTAACCCGGGACCCCCTGTGGGCCAAGGAAACGAGGCGCGATGACGTGGACAAGCCTGTCCACGGCTCCGGCACCCACCAGCGCCGAGCCCCAACGCCCGCCTCCCTCGCAGAGGAGGGCTCCGATCCCCTCCCCCCGGAGTCGACGCAGAAGATCCCGGGGCGACGGATCTTCTTCCACTCCACTCCCGTCCACGTCGAGGATTCGGGCCCCGGCGCTCTCCATGCGCTCCCGCCACTCCGGCGGGCTCCTGGGACCGGTGAGGATCCAGACCGGGGGACCTCCCCCCTTGAGGAGCCGGAGCCCGGGACCCAAACGCCCCTTCAGGTCCAGGATGATTCGGACCGGAGGGACCCGGGGCACGAGGGCACCGCGCACCGTGAGGAGGGGATCGTCCACCGCTGCGGTCCCTGTCCCGACCAGGATCCCATCCACACCTGCGCGGAGATGGTGCACCGCCTCCATGGCCTCGGGTCCGGTGAGCTGGGCCCGCTCCCCCTGCGCCGGGGAAATCCTCCCGTCCAGCGAGAGAGCCAGCTTCAGCACCGTCCAGGGCCGATCCGGCAGATGATGGAAGAAGGCCGGGTTCTCGCGACGGGCTTCTGCGGGGCTGAGTAGGGGGCCCACGACCTCCACCCCCGCGGCTCGAAGCTCCTCGGCCCCTCCGCCAGAGCGGATGCCCGGATCCAGGGCACCGAAAACGACGCGACGAACCCCGGCGCCCAGGAGCGCCCGGGTGCAGGGCGGCGTCTTTCCCCTGTGACGACACGGCTCAAGGGAGACGAAGGCCACCGCGCCTTCCGACGCGGCCCCTGCCACGGCCAGGGCTTCCACCTCGGCGTGGGGACCTCCCCATTCCCTGTGCCACCCCTCCCCCACCAGGACGCCGTCCCGCACCAGTACACACCCCACCATGGGATTCGGGTGGACGCGGCCCCAACCACGCCGCCCCAGGGTCACCGCCCGCTCCATCCACCGACGGTCGTCAGGCTCGGCCATCAGGCTCAATAGCGAATCCGGAAGGTGAGGGCTCCGGAGATCCCACCGGCCGATCCTCCGAACACCGCAGGTGGAATCCCCTCCGGTGCCGATGGAGCCGGAGACCATCCCAACTCCAGGGCGATCTGGGAAACCACCCAGGTCCGGTTCACACCCACGAACCAGGTGGTCCGGTCCACCGGAATCGTTCCGGATCCCGCGCTCCCAATCCCGGCGGCTCCAGAGCCCGGTCGGACACGGGCCTCTCCCCGGATTCGGTCCTGCTGCACCCCCCCGGAAACCCCGATCTCCATCAGGTCCTTCCCCAGCACCGCCCGGAACGAGGTGACCCGGGGCGTCACGGCGACGGCGGGGGCTCTCCCGCCGGACGACAGGTACTCCAGGGCCCCGGACCGTCGATGCATGGCGGAAAGGGTGAGCCCAGGGAGGCTGAAGGACTCCCGCATCACCCCGATCCGGGCTCCGGCTCCAAGGGACCACGTCCGTCCATCCAATCCGTCGAAGGCGGGGACGGGGAGGAACCGGACCTCTCCCAGCAGGTCGACGGCCCCCACCCCACCCACGGTGGGGGCGGGACTCACGCCTTCGAACACCCCGACCCCCACGGCGAGCCGAGGCGCCATCACCGTCCTGCGACGCTCCGGAGCACCGGAAGACGTCATGTCCGGATGGGTGAAGGAGGCTGTGGCCAGACCGGCGTCGAAGAGGAAGCGGGGCGATCCGTGGAGGCGCTGCCCCGCCGTGTTCGGGGAAGCCGGAAACGGTCCGCCGGCCCCCAGAAGGAGTCCGAAGCCGGACTGGAAGGCATGGGCGGTCGCAGCCCCCAGGGTGCACCCCTGCACCCGGTCCCCCTGTCCACCATGACAGGCGGCGGCGACCGTGCCGGGGCTCTGGGCCAGGAGGGACGAAGGTCCCAGGAGAAGCGAGAAGACCAGGAGAAACAAAAGCCCCAGGAGAAGCCCGACCGGGATCAGCGCAAGCCGCCCCAGGGACCCCACCACCCCGGTCCGGGGCAGGAGGTCGGCCGGGAGGGCGGCCTGAAGGGCCAAGAGGACCGAACGGCTCCCGTCACGGGTGCGTCCGTCGCCGAGGAACGCCTCAGTCCAGCCGAACACCCGCCCCCTCCACCACCTCACCTGCGATCCAGGCCGACTCTCCCCGATCCTGGAGGCGACCCACCAGGGCATCGGCCTGGTCCGGGCGGACCGTGGCCAGCATCCCCACCCCCATGTTGAACACCCGGAACATCTCCCCCTCCTCCACCTCTCCCAGCTCCGCCAGGGTCTCGAAGAGGGGCGGAACATCCCAGCTCCTGCGTCGGACCACGGCCCCCAGCCCATCGGGGAGCACCCGCGGGAGATTCCCGGGGATTCCTCCCCCTGTGATATGGGCCAGGCCGGTGAGTCCGCTCCAGGTGAGTTCCTCCTGAAGGGCGGGGAGATAGCTCCGGTGGATCCTCAGGAGAGCGGCGCCCACCGATTCATCCAACCCCGGGAAGGGATCCTCCACCCCGAGGCCGGCGCGGTCGAAGACGATCTTCCGGGCCAGGGTGTACCCATTCGTGTGGAGCCCCGACGAAGGGAGGGCCACCAGGGCATCCCCCGCCTGGATCCGGGATCCATCCAGGATCTGGGCCCGGGCCACGATCCCTACGATGAAGCCGGCCAGGTCGTACTCTCCCGGACCGTAGAAATCCGGCATCTGGGCCGTCTCCCCGCCCAGGAGGGCACATCGGTTCTCGCGACAGGCCAGGGCTACTCCCCGAACCACCTCTTCCACAACCCCTTCCGCCACCTCGCCGGTGGCCAGGTAGTCCAGGAAGAAGAGGGGACGCGATCCCTGAACCAGGATGTCGTTGACGCAGTGGTTCACCAGGTCCTGACCCACCGTGTCATGGACCCCGGTGAGGAAGGCCACCTTGAGCTTCGTCCCCACGCCGTCGGCACTGGAGACCAGGACCGGCTCCCCCACCTCTCCCGGGACCCGGTAGAGTCCGCCGAAGAGCCCCAATTCCGAGAGGGTGTTCTCATCCCGGGTGGATTCCAGGAGCTCCCGAAGTCCCTCCTTTGCGCGCTCCGCCTTCTCCAGGTCCACACCGGCGGAGGCGTAATCCATCCGTCCCTTCATCATCGGCTTGCCTCGGGTTGGGGGGCCGCGTCTTCGGATTCGGAGCGCTCCATCCGCTCCGGTGCATCGATGCCCAGGAGGTTCAGGGCATTGCGTAGCACCACTCGGATGGCCGTGGTAAGGGAGATGCGGGCCAGTCGGAGTTCCGCATCGTCCACCAGGACGGCCAGTTCTGGATTCCGGGTAGGGTTCCCTGCGTGGTACCAGGAATTCACCTGCCCTGCCGTCTGCTCCA
>SL_3KL_010_SEDDRAFT_10006758_pt1 | contig 10224 bp, 9 predicted proteins | sample SodLakKL_010_SED_2_FD_10381 | JGI IMG/M metagenome (IMG submission 10381)
TGTCACCGGAGACAGGGATCTTTTAGAGAACTCAAAAAATAGCAGTCAACTGAAAGTCATTTCACCACGAGAGCTTTGGGAATTGTTGCAAAAGTAACTCAGTAAGAACACTCCGCGGGTAATATCGGTGAATTGTTCGATTTTCGGGTTGCACCGAATCCCCGGTTATATCAGGAATGGAGGACCAAGTGGGTTCGGAACCCGAAAAACCTGTGAAATGTGTAAACCTTGTCCGTCACCTTATAACGGAATGCATCAGATAAGGTTCTAATATGTAACTCTGACATATAGCGTAATTGGACAAAGCGGAGACAGCACAAAGAAACCGGTCTCATTTTAGTTATGACTTAAAAAAATGAATTAACAATATTTTCAACTGATACTTAAAAAAGGGTATTTTTCTATCAACCACGTTTTTGTTGGCCGTTATGATAGCTGATATACGAAACATGTTTGATCGGTGCCGAAACAGTATGGAGACACGGACAGGTGTTTTGATCATGGATGCACCGCGTGTCATTAGTCATGGACGTTCTATCCCATGTATCAGCAATAGCAGCAATCTGCGGACACACAGGCGCAGGTTTAAACATCCGGCTGCTTCATCTGTCCTTTTGGATTTGACCTCATAAACACATGAAACATTCATGGCCGATACATCGGACACACAGGAGCATGATTATTTCCATGAATGCTCCATCTGTCCGCTTGAGTCAAAAAAAATAAACAGATGAAACTTTACATCAAATATATGGTAAGTTTGCGCTGCAAGATGCTTGTAAAGGAGGAATTGCGCAAAATTGGCCTGGACGATGTAAATGTGGAACTTGGGGTGGTCGAAATCCAGAATGACATCACTGAGGAGCAGCGGGAGTCAATCAGAAAAAGTCTTGCCAAGGCGGGTCTGGAACTGCTTGACGATAAGAGAAATATCCTGGTTGAAAAAATAAAGAACGTGATTGTCGAAATGATCCACCACGCAGAGGAAGTGCCCAATGTAAATGATTCTGAGTATATCAGTAAAAAATTGGGCTACGACTACACCTATCTGTCGAACACATTTTCAGAAGTCAAAGGCATGACAATCCAGAAATTCATAATTTTGAATAAAATTGAAAAAGCTAAAGAAATGCTGCTGTATGATGAAGATAACCTGACTGAAATCGCTTATAAACTGAAATACAGCAGCGTAGCCCATCTTTCCAATCAATTCAAAAAAGTTACCGGTTTTACCCCCAGCTTCTTCAAGGATATGAAGCTGAAGAGGGAGAATAATCTCGAAAACCTGTGAAGTGTATAAATCATTTTTTATAATGATGTAATGGTATTTTAAATTTTAGCTCTAAATTAAAATAATTTCAAATTCAGAATCGAGTACGAGCAAGCGGATTGCAGAGTGCATCTGCCTGTCTTGCTTTAATTCTGTACATTCAACCTCCAACTTTCTACTTTTTACCTTTAATCTTTAAACTTAGTTCCGGGAATGATTGCATTAAAGGCCAATGTGCAGCGCGAGTTGAAGACGGCAAGAAAAAAGCGCTATGTAAAATTCATGGTAAGCTTGCGATGTGAGAGGATCGTGAGATCTGAATTGGAAAAACTGGGTGTACGACACAAGATTTCTGATAACGCAATTGAGATTAGTGGAGATGTGACGCAGGGCCGTTTGGATACGCTGAAAAAGAATCTTAAAAAGTCGGGAATGGTACTTCTTGATGAGGGTGACAGCATGCTCATTGACCGGATCATTACCTCAGTAGATGAAGTTATCCATACGTCGGACAGGCTGCCAAATATTTCGTATGATGAGATTATCAATAAAAGAATCGTCCTGGGAACAGAATTCGTTCTGAAAATATTTTCTGAAGTCAAGGGAATTTCCATATTACATTACATTATCCTGCAAAAAAATGAAAGGGTGAAGGAGTTATTATTATACAGTGAACTTTCGTTACCTGAAATTGCCAGTCTGCTCAGATACAAAAACGAAGATCTCCTGACCGCACAGTTTAAAAAGTTTTCAGGGCTCACACCTGAGTATTTCCTGGAAATTAAAAAGAAACGGAATAAGAATATCGGTGTGCGGTAAATTCACAGCATAAGGCAACACTGCTAACTCGCTGTAAATTATGTAACCAATCAGAGGTTTCATGTAAGGGCCTTTAGCCAGATTCTGACCATATTCCTTATGAGAAGAGTGAAACCCGGATCCTGAAAGCAGTGCATGTATAAAAGGATGAAAAGCTGATCCGCTGAAACATTCCGGCTTGTTATGCAAAACATATATTTTGTAACTTGAAAAATGAAAAACAACAATGAATATCAACCTATCGCGCGAAAGCTGAATGTCCTTCTTGCCGAGGATGACAGTGCCGATTGCCTGCTTTTTGAGGAAGTATTAGCGGAATTGCCGGTAACTGTGAATCTGTTTACTGTTACGAATGGTGAACAACTCCTTGAGTGGCTCAATAAAGAAGGGAATAAACTTCCCGATGTGCTTTTCCTTGATCTCAACATGCCCCGCAAAAATGGCTTTGCGGCTCTGGGTGAAATCAAGCGAAGTACCAAATTGCAGGATCTTCCGGTTATCATTTTCACAACGGCAAATGATAAGGAAAGGATCAAGCAGGTTTACAAGGACGCAGCGCACTATTATATCCGCAAACCCAATACATTCCCGGATCTCAAAGAACTGGTCTATAAAGTACTTGTACTGATATCAGAGGATAATATTTCACTGCCGGATAAAAAGAATTTCATACTGAAAGTCGACCCTTAATCTTTTTTTTTGAAAGCAAAAAAGCCGTCAAAAAAGCCATCTGTAAAGCCATCAAAAAAACGTCTGAAATCAGAAACTGAATCAGATCATCGATTTCCGGTTGTAGGTATCGGTGCTTCGGCAGGCGGGCTGGAGGCGTTTAAGATGCTGCTCAAAGCAACACGCAAAGACTCCGGGATGGCGTATATCCTCGTTCAGCATTTGGATCCCAGCCATGACAGCCTGTTGCCCGAGATACTTGAAAAAGTTACGGGCATTCCCATTTCGGAAATATCGGACACAACAAAATTTGCACCTGATCATATCTATGTTATGCCCAGTAACAAGATCATGGTGACCGAAGACGGACATTTAAAGCTTGTTACACGTCCACCGAAAAGTAATACGGAACGTTATCTGCCCATAGACACCATCTTTTGTTCCCTGGCAGAGGTGTATAAGGAGCAAGCGATAGGGGTGGTATTGTCAGGCACAGCTACGGATGGCACGCTCGGGCTGAAAGCGATCAAAGAGCAAGGTGGCATCACTTTTGCCCAGGATAGAGCTTCAGCAAAGTTTGATAATATGCCGAATAGTGCCGTAGAGGCAGGTGTGGTGGATTTTGTACTGTCCCCGGATAAAATTCCGGAAAAGCTGCTGGAAGTAACGAACTTTATAAATACCTCCGATGCTGAAAAAAAAGATCCGCAGCTGGAGGATGAGGACATTTTCAGAAAAATAATTTCCTTGCTTCGAATCCGCAAGGGAACCGATTTTACGTACTATAAGCAGACCACGATCCAAAGAAGGATCCTCCGAAGGATGTTGATCAATAAAAAAAACAATCCTGCAGACTACCTCACCCTGTTACGAGAGAATAAAGAGGAACAGGATGTGTTGTACCAGGATTTCCTGATTCCGGTGACGTTTTTTTTCCGTGATTCGGATACCTTTGACAATCTGCGCGAAAAGGTGATACCGAGTATTGTAAAGAATAAAAGAGCCGGTGAACCCATCCGGGTTTGGGTAGCCGGTTGCAGTACGGGCGAAGAAGCCTATTCCATAGCTATTTGCCTGCAGGAGTATCTGGACCAGAAATCATTGAAGGGTTCCGATTATAAAGTGCAGATTTTTGCCTCTGATATAAGTGAGCCGGCCATCAAAAAGGCCCGGAACGGTATCTACTCGAAACTTGAACTGAGCAGTGTTTCAGAAAAACGCTTGAATGAGTTCTTTACAAAAACAGATGGGCATTATCAGGTAAACAGGCTGATCAGGGATATGTGTGTATTTGCCTGTCATGATTTTATAAAAGACCCGCCCTTCGGTAAAATGGATCTCATAAGTTGTCGGAATGTGCTTATCTATATGGAACTCTATCTGCAGAAGAAAGCGCTTGTCGCTTTTCATTATGCATTGAATCCCAATGGATTCCTGCTTCTCGGCAAATCGGAAGCCACCGGTGGGGTTCCTGAGCTTTTTGCCTTGAGTGCCAATAATGGTAAAATATATACGCGCAAAGATTCACCGGGCAAGTTCATGCATGTAATCAGTTCACAATCCGAACGGAGCTTTGATGAATTGGATAACAAACCAAAATCCGAAAAGATGCGTTCTGACTTTCAAAAAACGGCAGATGACATTATGCTCAACCGGTATATGCCTGCCGGTGTCGTTGTAAATGAAGCCATGGATATTGTGCAGTTTCGTGGCAGCACAAGCAACTATCTGGAACAAACGTCGGGGAAACCAAGTCATAATCTGATGATAATGGCAAAACATGGCCTGGCATTTGAACTGAGGAGCTTGTTGCACAAAGTTAAAAAGGGAAAAGTATCGGTAAAAAAGGAAAACATCCCGGTTAAGAGAGATGGAAAGTTAGAGAGTATTACCATCGAAGGCATTCCATTGCCCAACACCATAGAACCGTACTATCTGGTTTTGTTCCATGACGACAATGTCTCTAATGACAAAGCGCGGCCGCCTTCCGGGTCGGGGAAAAAGAAGGGGGAGAAGTCAAAAACGGACAAGAATGACTTGCGTGTAAAGCAATTGGAACGAGAGCTTATACAAACTCGTGAAGATATGCGCAGCATTACCGAAGATCAGGAAGCGGCAAATGAAGAACTTCAAAGCGCCAATGAAGAATTATTGAGTGGCAGCGAAGAATTGCAGAGTCTGAACGAGGAATTGGAGACCAGCAAGGAAGAGCTTGAGAGCACCAATGAAGAACTGATCGTTGTCAATCAGGAAATGGTAAGCTTGAACAAGCTGCTGGCGTCAGAAAAGAACTATTCCGAAGCTATAGTTTCAAACATTCGCGAGCCGCTTCTGGTATTGGATAAACATTTGCGGGTAAGAACGGCTAATAAAGCTTTTTACAACCTGTTCAAGGTGGGAGAGGAAGAAACCGAAGATGTTGTGATTTATGAGCTTGCCAACAAGCATTTTGATATCCCGAAATTGCGGACCTTGCTCGAGAAGATCATACCGGAAAAATCAAAGGTCAATGATTTTGAAATAACACACACTTTTCCCAAAACAGGTGAGCTGATCCTGCTTTTAAATGCCCGCATGGTAATACGTGAAAGCAGCACGGAAGAATTGATTCTACTGTCCATCGAAGATATTACGAAGCAGGAAATTGAAAGAAGGAAAAGACGCACTATTCAGGAGAAGCACACCAAAGAGCTGGAAGAAAAGATCAAAAAACACACCGTTGAATTGAGGGATGTCAATAAAAAACTGGTGTTGCAAAATGAAGAACTGGTAAAGATGAACAAAGAACTGGAAGCATTTGCTTATGTATCCAGTCACGACTTGCAGGAACCGTTGCGGAAAATACAGATCTTTACAGACCGGATCCTCGATAAAGAGCGTCAGAACTTATCCGCTAAGGGAACATTATATTTCAACCTGATTTTTGATGCAGCGCAGCGAATGCAAAAGCTGATTGAGGATCTGCTCACCTTTTCACGACTGTCCACAACGGAAAGAAAATTCAAGACCACCGACCTGAACGATATAGTTGATAAGGTAAAAACCGATTTTAAAGACATCCTTGAAGAAAGAAATGCAACCATTGAAACCAACGAGCTCTGCGAGGTGGACGTTGTCGAATTTCAATTCCAACAGCTCATGCACAACCTCGTCAGCAATGCATTGAAATTCTCAAAACCCGACGTGCCTCCGGTAATAAAAATAGATGCCAAGATTGCCACCGGCAGTTCATTGAAACCGAAAAACCTGGTTCCGAATAAGAAATATTGCCACATGACTTTTTCGGACAATGGCATTGGTTTCGAAAAAAAATTCCGTGATACCATTTTTGAAGTTTTCAAAAAACTGCACAGCAAGGATGAGTATCCCGGCACCGGAATCGGTCTGGCCACAGTAAAGAAAATCGTAAGCAATCACAACGGCATTATCACCGCTACAAGCAAGCTGGATAAAGGGACTACATTTGATATCTATTTCCCAGTGAATAACAAAGAATCGTAAACAAGAGAGATTGCGTCCTCCTCCGCCATCTATTGGGTCAGCAGGCATATGGCAGAAAGGGACTCTGCCTTCCTGAAAGTGGGCATGTGTTACTGATCTTCTTTGATTATCTTTTGAGCGCTTCCTCCTTAATCTTTTTCCCTTTGTTTATAGCTTTTTTGCTTAAACGCATGGCTTGATCTTCTATGCCTTCAAATGGATGGGAAACGGAATCGGAAAGATCGTACAATTTATCCATCAGATAATCTCTGTACAGCTTCCCTTTTCTTGCCATTTTACTTCTGGTCTTTGACCCTCTATCGGGCGCAAATAGCGTTCCTGCAATAGCTCCTGCGGCCCCGGCAAAGACAGCGGTTACGATAATCGATGAGATTTTCATGTTTTCTTTCCTTTAAAATACGTTGATGAATGTTTTTATATCCCAACTAATAGCATAGTCGGATATAGGCAGCCCGGAATGCGAATAAATATCCACTTTCCGGGCTGATATATTACAGTTTGGCTTTACAAGATGATTCCTTTGCGATTGCTAAACTACTCTTCTGCCCTGGATTACCTGAAGTATTATAGCAATTACAGCTATAACCAGTAGGATATGGATAATGCCGCCGGCGCTGTAGCCTATAAACCCGACTAACCAGGCGATTACTAAAATTACGGCAACAATGTATAATAGATTTCCCATGATAACTTGTGATTTGGTTTACGGTTGATTAGTGGAAGCAGTGTTTCTGTTTCTGGAAAATGAAAAGAAATTATTCAATGAATCACCAAGGTCATCCATTCTGCTGCTGAAACTGTTTTTGAAGTCATCCCAGTTTTCCCTGCCTGAGATTTCAAAATTATCCATATCGCGCCTGAGTTCACGGTGCTTTGCTTCATGTTCGTCGAGCCTTGCCTGAAGTCTGGCTCTGTGTTCACTGTCAGATTCATTGTTGATTCTTTGCTTTATTTCTTCAATGTTTCGGTCATATCTCATCAACCGATTTTCATTTTCTGACTTGTATATCCGGTATTCTGCTTCCACTTCAGCTTTAGCGATCTCCAGATCCCGGTTTGCTTCGATTACCGAAGTTTCAGCCCTTTCCACCTTGTCTGACTGTCTGTCACATCCTGAAAAAACAAATGCTGCAATCAGGGTGAGTATTGTTACTACCGCTATTGGGTATTTCATAAGTATTTGGCTTTGTTAATATATACACATCCGCAATGTGTGATAAATTACGCTGAGGTATGTTATAAGGAGGTGATACAGAGTTACATATTTAACAGATATTGGAGGTTTTTTCCATCCTTTCAGCCTGATGATTTCCGTTTACTTTCCCTGTAGTCAATAATATTTCCCAAAAGATACCCATACGGCTCAAGTTCATCGACCTGGGAAAATCCAACACGAAGAATCCCTATCATCGGTATGAATAATATCATCCCGGCAATCCCCCATATTTCAGCTCCAATCAGCAATACAATGATCGCGACAAACGGATTGAGTGAAACCCTGGATCCTACAATCTTAGGAGTAAGAAAACTGCTTTCAATTATCTGCACAATAGAAAAAACAATAATTACCAGCACAGGATGCCAAAGTGAGTCACCTAAAAGGAAAGCATACAGAACAGCAGGAAGCATACCCAGAATTGATCCCACAAATGGTATAATAGTTAAAAATGAAGCGAAGACTGCAAAAAAGATGGCGTAATCCAACCCTATGATAAGCAGGCCGATGGCATTCAATACGGCCATGATTCCAATTACTGTGAAAAGACCCACCAGATAGTTCTGAGTTACTTTCTGCACTTTTTTTATGTTGATATCGATATCAGAATAATGGCTTTTAACAAATATTTTTTCAAGAAAAGTGTGAAACATTTCTTTGTAATAGAGCATGAAAAAGATGAAGATTGGCAATAAAGTAAAAAATACGAATGTGACTTTTGTAGCTCCTGCAAGGGAACTCATAAATTCGCCACTGGTTTCAAAAAGGGATTGCAATCCCTTTTTAAGATACTGAGTTTGCTGATCTTGAGTAATCCCGGTCATTCTTTCTATGAGATGAATGCCTTCGTAGGATGTACTTTTGAATTTATCAACAATGTCTGGCAAGGTGTCAGAAAACTGTATGAGCTGGAGCGTCATCAGTGTGACCAACCCGGACAGTAAAATAAGGACTATCAAAAGGGCCATAATAATACTCATTACGCGACCCATTCTCCAGGATTCAAATCGCTTAACGACAGGCCGTAACAACATTGAAATCAAAGCGGCAAAAGCCAGTGGCATCAGAATGAATTTGCCATAACCCAAAACGATAACCAGCAGGCACAAGCCAAGCAGTATCATGGGTCCTTTTAACCAGAAGGGATAGGTGCCAATTTTTTGAAGACGGTAATTTTGCTTTTTCGACATTTCTGGCCAATAGCGGTGTAATGGTTACTAACAAAATAATGGCTCATAAACCGCTCATGTTCATTACATAATACTCAAGGCGGTTTACATATTTATCAGCTTTGAAGGGGATATCCAGGAGAGCTGACCTCAGAAAGCGTAAAGCATGTAAAACAATTATGAGAGATCTGTAATGCTATTCACGGCTCATTTGGTCAGATTTGTTGAGATCGGACACCGAACGGGACAAGTATACTACGGAATGGACAACTCCGCTTGTAAAAGTCAGAATAGCGTTATGCAATCAGCATCAATGCAAAAACCTTAACAAAAAAAAAGAACCATAATGGAACATAGTAAGAATCATAATAATGATAGCGATACAACCGAAAAGAGAATGCTTACAGGTATGTTTCGCGACCGGAAAAGCTCGGAAAATGCATACAATTCAATGCATGAAAGAGGATACAAGCAGGATGAGATCAATCTGGTAATGTCCAAAGAAACTCATGACAAATACTTTTCGGATGACAAGGAAGAGACCGAGCTGGGCAATAAAGCTGCAGCCGGGTCGGGTGCGGGCTCAGCAATTGGAGGGACGATAGGAGCTGTTGCAGGAGTCGTGGCGGCAATTGGAACCAGTATCGTAATCCCGGGTCTTGGGCTTGTGGTGGCCGGACCTGTTGCAGCAGGTTTGGCGGGGGCAGGTGCCGGAGGTATAGCGGGCGGGATCATTGGCGCATTGGTAGGATGGGGAATACCCAAAGAGCGGGCAAAACTGTATGAGTCAGGCATCAAAGATGGTCATATTGTGATGGGTGTAGCGCCCAAAAATGATGAAGATGCTGAATACTTTGAGAAAAACTGGCGTGAAAATGACGGCCGGGAAATTCACAGATAGCATGCTGATAATGAAAAAAAGGTAAAAGGAAGAGGGCATAAGGTCCGATTCCCTTTTTTCTTTATAATGGCAACAAGCAGCAGAAGCTATCAGTTGTCCGTCAGACTCAACTCAACAAAAGTAGAGTAAACACAGGTTTGGATTCTTCATTTGATTACTACAAAGGTTTGCTGGAACAAACACTGGGCATCCCTTTTACGTCGGGCAACAGCATTCAGGTGCTTAAAAACGGCGACAGGATTTTCCCCGCCATGCTGAAGGCGATCGACCAGGCAAAGGAGAGGGTCGAGTTCCTTACATTCATATACTGGAACGGAAACATCGCCCATAAATTTGCACATGCACTGGCCAATAAAGCGGAAGAAGGCGTTGAGGTGTTTGTGATCCTGGATAGTTTTGGGACAGCAGACATGCCGGATGAACTCATTGAACTGATGAAAAAGAAAGGGGTTCAGATTGAATTCTTCCGTCCTCTCACGCGCTGGAAATTCTGGAAACTGGACAACCGGACACATCGGAAAGTACTCATTTGTGACGGTCAGATAGCGTTTACCGGCGGGGTCGGGATTGCAAGCGAGTGGGAGGGAGATGCAAGAAATAAAAAAGAATGGAGAGATACACACTTTCTCATCAAAGGGCCGGCAGTTTTTGGTCTCCAGGCCGCGTTTATGGAAAACTG
>SL_3KL_010_SEDDRAFT_10006759_pt1 | contig 10224 bp, 8 predicted proteins | sample SodLakKL_010_SED_2_FD_10381 | JGI IMG/M metagenome (IMG submission 10381)
GGCATTCTCTGTTCTCGAGCCGGAGGCGATGAGCAGTGACGGCTTGTCCGCGCCCCTGCATGAGGGCGCCAGACGCTACTACCGCGAACACGGATTCGGGGACTGATGGTTGAAGAGAGCCCAGGACAGGCCGACGGCTCCGGCAGGTTCGTCGCGCGTATCGTGTTCGTGCTGGCGCTGTGCTGGTCACTGTTTCAGATCTGGATAGCGTCGCCGCTTCCATATGTGCTGGGTTTCGCCGTTTTCACCGAGACACAGTCGCGTTCCATACATCTGGCCTTCGCGCTGGTGCTCGCCTACCTGGTTCATCCCGCTGCCTCCCGCCGTCACGGCTCGCCGGTCGCCGGTTGGTGCTTCCTCACTGCCGCGGTGGCGGTTCTGGCGTATGCGGCGGCGCTCTACCTTGGCCTTGTGGACGGTGTGCGGCCCGGTCTGCTGGTACTCACGGGGGTAGCGCTCGCCGGCGTCGCCCTTGCTGCCATGCGCGAGCAGAACGGACGCCCGGTGCCGGCAATCGACTGGTTGCTGGCCGTGACCGCGGCCCTGACGGCGCTGTACCTGTATCTCTACTATGAGCAACTGGCGATGCGTCCGGGGCGACCGCTGTTCATGGATCTGGCCGTCTCCGGTGTCGGTCTGGTGCTCCTGCTGGAAGCCACCCGACGGGCCCTTGGGCCGGCGCTGACGTTGATCGCGGCGGTATTCCTGCTCTACACCTTTGCCGGGCCGCACATGCCCGATGTGCTCGCGCACCGCGGGGCGTCCTTTGCCCGCGCGGCCTCCCAGTACTGGTTGTCCGGGGAGGGGGTTTTCGGCATCGCCCTGGGCGTGTCCACCAACTTCGTGTTCCTGTTCGTGCTGTTCGGCGCACTGCTGGATCGGGCGGGGGCCGGCAACTACTTCATCCAGGTGGCGTACTCGCTGCTGGGTCACATGCGCGGCGGGCCGGCAAAGGCGGCGGTGGTAGCCTCTGGAATGACCGGTGTGGTGTCGGGATCGTCCATTGCCAATACGGTCACTACCGGCACCTTCACCATACCGCTGATGAAGCGCGTCGGGTTCCGTGCCGACAAGGCGGGTGCCGTGGAAGTGGCCAGCTCGGTAAACGGCCAGCTTATGCCGCCGGTGATGGGTGCTGCCGCCTTCCTGATGGTGGAGTACGTGGGGATCTCCTACGTGGAGGTCATCCGTCACGCCATACTGCCTGCCGCCATCGCCTACGTGGCGCTGCTCTATATCGTGCATTTGGAGGCGCTGAAAGCAGGCATGCAGGGCATCCCGCCGAGCACGGAAACGCCGCGCGTTCAGCGCCTGCTGACCCTTGCCTTCACGGTGTTGAGCCTGCTGCTCCTTGCCGGTGTGATCTACTACGGCATGCTCTGGCTGCAGCCCATGCTCGGGCGGGTAACCGGAGTATTCACCGGGCTGTTGCTGCTGATTGCCTACCTCGGTCTGCTCTGGAATGCGTCGCGTTTTCCGCCTTTGCCGGCGGATCGCTCCGACGAGCCTCTGACCAGGCTGCCGGCTGCAAAGCCCACCATCAACAGCGGGCTGCACTTCGTTCTTCCGATCGTGGTATTGGTCTGGGCGCTTGTGGTGGAACGGCTGTCGCCGGGAGTAGCGGCTTTCTGGGCCGTGATGCTGCTGGTATTCATTCTGCTCACGCAACGGCCGCTGCTTGCGCTGTTCCGCGGCCAGCGCGGCTATCTCGCCGCGGCGGTGCGGGGTGGGGCGGACCTGCTGCATGGCATGGTCATGGGTGCCCGCAACATGATCGCCATAGCCGTGGCCACGGCCACCGCCGGCATCGTGGTCGGCACCGTGTCCATGACCGGCGTTGGCCTGGTGCTTACGCAAGTGGTAGAGGCCCTGTCAGGGGGCAATCTGCTGCTGATACTCGTTCTGGTGGCGCTGATGAGCGTGGTCCTGGGGCTGGGGCTGCCGACCACTGCGAACTACATCATCGTGGCAACCCTGATGGCGCCCGTGGTCGTCGAACTGGGTGCGGAGGCAGGGCTGGTGGTGCCGCTGATCGCCGTCCACCTGTTTGTCTTCTACTTCGGCATCATGGCCGACCTGACTCCGCCGGTCGGGCTCGCCTCATATGCCGCTGCGGCCATCTCGCGCGGCGATCCGATCATGACCGGCGTTCACGCGTTCTGGTACAGCCTGCGCATGGTCGCGTTGCCGTTCATCTTCATCTTCAATACCCAGCTCTTGCTGATCGGGGTGGAAACGGTGCCGGGGCTGCTGCTGATCATATTTTCCGCGACCGTCGCCATGCTGGTATTCGCCGCCGCCACCCAGGGTTTCTTCGTTACCCGCACGCGCTGGTACGAAGCGGCCGCCTTGCTGCTGGTGGCCTTTACTCTGCTGCGCCCCGGATTCTGGATGGACCGCATTCACGCCCCGTACGAGCATCTGGATGCGGCCCGGCTTACCGAGGTTGTGGAGGCGCTGCCGGACGGCGGCAATCTGCGTTTCTGGGTGGAAGGGGACGATGCGGAGGGCAGGGAAGTCTCCAGAGCCGTGATGCTGCCCCTGCCGGAAGCGGAAACCGCCGAAGAGCGCCTGCGCCTGGCAGGGATCAGCCTGGTGGAAGAGGATGGCAAAAATCGCATCCAGGATGTGGAATACGGCAGTCCCGCGGAGCGCGCGAGGATCGATTACGGCTGGCGGGTTACACGCGTGCTGGTGCCTGCCGACCGGCCCGCGCCGGAGTGGTTCTTCCTGCCGGCGCTTGGCCTGCTTGCGGGAGTGTGGTGGTGGCAGCGGCGCCGATTGATGAAACCGTGATAAGAGCCTGTGGCATCATCGTGCCGAAAACCATCCGTCTTCAGCCATTCCCCGGAAAGTAATCAACCATCAGGTACTCCGCGTCGGCCCCGAGTTCCAACCGGTTACGATGCCGCCGCCACGTGTGTCGGACCGATCAGGCCAGCAGGCTGCGCAGCATCCACGCAGTCTTCTCATGCACCTGCATCCGCTGCGTCAGCAGATCCGCTGTCGGCTCGTCACTTGCTGCCTCCACGGGCGGGAATATGCTGCGGGCTGTGCGCACCACTGTTTCCTGGTCCTGGACCAGTTGGCTGACCATGTCCGCGGCTTCAACAATCTCGCCGGGATTCTCCTTTATGGAGCTGAGCTCGGAAAATTCCTTGTAGCTTCCCGGTGCCGGATAGCCCAGGGCGCGAATGCGTTCGGCAATCTCGTCGACGGCGGTTGCCAGTTCCGTGTATTGCTCCTCGAACATCAGGTGCAGAGTCTGGAACATGGGGCCGGTGACATTCCAGTGATAATTGTGCGTCTTCAGGTACAGGGTGTAGGTATCCGCCAGCAAGTGGCAGAGACCGTCGGCGATCTGGCGCCGGGAGGCCTCGTCGATGCCGATGTCGATCGGCGGCTGGGAAGCCTTGCGCATTCCGGGATCTTTAAGCTGTGCCATGAGTTGCCTCCATCAGCATGGGAGTGATTCTGGTATCAGGATCCGTCAAACGGACCGTTCAGTCCAATTCGTTGATAGTGTCGTCCTCATAGCCTCCATCAATCGGAACCGGGGCTGTTGCCCCCGGGCAACCGGGTAACGGCGCCCACATGCCTTATCCGGGTGTTCCGGACTCGGAGAATTACGTCCACGGTGCTATACAAGATTATCCCGTGACAACGGATTCGCCAGGAGGATGCCGTGATGCGGACCGATTTCCCGTGTGTTGCGCTTTTAGTGTGCTCGCTGTCTGTCTCGCCAGTCGTTGTTGGCTCGGAGCGTGGAGCGGGCGAGCCGCTTCCGCAAGTGCCCGACCGGAATGCGTGCCATGTCGGTGTGACCGCGCAGTCGACATTGCTCCTGCCGTTCTTGCTGCGGCAAGCTGAAACCCGGCCGTTTACCGCGGATGTCATTCCGACGGGTGAAGCTGCCGAGGGCCTGCCACCGCTGTTCGATGATCTCGGTACCCTGAGAATGGCGGTCACGACCGATTCGGACGCTGCGCAGCGGTATTTCGACCAGGGACTGCGTTTATCCTACGCATTCAATCATGCCGAGGCCCGGCGCGCGTTCGAGGCCGCCCGGCGGTTCGATTCGGCGTGCGCCATGTGTTTCTGGGGCGAAGCGCTGGTGCTCGGGCCGAACATCAACGCGCCGATGTTTCCGGAAGCGGTCGAGCCGGCCCATGCAGCGGTGCTTCGCGCCCAGGCCCTGGCAGGCGCTGCCAGTGACAGGGAGCAGGCGTTGATCGGGGCGCTCGCACAGCGTTATGACGATCGTCCCGATGCCGATCGGGCCGCGCTGGATACGGCCTACGCCGATGCCATGGCCGAGGTGGCGGATCGCTTTCCGGAAGACGACGAAGTTCAGGTCCTGTACGCGGAGTCACTGATGAATCTCTCGGCCTGGGACTACTGGCATCCAGGCGGGGAAAAGCCGAAGGGCCGGTCCGGTGAGATGATCGCGGCGCTGGAACAGGTGCTGGATCGCAACCCGGATCACCCGGGCGCGATTCATCTCTACATTCACGCCGTCGAGGCCTCGGCTGCGCCGGAGCGGGCTCTTCCACATGCGCGGCGACTCGCGGACCTGATGCCGGCGGCCGGCCACATCGTACACATGCCGGCTCATATCTACTATCGGCTCGGCCTGTACCGGCAGTCCCTGGAGGCAAACATTGATGCCGTGGCTGCGGACGAGCGTTACTTCGAGCAGTCGGCCAGCGATCCCTTCTATCGCAACGGCTATTATCCGCACAACCTGCATTTCCTGATGGTCTCGGCGCAGATGGGCGGGGACGCTGCCACTGCCCTGGAGACCGCGGACAAGCTCGATGATGTGATCGACCTCGACTTTGTTCGTTTTGCCGCCGCCCTGCAGCCGATAAAGGCGGCACCGTATTTCACCCATGCGCAGTTCAGCGAACCGGAGACCATCTTCGCGCTACCCGATCCGGGCGACGAGTTCGTGCTGATGAAAGCGCTCTGGCACTACGCTCGCGCGGTGGCCTACACCACGGCTGGTCGGTTTGACGAGGCGGAAGGGGAGATCGCCGCACTGGCCGCCATCGAATCCGTCGCAGATTTCGGACCACTGACTGAGTCGGGCGTGCCGGGGCGGGAAGTGGTGCAGATCGCGCATATCGTTGCCGGAGGGCGCCTCGCCGATGCCCGCGGAGATTTGACAGCGGCGGCGGATGCCTATCGCGAAGCGATTGCGGTCGAGGACACCCTGGCCTACATGGAGCCGCCATACTGGTATTACCCCATCCGCCAGTCGCTCGGCGCCGTGCTGCTGCGCAGCGGACGGATAGACGACGCCGAACTGGCGTTCCGGCAAAGCCTGGAGCGGGTACCGAACAATGGCTGGGCCCTGTATGGATTACAGCAGGTGTATCGGCTGAGCGGTGACGAACGCGCCGAGCGGCGCGTCACCGAAAAACTCGACGATGCATGGTTCGGGGAACGCGGATTGCTTGATCTGAAGCGCCTTTGAAAGCGCGAATCCAGGGCACCCCCACGGCATTGCGTGGGGGTGCCCTTCATGGGGTGCTGCGGCTAGAACCATGCAGGACGCTGGTGCCGCCGCCGTCGGTATCACTCAGGGTGCGCCGAACCTGGCAATGACCTCCGCGCCGGTGAGTCGCTCCGTCGCGTTTGCGAAATCGTAGTAGGGTGGTTTGTCGTCGATGAAGATCTCCTGCACCAGCTGCCAGTTCCCGTCCGAATCCAGCACTCCAACCGGTATGGCGAGGAGGCCGCCTGCCTTCAGACGATAATAAAGGTGCGTGCCGCAGCGGCTGCAGAACGCACGCTCCGCCCATTCGGACGAGTCGTAGGTTGTGATGCTTGACGCACCGCCAACGTCCGCGTCGTCCGCGCATTGCGCCACGATTAGCGCGCCGCCGCCCCAACGGCGACACATGGTGCAGTGACACGCATCGAGGTGACGACTTTTCGGTTGCGCGGTAATGGTGACGGCGCCACACAGGCAGCGACCGGTAAGCCTCTGCGCTTCAGACATGACTGATCCTCCGAACGGCGATGATGGTGACGGCACGATTACGGCTATGGGCGCTTAACCCGTGCTGGGCAGCTTCGAATGTACACCAGCCTGTGCTGCAGGGGGGCGGCGTCGGCATGAGATCGCGCTGTGTTGTCAAGGGGGGTGCCGAGTCATCATGACCGGCACGACTGTCCCCTGTAAATGGTTTGCTGTTACTGAATGTCAGGAAGAAAAAAACTTATAAAATAGGGAGATAGCAAATAATTGCAATGTGGATTATCCGCTGGCTGTCTGGTTTCGGGTTTCCCGTGGTGTTTCACGGGCTGGCAAATTGCCATGACCTATGATGGAAGGATGGCGGCGTCGTGTCGTATCCCCATGACATTTCGGTCAATGCGCAGCTCATGAAATTTCTCGGGAAATACCGGCATGAAGGGCTCATCCGCTACGGGCTCTGTTCAGGTTTCGGAATACTGCTTCGGGATAGCGTAGACAGCGTGTGTCTCCGACCGGGGCGGCACCGGGGACTTTCGGATTCGGCACCAATTGCTGCGGACTGCGGTCACGGCCTGCCTGCCAGGATCGTCCGCCGGGAGAAGAACCGCTCCCGCGGGCGTGGGATGCGAGTCCTTCGCCTGATGACGGGTTCATGGAGTTTCGCCGGGCTGGTTGCCTTGTCCGTTGCGCAGCCGGCAGCCGGCGACGAGGCTAGCGCCACGGATTCCGACATCGGAGATCTGCCAACGGAGAATCAGGAAATTCTCGCGGCCATTGATGAGAGCCCATTCGAACAGCCGATCCACCTGGAGTCTGAGGAGACGGAACGCGCAGTGCACGGTTACATTCACGCGATCGTGAATGAACCGTTCGAGCGTATCGCCGGCAGGCTTCGGAAACCCTCCGACTGGTGCGAGATCCTGTTTCTGCACCTCAACGTCAAGGCCTGCACCCATGCCAGCGCGGGTAATGTCGCCGAACTGACGGTCTATCTCGGACGAAAGCATTACCAGGTTCCCGATGAAGCCGAACGCGCCGATCTCCAGTTTCGCATCGTCGCCAGGGACGATGATCGGCTGGACGTCGATCTTCAGGCCGATCGCGGTCCATACGGAACCCGGGAGTTCCACATGGCAATTGAGGCAGTGCCCCTTGATGAAGACCGGAGCCTGCTGCAGTTCAGCTATTCTGTCAGCTACGGTGTGCTCGGCTGGTTCGCAATGAGGGTGTATCTCGCGACCGCGGGACGCGACCGCGTCGGCTTCACTGTCGAGCGCATGGACGAAGACGGCGAGCCCGTGTATATCCGCGGGCTTCGCGGCATGATCGAACGCAACACCGTGCGCTTCTACCTGGCGCTGCAGGCTTACCTGGAGGAACCGGACCCTGACCGGTTGGAAGCGCGGCTTGCGCGCTGGTTCGACCTCACCGAGCGCCATCCCGAGCAGTTGAGGGAGTTCGACAAGGACACCTACATATCGCAGAAACTCCGCGAGCGCGAGAACCAGGAGCAGTTGCAGCGAGAAGTGGAACGGGAAGGTAACGCCGCAAATCGGGACGATCCGAACCCAGCGCAGCTATCCCTGGAGTCACCGTCGTGCCGAGAAGCGCTTACATCGACCTTGTCGCGGTATAGCCATGAGCGAAGCGCGCCGGATCACTGAGGCGTCGGGCTCGCCCTACCCGGGGCTGGCGACGATGACCCTGTTGCTGACCGGCGATGTCATGACCGGTCGGGGTATCGACCAGGTGTTGCCGTACTCCGTGGACCCCCGGCTGTATGAATCCTTCGTGCGTGACGCGCGGGTTTACGTCAGGATCGCGGAGGAGCGCAACGGCCCCATCCCGGCCGACATCGGTTATGATTACATCTGGGGCGATGCGCTGGAGGAACTGAGACGAGCGGTTCCGGATGCCTGCATCATCAATCTCGAGACGGCGGTAACCACCAGCGACGCCTACTGGCCGGAGAAGGGTATCCACTACCGCATGCATCCCGGAAATATCGGGGTGCTCACTGCGGCGGGCATTGACGTCTGTGTACTCGGAAACAACCATGTCATGGACTGGGGTCATTCGGGGCTTCGCGAGACCCTCGCGGTCCTCCATGACGCCGGAGTCGCCACCGCCGGTGCCGGAGAGGATTTTCAAGGCGCCGCCGCGCCCGCGGTGCTTGGAACCAGAGCCGGCCGGCTGCTGATCTTCTCGTATGCCTGCACCAGTTCGGGGGTGCCGGAAGCATGGGCCGCGGGGGAGGGTAGAGCCGGCGTCAACCTGTTGCCCACCCTAGGTGTCGCCGGGGCTGAATGGGTAACCGAGCAGGTACTTCCCCACAGGCGCCCCGGTGATCGCGTCGTGGTTTCGGTGCACTGGGGCGGCAACTGGGGCTATGATGTTCCTGCGGCACAGCGGGAATTCGCACACAGCCTGGTGGACGCCGGCGCAGCCGATATCGTGCATGGGCATTCCTCGCACCATCCAAAGGGCATCGAGGTCCATGGCGGCAGATTGATCCTGTACGGGGCGGGCGACTTCCTCAATGACTACGAAGGGATCGAAGGCCACGAACGGTTCCGCAGTGACCTGGCGGTGATGTACTTTCCCACGCTGGATGCAGGAGGCGTCCTTTCATCGCTGGAGATGGCACCCCTGCAGACCAGGCGCTTTCGCCTGTTGCGGCCCGCCGACATGGACGTTCAATGGATGGCGCAGACCCTGGACCGGGAGAGCCGCCGCTGGGGCTGCCAGGTCGAGCACACCGCCTCGGGACGCCTCACCCTGCACTGGAACCAGTAATCAGCAACGCAGCAACGGGGTCGGACCAAAAAACGGACTCCCAACTTACTGATTATTCGTAAGTTGACCCCTGGGTTTGCCCCGTATTTGCCCCTTATCCGGCCATTTCTGACCCCGAAAAGAGGGTTCTAAGCCGATGGCAGCCTCGGAGACAACTGGCTATGTAACCGATTTTGGCGACAAAAAAGGGCATTTAAGCGAAATCTGGATGCGATTGGCCAGACATTGATGTTTATAAATCAGCCACTTATCGTGGTCCGACCCGACAAGACGACAAGAACCACAACAACCCCCCATCACCGGGGCTGGGCATGTTTCTCAAAACCGGAAATACACGAACAGGCGTCCGTGATTCTTCGCGTCCTTGTCGACACGGTGATAACGATTCTTGATGTCCGGTCTGTCGAGGAACCTGAGTACGCGCTTCTTGAGTTGGCCGCTGCCTTTGCCGGGAATGATTTCCACGGTCCGGATGCGCTTGCGCTCGGCCTCGTTTATCACTCGCTCAAGTTCGGCTTCGATGGCGCGGCCGCGATGGAAGATAGGATGCAGATCGAGTTTCAGTTTGGCCATGGGTGCCGCCCTCGTAGAGATGCGGATGATGCCCGCGGTCGGGGCGTGATTTTCGAGCCTCGCTCCCGCAGTTGGCAATGATGTCATACCCGGCAAACCATCACCGAGTCGGCTGGTATAGAAATACTCTCGCCGCAGCGCCGTAATAGTAAGGATCAGGTTTGTTTCTCCCGGGCGCCACGCATGCGGATCGTCTCGATATTGCCCATACTTGGGACGTGCGTTGTTCCTGTGGCGGAAGCCGGCCGGGGACACCCGCATGCAGCCAAGCACAAAGCCGAACCGGAGGTTGCCATGCCGTTGAAGAGTTTCGACACGATCATTGTGCCGCTGGACGGCAGCGAGGGCGGATACCGCGCCCTTCGGCACGCCGTCGAACTGGCGCAGGCAGCGGACTTGAAGCTCCACCTGCTGCATGTCTTTCCTGTCGGTTCGACGGAACTTATGGATTTGTTGCATTACCCGGAAATCGCCAAGGCCAAGGCGGAAGGTGAACTTAGGCGGGCGCGCGAGGATGAGGCCGTGAAGATTTTTCCGTCGGCGCGGGAGATGGTCCCACCCGATGTCACGGTCGAGGAGGTGACGCTTTCAGGCGATGTGGACGTCGAGATTCTGAACTATGCGCAGTCTCACCCGGAGGCCATGATTGTCATGGGAACGAAGGGGCACTCCCAGGTGACGGATGTGCTGCTGGGCAGTGTCGCCAACAAGGTGGTGCACCGTGCACGTTGCCCGGTGACGGTGGTCCACTAGCCCGCATTTCTCACTGCCGTTCGTGGCGAGGGCGTCGAGATGCCGCTGTGACGGGGGGCACGGACCGGAAGACGGCGAAGGCGTAGCTGACACTACGTCGAGCCGGCTGCAGGGAG
>SL_3KL_010_SEDDRAFT_10006760_pt1 | contig 10224 bp, 9 predicted proteins | sample SodLakKL_010_SED_2_FD_10381 | JGI IMG/M metagenome (IMG submission 10381)
CGCTTTCGACGATGGGCAGCAAGGCCAGTTCGCCGGGCAGGTCGCGCTCGACGATTTCGGCGGCCAGGTAGGCGATCCAGGGTTCGGCACGGCGGAACACGGATCGCAAGGCCTCGTTCCGGGCAGCCTGCCGGCGCGGCCATTGCTCATGCGGCTCGACGCGAGGACATTCGGCCAGCTCGAAACGGGCGGTCAGGATCGACCAGGCACCGTCCGGGTCAGCCTCGCCGGAAACAGCCGGTCCGTTGACCGCCAGCATCGACAGCACGGCTGCCATGGCCGGGCGCACTCTCATTCGTGGTTCCCTCCCTTTCAGATCGGCGTGCACCCCTCCCCCGGGACAATTCTGCACGACCGCGCCAGCGACTTCCAGTGCACGGCGACAGCCCGGCGGCCGGTATACTGGCGCCATGAATCCGGCGCGCCGCTTTCTCCTTCCCTGGCTACTGTTGCTGCCGACGAGCCCATTGTCCGCGCAGGCCATTGATTGCGATGAGTTGCCACGACTGGCCGCCGAGATTCACGACCTGCGCGACGAGGACGCGAACGCGGGAGTGGCGCGGGGCGAGGCGTTGCTGGAGAGGATGTATCGTGGCGATCTCGATTGTGTAGAAGGCGAAATGCTGGTGCTGCGGGCACTGGGATCCAACCTGTATGTCCTAGGCCGTCCCCACGAAGGACTGGTGCATATGCGGCGTGCGCTTGAGTTGCTCGACGACTTGCCCGACGTGGCGCCGGAAAGCCGTGCCGAGGTGCACCTGACCGCCGGGGTGTTGCACTGGGAACTGGAAGCGCATGACGAAGCCATCAGTCATTACCTGGCTTCGATGCGTGCCAGCGAGGCGGTCGGCGACATGACAGCCGTGGCGCGGGCGGCCGGCAATATCGGCAACCTGTACAACACGACCGGTGATTTCCAGCGGGCGCGCGAGTACCACGAGCGGGCGCTGGACGGATTCGAGCAGGCGCAGTGGCAGCTCGGCGTGGCGGGCACGCTGGTCAACCTGGCGGCGCTGGCCGGCCGCAAGGCGCGTGCTCACGAAGCCGATGACGACCTGGCGGCCGCGGAGGAGGAATACATCCGGATGCTCGAGGACGCACGCGGTGCGCTGGCCTTGTTCGAGGCGTTGGACAACGAACGTGGTGTTGCCCATGCAAGGACCAACATTGCCACGGCACTGGTTGGCCTGGGACGTTCCCATGAAGCGCTCGAGCACCAGAAGGCCGCATTGGCATTGCAGCGCGAAGTCGGTGATCGTGGCGGAGAGATTCAGTCCCTCATCAGCCTGGCCCGGGTCAAACAATCCCAGGACAATCTCGACGAGGCGGCAGAACTGCTCGATGCAGCGGTTGCTCTCACACCCGAGGACAACCTGTCCGGGCGCTATGCGGTGGTCGAGTTGCTGTCCGGCCTGGAAGAAGCGCGTGGGGACTACCGGGCTGCGCTGGAGCACCACAAGACACTCAACAGGCTGCGCCGCAGGATCGCCGACAACCAGATGGCGGCCCGGGTCGAAGAGACGCGGCTTGCACTGGAGGCTGAACAGCGCGACCAGGAGCTGGCGTTGCTGCGGCGCGAAGCCGAGATCGCGGATCTCAGGCTGGAGCGCCAGCGCACTGCCAGCGTGATCGCCGCACTGTCGGCGATCATGCTGTTGATCCTGCTGGCTTTCGTCTTCACGCTCTACCGGGGCCGCGTGCAACGCTCACGGCAACTCGAGCAGGTGGCGCGTACCGATCCGTTGACCGAACTGTCCAATCGCCGCGACATGATGGAGCGGCTGGAAACCGCCCATCGGGAAAGTCGCGGCACGGGCGATATACACAGCATCATCCTGGCCGATATCGACGACTTCAAGCAAATCAATGATCGCCACGGTCATGCCGTGGGCGACGAGGTGCTGCGGCATGTCGCAACCCTGCTCAGCGATGCGGTGCGGGGGCGGGACGTGGTCGCCCGCTGGGGTGGCGAGGAGTTCCTCGTGCTCTTGCAGTACACCGAGGTGTCGGGTGGCGACGCAGTGGCGGGGAACCTGATCGACCTGGTGGCCACGCATCCGGCTCGAACCGCTGCCGGCGACTTGTCCCTGACCATGACAGCCGGCGTGGCCGGGCTGACCGCGGAGGTGCCGGTCGACGAGGCCATCCGTCGCGCCGATGCCGCGATGTATCGAGGCAAGGAATCCGGCAGGAACCGCCATGTGGTCTCCCGGGAAGGCGATGTTGCCGGCACATGAAATTGCAAACCGAGGAGTCGTCCCTGTCATGAATAGTGCATCCCGTGCCGTGGTCCTGCTTTCCGGTGGCCTGGACTCGGCCACCACGCTGGCCTGCGCTGTTGCCGACGGATTCGAGTGTCACACCCTGGCGGTCGATTACGGTCAGCGTCATCGCTCCGAACTTGCCGCCGCCGGCCGACTGAGCGAGGCGCTGGGCGCGGCCTCGCACCGCGTGGTGGCGGTCGACCTGCGTGCCATCGGCGGCTCGGCCCTGACCGACGAGATCAATGTGCCCGAGACGCCGGGCGAGGGGATCCCGGTNACCTACGTGCCGGCACGCAACACGCTGATGNTGTCGNTGGCGCTGGGNCATGCCGANGTGCTGGGCGCCTNCGANCTCTTNATCGGCGTCAANGCCGTNGACTACTCGGGTTATCCGGACTGTCGGCCGCAGTTCATTGCCGCATTCGAGGANNTGTGTCAGCTGGCGACGAAAGCCGGTGNGGAAGGCGCGCGCTTCCGTATCCACACTCCGTTGATCGACCTGACCAAGGCCGAGATCATCCGGCGCGGAATGGAACTGGGCGTGGATTACGCCATGACGATTTCCTGTTATCAGGCCGACGAAAAGGGTCGTGCCTGCGGGGTGTGCGATTCCTGCCGAATCCGACGCGCCGGCTTCGAGGCGGCGGGCTTGGCCGATCCGACACGATATGTTGTTGGTTCGTTCGTTCGTTGATTCGTTTGTTCGTGTCTGTCTCCTGACTTTGTAGCCACCCACAAAACAACAAATCAACCAAATAACGAAGTAACGAAAAAACAAAGTAACGAAGTGGGTTAAGGTATCCGGATACTCCCCGACAACCGATGACCGAAGCGAACGACTGAATGGATGGCGGCCTGACTCTCAGTGGTGACATGATCCTGGTGCTCATGTTGCTGGGCCTGACGGTATCGCTGTTCGTGTTCGAGGTTGTGCGCATCGATATCGCCGCTATCTGCATCATGGTCCTGGTCGGACTGTTGGGGTTGGTGCCTGGCGATCAGTTGTTCTCCGGATTTGCATCCAACGCCGTTATTTCGATTATCGCGGTGATGATCATCGGTGCCGGTTTGGACCGAACCGGAGTGATGAACGTGGTGGCCGGCTTCATCGTCAAGATTGGCGGGCGATCGGAGTCGCGCATCATGTCGATGGTATCCTCGACGGTGGGCGTGAGTTCCGGTTTCATGCAGAACACCGGCGCCACCGCGCTTTTCCTGCCAGTGGTCAGCCGCATCTCCGCGCGCCTGGATCTGCCCTTGCCGCGATTGCTGATGCCGATGGGCTTCTGTGCCATCGTTGGCGGCACGATCACCATGGTCGGCTCCTCGCCACTGATCCTGCTCAATGACCTGATCCTGACCTCCAACCGGTCGCTGCCGCCCGGCGCGGAGGCCATGCGTCCGTTCGACCTGTTCGACGTCACCCTGGTCGGGCTGGCCCTGCTGGCCGCGGCGCTGGGCTATTTCCTGCTCATCGGCAAGCACCTGCTGCCCACCGTCGAGACCAAACGACCGGCCTCGCCCGGGCGCACCATGAATTACTTCGCCGAGGTCTATGGCATCGAGGGCGATTTTTACGAGATGCTGGTGACGGTGGATTCCCCGCTGGTGGGGATGCGGATTGCCGAGGCCGAGAGCCTGGAGGGCGCGCCCCTGATGCTGGCCATACAGAGTACCGACGAACCCCGGCTGGCGCCGCCGGCCGACGAGATGATCTGGGTCGGGACCGTGCTGGGCGTGATGGGCACGCGCGAGCAGGTCGGCGAGTTCGCGCTGGCCAACAAGCTCAGATTGCAGCCTCGCCTGCGCACCTTCGGCAACCTGTTCAATCCTACCCGGGCCGGGATTTCCGAGGTGGTCATTCCGCCCGGTTCGAAACTGATCGGCCAGACCGTCGCCGATGCCCGCCTGCGTTCACGTTTCGGTATCTCGGTACTGGCGATCAACCGCCGCAATGAAATCATCAGCCAGGACCTGCGCGAGGTCGAGCTGCAGGTTGGCGACTGCCTGGTCAGTCCATTCGACCTGGCGCGACCTGGTCACCGTGGCGCGTGACAAGGACTTCATCGTTGCCACTGACGTTCCCAAGGAGGAACAGCGACCGCAGAAAGTGGTTCAGGCTCTGTCGTTCTTCGGTCTGAGCATGTTTCTGATCATCTTCACCGATTTCCAGCTTTCCATTGCCCTGCTGGCCGGTGCGGTGGGCATGATCCTGACCGGCGTGCTGAGCATGGATGAGGCCTACCAGTCGGTGAGCTGGAAGACGGTTTTCCTCATGGCCAGCCTGATCCCGCTCGGGATCGCCATGGAGGTGACCGGCACCGCGCCGTGGCTGGCGCAACAGGCCCTCGGTGTGATGGGGGATGTGCCCGATATCGTGGTCCAGATCATGCTGGCCGTGCTGGCCACCATTTTCACGCTGGTGATGTCGAACGTCGGCGCGACGGTGCTGCTGGTGCCGATCGCCATCAATATCGCGCTCGAGACCGGTGGCAATCCGGCTGTCTACGCACTGATCGTGGGCCTGGCGACATCCAACGCCTTTATCCTGCCGACCCATCCGGTCAACGCCCTGATCATGGGGCCCGGTGGCTACAAGGTGAAGGATTTCGTTCGCGTCGGCGGCATGATGAGCCTGATCTTCCTGGTGGTGATGCTCACCGCCGTCAACCTGCTGTTCTGACTGCCGGTCACGCCTGGGCTGTCGCGACCCGTGTTAGGCTGAGACCCTGATTTCGCCGTCGCTTTCACTGAGTACGACGGCCTTCAGTTCCGCGTTACGGCACGGTCCGGAAATACAGCGGCCACGGTCGGGTTCGAATACCGCCCCGTGTGCGCAGCAGACCAGGTGGCCGTCATCGTCGGTAAGAAAGCGGTCCGGCGCGAAGTTGAGCGCACGGCCCTGGTGCGGGCAGACGTTGTACCAGGCACGCGGTTCGCCGCGATGGCGGGTGGCAACCAGGAACACGGTCTCGCCATCGACCTCGGTTGTGAATTCACGATAGCGGCCTTCGGACAATTCATCGCTTCGGCAAAGGAACATGGGGGCGTTCACGGAGTCTCATTGAGTCATGCAGGATCCCTGGCGACAATTCTACCAGCCGCCGACCAATCCCCTGGTTCGACTCGGGATGGTGCTGGCCGGCATCGGCATTCTGGCCCTGAGTTTTATCCTCGGGCTGTTCTTCCTGGCGATTGCCGTGGGACTGGCGGTGGTCGGTTTCATCGTGCTCACCATCCGCCGTTGGCTCGGCTCGGGCAAGCGCAAGCAGGCCGACGACGGCCTGATCGATGTCGAGTACCGCATCGTCAAGCGAGAAAGGCGGGATGAGTGACAGCAAGTAATAAGTGTGAAGTGTTAAGTGTGAAGTGTGAAGGGGCGGGCGTAACGGCTTGTGGTGGGTGAGCAGGGGCCGTAGCTTTAGGTTCTAGGTTCTAGGTTCTAGGTTCTAGGTTCTAGGTTAATCGAAGCCCTAACCCGAGAAGCCACCCACAAAACAAACCGCAAGCCCCGATTCTTAACACTTAACACTTCACACTTCACACCTAACACTTCACACTTCACACTTCACATTCATCCCCGATAAACGCCAAAGGTCAGCAACATGGCCAGGACAATGGCTGTCCACAAGGCCATGGAGCCGATCGGCCAGCTCTTGGCCAGCTTGCCGTCTCGGCCATGCTTTTTCTCCACATGGGCGGTCAATCGTGCCAGATGCTCCAGGGTAGTGCGGCGGATGGCACGGTCAGTGGTGATGATGGCCGAGCCGACGGCACCGACCAGGCGCGGGCCGCCGCGGCGGTAGAGCCAGTCTACGTCCAGGCTGATCTTCGGGCCGCCGCCCACGTATTTGAGCAGCAGGCAGAAGGCCAGCCCGGTGAACAGCAGCACCTGCATTTCCTTCAGGAACACGCTCATCGTGTAGGCGTTGAAGTCGACCGCGCCCGGCAGCAATGCGTAAAGCATGCCCGGGAAAATGCCGATCAGGAAGCACAGCGCGGCGGCAATGCCCATGGCCAGCAACATGTTCCATGGAGCTTCGCGCGGCTGCAGGCCTGAATCCCCGCCCAGCCAGGTCTTGTAGGGCAGCTTGAGCGTCGTGCTCAGGAAGGTCCCGGCTGAGGCGACCACCAGCATCAGCCAGATCACCGCGCGCTGGTCGATGGCGGCCGCTTCAACGATCATGGTCTTGGAGACATACCCCGAGAACAGGGGGAAGGCCGAGATCGACACCCCGCCGATGAGGTAGAGCACGAAGGTCCAGGGCATGTAGCGATACAGGCCGCCGAGTTCGGACAGCCGGCTGCGGCCGGTCATGTGAATGACCGCCCCGGCGCCCATGAACAGCAGCGCCTTGTAGAGGATGTGGGTGAAGGCATGTGAGGCCGACCCGCTCAGGGCCAGTGCCGTGCCCAGGCCGACGCCGGTCACCATGTAGCCGACCTGGCTGACGATGTGATAGGCCAGCAGCCGGCGGATATCGTTCGACAGCATGGCGAAGGTCACGCCGTAGAGCGTCATGGCTGCCCCCATCCACACCAGCATCTCGGTGCCCGGGTAGCCGCGGATCAGTGTGTAGACCGCGGTCTTTGTGGTCAGGGCGCTGAGGAAGACAGCGCCGGTGACGGTCGCTTCCGGATAGGCGTCGGTCAGCCAGGCATGCAGTGGCGGGACGGCTGCATTGATCATGAATGCCGCCAGGATCAGCCAGAAAGCCGGCCCGTCGACGTCGATCTGCTCAAAGCGCGTGGTGCCCGTCTCGAACTGGAACAGGATGATGCCGGCCAGCAGCACGACGCCGCCGACTGCATGGATGACCAGGTAGCGAAAGCCGGCGTTGAACGACACCTCGGTCTTGCGTCGCCAGATCAGCCACACCGAGGTGATGACCATCAACTCCCAAAACACGTACAGGGTGATCAGGTCCCCGGCAAAGACCACGCCCAGTGCCGAGGCGCCATACAGGAACGCGGCGACATGCTGCACCCGGTCGTTGACATGCAGGGCGTAAATGGCGCCGATGAGCAGTACGGTGCCGAATACCCAGCCGAAAACCATGGCCAACTCGTCGACCCGGCCGGTGACCAGTTCCATGCCGAGAAAGGCCATCTGGCCGTGTTCGCCCGGCTGGGCCATCCACAGGGTGCCGAGGACAGCCAGCGGCAGCAGCACCATCCAGGCCTGCATCGCCCGGCCCTTGAGCAGGGGCAGAACGAGCGTGCCGGCGATCAGCACCAGTGATGGATGGAGCCAGTCACTCGTGATCATCGTAGTAGTCCTCGTCGCGGTAGAGCAGCTTCTCCCCCAGGAACCTGGAGAAGAAGATCAGGGCGGCACAGGCGGCGAAGCCGAAGAACGCGGCGAACCCGCCGATGGCATCCCAGGTAAATCGGGTATAGGCCGGTGGCAGGATGATGTCGACGAGCACGAGTGCCGCCATCGACACCAGCAGGAGGACGGCCAGCACCGACCGCTTCGAGATCAGGTATTCGATGAGTCGTGCCAGTTTCATGGGATTGCAGCGCTCCTTGGATCAGGCCGTCGGCGCGAACACGCCGCCGAGCAGGTCGAAAGCCGACTGGGCCATGAAAAACAGCACCAGCGTGCCCAGGGCGGTCAACGCCAGCGGGACCACGCACATCCACGGTGCCTCGTCGAAACCCGCCTTCTCGCCTTCGGGCAAAGGCCGCAGGAAGGCACGGACCACTGGCGGTAGCAGGTAGCCGATATTGAGCAGGGTCGAGAGCATGAACGCGACCATAATGGCGCTGTGCCCGGCATCGAAGGCGCCGGCGACCAGGTGCCACTTGCTCCAGATGCCGCCGGTTGGCGGTAGACCGATCACGCACAGCGCGCCGATCAGGAAGGCGAAGAACGTCACCGGCATCCGGCGGCCCAGGCCGTCGAGCTCACTGACTTTCGTCTTGCCGCTGGCGACATAAATGGCGCCGGCACAGAAAAAGAGCGTGATCTTGCCGAAGCCGTGCATGAGCATGTGCATGCCGCCGCCAATCGCGGCCAGCTGCACAGCCAGCATGGCGCCGACGACGATGTAGGACAGCTGGCTGACGGTGGAATAGGCCAGCCGGGCCTTGAGATTGTCCTGGCGGATGGCCACCAGCGAGGCGGCCAGCATCGTGAAGGCGGCAATATAGAGCATGAGATCGCTGGTGGCCAGCTCTCTCAGGTAATCGAGCCCGAACACGTACAGGGCGATTTTGAGCACCACGAACACGCCGGCCTTGACCACGGCCACGGCATGCAGCAGCGCCGAGACCGGGGTGGGGGCCACCATGGCCGCGGGCAGCCAGCGGTGGAAGGGCATCAGCGCTGCCTTGCCGGTGCCGTACATGAACAGCACCAGGAGCACCGCGCCCGCTGCCGGGCTGACTTGTCCTGCGAGAATGCCGCCGTCGGCGAAGTCGAGCGTGCCGGTCGCCGTCCAGACCCAGATCATGGCCGGCAGCATCAGGCCGATGCTGGTAGCCAGCAACAGGGCGATGTAGGTGCGCGCACCCTGTCTCGCCTTGTTATCCCCGGTATGCGCGACCAGCGGGTAGGTTGATACCGACAGGATCTCGTAGAACACGAACAGGGTAAACAGGTTGTCGGCAAATGCGATGCCGGCAGCGGCGCCCAGCGCAATCGCGTAGCAGGCGAAGAAGCGGCCGAGGTTCGAGTAGCCCTTGGCTTTCATGTAGCCGATGGCATACGGTGTGGCCAGTACCCATAACGTCGAACTCATGGCGGCAAACAGCATGCCCAGCGGCTCGAGGCGAAAGGCGATGGTCAGGCCCGGCATGATCTCCCAGACTGTCTGACTGACGGACTCACCGTCCAGGAAGGCGCCGAGCAGGCCCATCACGGCCAGGAAGAAAATGACGGCGGATGCCCAGCTCAGACCTTCGCGCAGTCTGCGATGACTGCCGGCCAGCGCAATCAACGCCGCTCCGATGAACGGGATCAGGACCACTGTGAACAGGTTTAGCTGCGGCAGCGCGCTCATGGCGTCATCCCCCCGCCCAGCAAGGCCTCGGCTGCCGCCGTGGCGCCACCCACCGTCAGGCGTGTGTCAATGCCGAAGTAGAAGTTCAGCGCCACCAGGATCCAGGTCGGGATCAGCAGGGCCAAAGGTGCTTCGCCCACATCGGGCTGCTTGATGCTGCGCTCCTGGAACCAGGCGGCCTCGATGACTCGCCAGATGTAGATGACGGCCATCAGCGAGGTGACCAGGATCAATACCACCAGAAACCACTGGCCCTGGTCCAGGGCGGCCTGGATCAGATACCACTTGCTGACGAAGCCGGCGGTCAGCGGCACGCCGATGATGGATAGGCCGGCCAGTGCGAAGGCGGTCAGCGTCCAGGGCATGGTCCGGCCCAGTCCGCGAACATCCTTCAGCCGGGCCGAGCCGACCTGGTAGATGACCGTGCCAACGGCCATGAACAGGGCGGTTTTCATCAGCGCGTGGTTGAACAGGTGCAAAAACGCTGCGCTCAGTCCGATCACGCTGACCAGCGACACGCCCAGCACCATGTAGCCGACCTGGGCGACCGAGGAGTAGGCCAGCATGCGCTTGATGTTGGGCTGGAACATGGCCACCCAGGAGCCGGCGAACATGCCGGCCACGCCCAGGATCATCAGCACCGTCGACAGCGGCAGCACGACGAAGCTCCAGTCTGGCGCGAACACGGTGAAGACGAATCGCAGCATGACGTAGAGTGCCACCTTGGTGGCTGTGCCGGCCAGAAAGACGGTGACGAAACTCGGCGCGTAGGTGTAGGCGTTGGGCAGCCACAGGTGCAGCGGCAGCATCGCCAGCTTCAGGCCCATGCCGACGATGATGAACGCCAGCGCTGCGCGCACCGTGGAAGTGTCGCGCACTTCCGGCAGGCGCTCGGCCAGGTCGGCCAGGTTGAGCGTGCCGGTCATGATGTAGAGAAAGCCGATGCCGATCAG
>SL_3KL_010_SEDDRAFT_10006761_pt1 | contig 10224 bp, 9 predicted proteins | sample SodLakKL_010_SED_2_FD_10381 | JGI IMG/M metagenome (IMG submission 10381)
CGACCGCGCTGTCGGAGGAACTGAGACGTCGCGGCTGGCGCTTCGTCGGACCGACGACGGTCTACGCCTTCATGCAATCGATGGGGCTCGTCGACGACCACGTCGTCGGGTGCGAGTGGCGGAGGACCTGACGGGCCCCGCGGTCAGGGCGGTGCACCTGAGGTGCGGACGCGCATGTCCGCGGCGAACATGCGCTCCGGTTCGATCGCCCACGCGGGTGGAGATCGGTCCCATCGGTCTCATCCCTCCCCGTACTGCTGCCGGGTCACCTCCGCGAGGTCCGCGTCCGCACCACGAAGGTCGAGGCGTCGCACGTAGCCGTGGACGGTGACGACCAACCCCTCACCCTCGACGTAGGTCGCCGACACCGCGGGCGATCGATGCAGATGCCGGGCTCGGAACGCCGATGGTGCCGTCCCGAAGTGCACACGACCGCGATGCAGCAACGCATCGACCGGACCGAGGACCTGCGACAGGGCGGTCGGGGCGGCAGCGGTACCGTTGACGCTTCGCTGATCCTGTGCGCCGCCCTTGCCGTTGGAGTCGCCGTGGTCTTCCGTCGCCTCGCCCGTGCTCGTCGTCCCCGGGTGACGACCGAGACGCAGCCCGACGCACTCCCGAAGCGCGGCCTGTTCGCCGAGCCGATCCGTGTCACCAAGCTCGACCCCCTCGACCCGGACGTCGATGACCATGGCCTCGCTCGCGCCGTCTTCATGGTCGAGGTCAAGGACGCCGAGGACCGTCGCTGCTCGGACCTGTCGGTCGAAGCACGGCTGACCGGGCCGGACCGGACCCGCACCGTCCAGGGCACGACCGACCTGATGGGCCGGATCCGTTTCCGGATGGCCAGCGGTCCTGGCGAGTACCGGATAGAACTCACCGACGTCGCCGCCGGTGGCCTGGACTGGGATGATGCCGCAGGCCCTCGTGAGGCGACGACCGAGCTCACCTGAACCGGCGCAGGAGCATGGGGTGTCGCGCGCCGTCCTCGCCCGCGTCGTGGCGCGCCTGCCGCTGACCGGCCGAGCCGGTCCAGTGACCGAACTCGTCCACCGCTCGGATGCAGGTCGCCCACCTACCGCTGCCGGCGCTGCAGCCTCAGCTACCGGAGGTCGGCTCCGGGTCGTTGGAACCGGCCTCGCTCACCTCGTCCGCCAGACCGACGGCGGCGAGTGGCACGACCGCACCCGACATGACCGCGAACTCGCCGAACCCGCCGACCACCTGCCCCAGCAGGGTGAGGACGAGCAGGTAGACGCTGGCCGCGACGATGCCGAGGACCCGTGCCTTGAGGCCGTGGCGGTACTCCTCGCGTCGCAGCGCCGCGGCCGCGCCCGCGCCGAAGCCCGCAGCGAGCCCGACCACGATGTTGAGCAGGCCGATCGGTAGGGCGATCAGCAGGAAGAGGCCCATCGCGCGGGCCGTGGCTCCCGGCGCGCGCGGGTGGCGGGACGTGAACGCGAGGATCAGGAACACCATCGGGGTGATGGCCAGACCGACCCACAGTCCGGCGGACGCGGTCTCGTCCACCGCCGCGACCGAGCTCACGATGGGCCAGTACACGAACTGGTAGACGATCGTCGCGACGGCGAGGGAGATCCAGCGCCCTCGGGCGTCGATCGGGCGCTTCGAGAACATCGGCTCAGCCCTTCACCGCGCCGGCGGTCAGCCCACGGATGAAGTAGCGCTGCAGCGAGAAGAAGACCACCATCGGCAGCATCATGGTGATGAACGCGGCTGCGGGCAAGACGTGCCGCATCTGCCCGTACTGCCCCTGCAGCCCGGCGAGGGCGACGGTGAGCACCCGGACATCGCTGGTTCCTCCCAGGAACACCAGGGCCACGAGCAGGTCGTTCCACACCCAGAGGAACTGGAGCGTGGCGAAGGCCGCGAGTGCGGGCACCGACAGTGGGATCACCAGACGCGTGAACACCTGGAAGTCGCTCGCGCCGTCGACCTTCCCGGACTCGATCACCGACGAGGGTAACGAGCCGATGTAGTTGCGGAGGAGGTAGATCGCAAGCGGCAGTCCGAACCCCGTATGGGCGAGCCAGATGGCGGGGAAGGTCCCGACGAGTTCCATCTGCGGGAACAGGGTGATCCCCCACAGCTCCGCACCACGCGTGTAGAGCCGGAGCACCGGGATCAACGCCATGTGCAGCGGGATCACGATCAGGGCCACGACCCCGACGAACAGCAGGTTGCGCCCGCGGAAGCGCATCCACGTGAACGCGTACGCCGCGAAGGCGGCCACGGTGATCGGGATGACGGTGGAGGGAACGGTCACCGCGAGGCTGTTGAGGAACGCGTTGCCGAACCCCTGGCGGGTGAGCGCCACCTCGTAGTTCGCCAACGTCCACTGGCTCAGGTCGAAGGGGCTGAGGAACGCCGTCCACCAGCCCTCCGATTCGATGATCGCCCGCTGCCGGAACGACGAGATGAGCACCCCGACCGTCGGGATCATCCAGAGGATCACGATGGCCAGGACCGAGAGCCTGAGGGGCCAGCGTCCGATGGCACGCCACACGCGGTCTCGCCGGCGACGCCGCGATGGCGGGGCCTCAGGTCTCGGGTCGGTCGTTGCGACACCGGCGCTCATCGGATCTGCTCCTCGGCGCGGAAGCGCCGCACGTTGACCAGCATGACCGGGATGACGGCGAGGAACATGATCACCGCGATCGCGGCGCCGCGTCCGAAGTGGCCGCGGGTGAAGAACCACTGCACCATCCGCTCCGGGATGACCTCCGTCTCAGCACGACCTCCCGTGGTGACGTAGACGATGTCGAAGATCTTGAGCACGTTGATCGTGATCGCCGTGGTCACGACGACGATCGAGGTCATCACGGTCGGAACCACGACCCGGAAGAACACCTGGAACTCGTTCGCGCCGTCGATCCGCGCGGCCTCGAGGATCTCCTCGGGGACCGCCTTGATGGCCGCGGACAGGATCACCATGGCGAACCCGGTCTGCATCCAGATCATGATGACCATCAGGAGCAGGTTGTTCCACGGTGCCCATGACAGCCACGCCACCGGATCGTTGCCCATCGCGACCCACAACCCGTTCAGCAGGCCGGTCTGGTTCCCGAACGGCCGGAAGTCGTAGATCAGTGACCACACGACGCTCGCACCGACGAACGACACGGCCATCGGCAGGAAGATCATCGACTTGGCCAGCGACTCACCGCGGTGCAGTCGGTCCGCGAGGACCGCCACCGCGAGACCAACGGCGACGGCGGCGCTCGGGACGAGCAGCACCCAGACGAGCGTGTTCCGGATGCCTCGCAGCATCCCGGGATCGGTGACCAGGAAACGGAAGTTGTCCATCCCGACCCACTCGACCGAACGGGCGTCCTGGAAGCTGATCAGGACCGTGTAGACGGTCGGGTAGACGAGGAAGACCCCCAGAAGCAGCAGGGCCGGTCCGATGAACACCCATGGACGGACCAGGAGCTTGCCCCGCTCCCCCAGCTGGTTGACCACCAGGTCCATGCCCCAGAACAGCACGAACATGCCGACGACCCCGAGCGCGAGCGCCACGGCCACGACCACGGAGCGCGCGGCATCCGTCGTCCGCAGCCACTCGAAGGTCCAACCCATCGCGACGGCGGTCGCGATGGGGACCGCCAACGCAGCGAGGAAGCGACCCAACCTCGTCGACGGCCCTCCCCGGGCGCGCGTCCGGGAGGACGGCCGCTCGGTATCGTCCTGCTCGATCACGGGCCCTGGAACGGGCGGGGTGCTGCTCACGATCAGGCTCCCTCACGGATGCGAGGCCCTCGCGTCCCGGCCGCCGGCCGTGGTGGACGGAGGCGGGAGCCAGGGGCACCCGCGGGATGGCCAAGCGGCGGTCACCCTGCGGGTCGAGGGAGGGGGCGCAGCCTCCTGCGCCCCCTCCTGGTCATCTCCTACTCACGAGGGCCAAGCCGCATCGATACGCGGCAGGACCTCGTCGAGGTCGTCACCACGCATCCACTCGTTCATGCCGTCCCAGAAGGAGCCGGAGCCCACCGCTGGCGGCATGAGGTCGGAGGCGTCGAACCTCGCGGTCCCGGCCTCGAGCGCGGCGACGATCTCGCCGGCCGACTGGGCCACGATGTCATCGGCGTAGCACTCCGGACCCACCTCGATGTTCGGCGAGATGCGCTGGATGGCTTCACCCGAGTCCGGGTCGACGTACCCGCCACCGGCGCACTGCGCCTCCTGACCGGTGTAGATGCGGATGAACTCGCGCACCTCCTCACGGTCTGCGAACACGGCAGCCAGCTCACCCGCGATCAGCGCACCCTGCTGGCCTGCCTCGATCTCCGGGAAGGGGAACCAGTCGACGTCGACACCGAGCTCGGTCCCCTCGGGGAAGAAGCTGGTGACGAAGCTGGCCTGGCGGTGCATCAGGGCCCCGTCGTCCACGAACAGCGCGTCAGGCGCGTCACGGAAGTCGAGGTCGGGGATGTTGGCCGTGGAGCCGACGATGAAGTCCTCGTTGAAGGCGATCTCGGCGAAGATCTCCGCCGCGTTGCGCACCTCGGGCGAGTCGAAGGGCAGCTCCCCGGCGACCCAGGCGTCGTAGACCTCCGGGTCCACCGTGCGGAGCATGATGTCCTCCATCCAGTCGGTCGCAGGCCAACCGGTGGCGGCGTCGGAGCCGGTGCCGATCACGAACGGCGTGTACCCGTCGGCGACCATCTGCTCGGAGAGCGCGATCAGCTCGTCCCACGTGTCGGGGGTCTCGTAGCCCTCGGCCTCGAAGACCGGCACGTTGTACCAGACCATGCTCTTGTAGTTGACGTTGGTCGGGATGCCGTAGTGCTTGCCCTCGTACTCACCGAGGGACAGCAGGTACTCCCCGAAGATCGCCTCCAGCTCCGAGATGTCGAAGCCGAGGTCCTCGAGGGCGACGGCGTTGCCGAGCTCCGCCTGCTCGATGACCGCACCAGGCTGTGGGAACAGCGCGATGTCCGGAGGGTTCCCGCCTTCGATGCGGATCTGGATCTGCTCCTCGAAACTGTCGGACCCCTCGTACTGGGCGTTGGCTCCGGTGGGCTCGTTGAAGTACTCCTGGATGACCGCGTTCATCGCGGCTTCCTCGACGCTCGTCGGTGCACCGAAGACCGAGACACTGGTCCCGGCAAGGTCGAGCTCATCGGTGACTTCCTCGTCGTCCGGCGCTTCCGGTTCGTCCTCGGTGGGCTCCTCGACGCCGTTCTCCTCGTCCGGGGCATCTACCGCGTCGTCGTCGACGCCGCACGCCGCGAGGAGGAGCGCGCCGACGACCGTCAGCGCAAGAACCCTCGTGGTCTTCCTCATCGTGTGACTCCGTCGCACCGCGGCACGTCCGTCCGGGCGCACCACCAGTGTGAACGCTCCCACCATCGCAGCAACGGTCCAAGGTCCCTATCCCCGACCGCCCTACGACACCGACCGTAGGTTGGCGCAGGTGCGAGCGCGGTCGGGCGCCGCGGCGCCATCCAGATACCGCGCAGCGTGGTCGACCGGCCTCACATGGCGACCCACCGGTGGAGGCCCTGGAGGTGTGCACGACCACCGGCACCGGATGGACGGGCGAGGCCGTCAGTGCTTCTGGGTGTCGTACCACGTCGGCCCGAAGGCGGTGTCGACGTCGAGCGGCACGGCCAGCTCGACCACCTGGGACAGCGTGTCCACCACCAGCTCCTCGGCCGCTTGCATCTCGCCGTCGGCGACCTCCAGGATCACCTCGTCGTGGACCTGCAGGAGCTGCTGTGTCGCGAGCCCGGACCGGTCGAGGGCGTGCTGCAGCTCGATCATCGCGAGCTTGATCACGTCCGCGGCCGTGCCCTGGATCGGGGCGTTCAGCGCCATGCGCTCGGCCATCTGGCGCCGGTTGCGGTTGTCCGAGCGCAGGTCCGGCAGGTAGCGGCGCCGCCCGAACAGCGTGGTCGTGTAGCCGTCCCGGGTGGCGTCTGCGACCGCCTGGTCCAGGAACGAGCGCACCTTCGGGAACCGCTCGAAGTAGGCCTGGACGATCTCCTCCGCCTCGTCCGGCGGGATCTGCAGCTGCTGGCCGAGCCCGTAGGCCGTCAGGCCGTAGGCCAGGCCGTAGTTGACGGCCTTCGCGCGGTCGCGGAGGGCACCGTCGACGTCGTCCAGCGGCAGGTCGAAGACCTTGGCAGCCGTGGTGGCGTGGATGTCCTCGTGGGAGCCGAACGCATCGAGCAGGCCCTCGTCGCCGGAGAGGTGGGCCATGATCCGCAGCTCGATCTGGGAGTAGTCGGCCACGAGCAGCGCGGTGAACCCCTCCCCCGGAACGAAGGCTCGACGGATCTCACGACCCTCCTCACGACGGACCGGGATGTTCTGCAGGTTCGGGTGCGAGGAGGAGAGGCGTCCGGTGGCGGCGATCGTCTGCGACAGGGTCGTGTGGATGCGGCCGGTCTCCGGATCGACCAGCGGTGGCAGCGCGTCCACGTAGGTGGTCAGCAGCTTGGAGACCTCCCGCCACTCCAGCACCGCCTCGACGATGGGGTGGTGGCCGAGCAGGGCCTGCATCGCCGAGGCATCGGTCGAGTACCCCGTCTTGATCCGACGGGTCTTCGGCAGCCCCAGCTCCTCGAAGAGCACCTGCTGCAGCTGCGGTCCCGAACCCACGTTGAACGTGCGGCCCGCGTGGTCGTGGACCTCGCGCTCCAGCTCGTCGACCCGGGAAGCCAGGCGATCACGGAGCTCGTCGAGCACGTGGAGGTCGATCGCGACGCCTGCCCGTTCCATGCGGGCCAGGACCGGCGCCAGCGGCACCTCGATGCGGTCGACCAGCTCCCGCTGCCCGCGGGCGTCGAGCTCCGCGCCGAGGTGGTCGGTGAGCTCGAGGATCGCCTGGGCGGTCAGGGCGCGCTCCTCCCAGGGATCCTCCTCCTCGACCGGGAGCGCGAGCTGATCCGTGGCGTCGGCGACGTCCTCGACCGAGATCGTGCGCTGCAGGTGCTGCATCGCAAGCCGCTCGAGATCGAAGGTGCGTTGCTCCGGGTTGAGCAGGTACGCGGCGAGCTCGGTGTCCAGCTCCACCCCGCTGATCGTCCAGCCCCGCGCGTGGACGGCGTGGTCGAGGGTCTTGAGCTCGTGCGTGATCTTCGCCCGCGTCGGGTCGGCGAGCAGCCCGGACAGGGCCGCGAGGTCCTCCTCATCGAGAGCATCGAGCCGGGCGGAGGCCGGTTCGCGCCCTTCAGCAGCGAGCCCGACCGCGGTCCAGCTCACGTGGGGGGGCCGGTCCGCGGTGACGGCCAGGACCGCGATCGGTGTGCTCACCTCATCGAGCCATCGACGGAGCTGGCCTGCCTCCAGCCGGACCGGCGCACCATCGAACCCCGTGGCGGTCGCCGCTTCCTGATCGCCGAGCACCTCCTCGACGAAACGGTCGTACAGCGCCCTGAACTCCAGCGTGCCGAACAGCTCGCGGACCGCGGCGGTGTCGATCTCGCCCATGCGCAGGTCGGCCAGGTCCAACGCCACCTCGACGTCTCGGCGCAGGCGCATGATCGACAGGTTCGCCCGGACCTGATCCTCGTGCTCCGCCAGCATCGCGGGCACCTTCTTGCCGGACACCTCGTCGAGCCGCGCGTAGAGATCGTCGATGTCGTCGAAGGTCGTGACGAGCTTGGCGGCGGTCTTGTCCCCGACCCCGGGGACGCCGGGCAGGTTGTCCGAGTTGTCCCCACGCAGGGCGGCGAGTTCGACGTAGCGTTCGGGGGGCACCCCGTAGCGTTCCTCCACCGCCTCCGGGGTCATCTCGGCCATCTCGGTGATGCCGCGGAGGGTGTAGAGCACGGTCAGGTGCTCGTCCACCAGCTGCATCGAGTCGCGGTCGCCGGTCACGATGTAGGCGTGGAAGCCCTCGCCGATCGCCCGTTCGGCGACGGTGGCCAGCACGTCGTCCGCCTCGACGCCCTCCACCTCGACGACGGGGATGTGCAGGGTCGCGAGGACCTGCTTGATGAGGTCCACCTGCGGACGGAACTCGTCCGGAGGGGCGGCACGGTTGCCTTGTACTCCGGGAAGGCCTCGGTGCGGGCGACGTCGCGTCCCTTGTCGAAGGCGACCGCGATCGCATCGGGCTGGCGGTCCGCGAGCAGCTTGATCAGCATCGAGGTGAAGCCGTACACCGCGTTGGTCAGCTCGCCGGTCTGGGTGCGCAGCGTGTCCGGCAGCGCGTAGAAGGCGCGGTAGGCCAGGCTGTGCCCGTCGAGCAGGAGGATCGACCTGCGCTCGTTGGCCACGGTGCGCTCCTTGCCGAGGTCGCGGTCGGGGGACGCGTCGTCGGCATCCCCGACACCGGTGAGCCTAGTGTCGGAGGACCGGCGTACCCTCGGCTCACTCCTGCTCCCCTCCCCGACGCTCCCGAGGTCCACGGTGTCCAGCTCCCCCCACGTGTACGACGTCGACGAGGCCGGTTTCCAGGCCCAGGTGCTCGACCGCTCCCACGAGGTCCCGGTGGTCGTCGATCTTTGGGCCGCCTGGTGTGGGCCGTGCCACACCTTGGGCCCGATGCTCGAGGCGGCGGTCGATGCGCGCGGTGGGCAGGTCGTCCTCGCCAAGATCGACGTGGACGCCAACCAACAGATCGCGCAGGCTCTCCGGGTCAAGGGCATCCCGCAGGTCTTCGCCTTCAAGGACGGCAAGGCGGTCAGCCAGTTCACGGGCGTGATCCCCCAGCAGGAGCTCGACGCCTTCCTCGACGCCCTCGTCCCGACCGAGGCCGACCAAGCGGTCGCTCGCGCTGCGGACCTGCCACGCGAGGACGCCGAGGTGGAGCTGCTTCGGGCGTTGGAGCTCGATCCCGACCACCGCGACGCTGCGGTCGCGCTGGCGCAGCTGGTGGTCGCTGACGAGCCCGAGCGAGCCCTCGAGCTCGTCGCCCCACACCGCCCTGACCCCGGAGCCGAGGCCGTGGTCGCCCGCGCCGACCTCGCCAGCAACGGCAGCGGTGACGTCGAGGCACTCCGTGCCGAACTCGAGACGCGTCCGGACGACGGTCGGCTGCTGTTGGACCTCGGCCGCGTGCTCGCAGCCCGCGGCGAGCACGACGAGGCCCTGGAGTACCTGCTGGCCTCGGTCGAAGCCGGAGGGGAGACGAAGGACGAAGCCCGTGAGCAGCTGGTCGCGCTCTTCGGCGTCCTGGGCGACGACCCCAGGGTCGCGCCGGCCCGCACCCGGCTCTCCCGGGCGCTGTTCTGACCCACCACCGCCGGCTGGCCCCCCGGGGGCCCTGAGCGGTCGGAAGCTCAGCGGACCAGTTGCAGGAAACGTCGGGTGCGCTCGTGCTTGGGGTCCTCCAGGATCTGGTGCGGTGGCCCCTCCTCGACGACGACCCCGTCGTCCATGAACACCACCCGGTCGGCGACCTCCTTGGCGAAGCCCATCTCGTGGGTCACCACCATCATGGTCATGCCCTCCTGGGCCAGCAGCCTCATGACGCCGAGCACCTCACCGACGAGCTCAGGGTCCAACGCCGAGGTCGGCTCGTCGAACATCATCATGTCCGGGTCCATCGACAGCGCCCTGGCGATCGCGACCCGCTGCTGCTGACCTCCGGAGAGGTGTGCCGGGTACGCGTCGATCTTGTCGGAGAGCCCGACCCGTTCGAGGTTCCTGCGGGCCACCTCGATGGCTTCGCTCTTCGGCCGCTTCCTCACCCGTTGCTGCGCCAGGGTGAGGTTGCGGAGGACCGAGAGGTGGGGGAACAGGTTGAACTGTTGGAACACCATGCCGATCCGGCTGCGCAGCCGGTCGACGTCGGCGTCGATGTCGGTGATGTCCTCACCCTCGATCAGGATCGACCCGGAGTTCGATTCCTCCAGCGGTTGACGCAGCGCAGCAGGGTCGACTTGCCGGACCCCGATGGGCCGACCACGCAGACCACCTCGCCGGGAGCGACCGTGAAGTCGATGCCCTTCAGCACCTCGAGATCGCCGAAGGACTTGTACAGGTCGCGCACCTCGATCGCGTAGGCGCTGCCCTGGTGCTCCACGCGCGCATCTCCCTGGGGGCTCGTCGACCGCACGCAGCCTACTGCCCACCTCCGCCGGACCCGTCGTCCGCTCCTCCTGGCGCTTCGGCCGAGGTGACCGGTCCGGGACATCGCGTCGTGGTCGCCCTCAGCGGGACCGCGCGTTACGCCGTTCGAGCACCGCGACGAGCTGGGTCATCGGGATCGTGATCAGCAGGTAGACCGCGCCGACCACGATCAGCGGG
>SL_3KL_010_SEDDRAFT_10006762_pt1 | contig 10223 bp, 8 predicted proteins | sample SodLakKL_010_SED_2_FD_10381 | JGI IMG/M metagenome (IMG submission 10381)
AAGCCGATCCCGGCCTCGGCCGCGGCTTCGCCGAGTTCGCGGGCGAGCTCGGCCGAGGCCGTCGTGTGGTCGACCAGGATCGCACCTTTGTCGATCCCGGCGAGAATGCCGTCGTCGCCGTAGACCACCGAGCGCACATCGTCGTCGTTGCCGACGCACATCATGACGAAGGCGGCACCGGCCGCCGCCTCGCGCGGGGTGCGGTGCGCCTTGCCGCCGTGCTCGGCCGCCCAGGCCTCGGCCTTTTTGAAGGTGCGGTTGTAGACGCTGACCTCGTGACCCTTCTTGGCCATGTGCCCGGCCATCGGGTAGCCCATCACGCCCAGGCCGATAAACGCGGTCTTGGCCATTCTCTCTTCCTTTGTTGTCGGATTTTTTCGAAGTCGATGCCGTTTTCGGCCGGCATCCGGCCTTGCGCGGCAGAAGCTAATCGCACACCAAGGGTCGGACAAGCGAAGCGCCGGTGACGCGCACGACCATTTCACAGGGCGGAAAACGAGTGAGGTGCCCGAATTGACCCAGACGCCTGCCGCCGCCGACGTAACATCCGGCACAACTGATGCCGACGACGAACAGCGGCAAAAAGTAATCCGTCTCGCCGATTACACGCCGCCGGCCTATCGCACGNTCGAGGTGGCGTTGACCTTCGCCCTCGATCCCCTGACCACGCACGTCACCTGCCGCCAGCGGTTCGAGCGGGTCGGCGATGCGGCCGCACCCTTGGTGCTCGACGGCGAGAATCTCGAGCTCGTCGCGATCCGGCTCGACGGCGAGCCGCTGGCCGACACCGCCTGGCACCTGGACGCCACCAGCCTAACCCTCCTCGATCCGCCGGCCAGCTTCACCCTCGAGATCGAGAACCGCATTCACCCCAGCGCCAACACGGCCCTGGAGGGGCTCTACATCTCCTCCGACATCTTCTGCTCCCAGTGCGAGGCAGAGGGCTTTCGGCGGATCACCTGGTTTCAGGACCGGCCCGACGTGATGACCCGCTTTCGGGTGCGGATCGAGGCCGACAAGGCGGCCTACCCGCAGCTGCTCTGCAACGGCAATCCGGTGGGCGGAGGCGATCTACCGGACGGCCGCCATTTCGCCCTTTGGGACGACCCGTTCCCCAAGCCCGCCTATCTCTTCGCGCTGGTCGCCGGCGACCTCGCCATGCTGGAGGATCACTACACCACCCGCTCCGGCCGCCGGGTCAGCCTGCGCATCTATTCCGAGCACGAGAATATCGGCCAGTGCCAGCACGCCATGGAATCCTTGAAGAAGTCCATGGTCTGGGACGAGGAGCGCTACGGCCTCGAATACGATCTCGACCTCTTCATGATCGTCGCGGTTTCCGACTTCAACATGGGGGCGATGGAGAACAAGGGCCTCAACATCTTCAACACGTCGGCGACGCTGGCGCATCCCGAGACCGCGACCGATGCCGATTTCGTCCAGGTCGAGCGGATCATCGCCCACGAGTATTTCCACAACTGGACCGGCAACCGGGTCACCTGCCGCGACTGGTTCCAGCTGACACTCAAGGAAGGCCTCACCGTCTTTCGCGACCAGCAGTTCACCGCCGACATGCATTCCGAGGCCGTCAAGCGGATCGGCGACGTCTCGCTGCTGCGCGAGGGTCAGTTCCTCGAGGACGCGGGGCCGTTGGCGCACCCGATCCGGCCGTCCGAATACATGGAGATCAACAACTTCTACACCCGCACCGTCTACGAGAAGGGGGCCGAGGTCATCCGCATGATCCACACCCTGATCGGCGAGGACGCCTTCCGGCGGGGCATGGACCTCTATTTCGAGCGCCACGACGGCGCGGCCGTGACGTGTGAGGATTTCGTCGCCTGCATGGCGGCTGCCTCGGGCCGCGACTTCGGCCAGTTCATGCGCTGGTACAACCAGGCCGGCACGCCGGTCCTCGAGGTCGAGGACAGCTTCGATGCCGACACCCGCCGCTACACGCTCTCGATCACTCAGAGCACGCCGGCGAGCCCCGGCCAGCCCGAGAAGCTGCCGTTCGTGATCCCGATCCGCATGGGCCTGATCGATCGGCCGAGCGGGGCACCCCTGCCGCTCCGCCTCGAGGGCGAGAACGCGGCCAAGGGGACCGAGCGGGTGCTGGAGCTCACCGATACCCGCCAGTCCTTCACCTTCGAGGACATCGACAGCCCACCGCTGCCGTCGCTGCTGCGCGGCTTCTCCGCCCCGGTCAAGCTGGAGACGACGCTCGCGCGCGGCGACCTCGCGGCCATGCTCGCGCACGATCCGGACACCTTCAACCGCTGGGAAGCGGGCCAGCGGCTGCTGCTCGATCTGATGCGCGAGCTGTTGCGTGACCACCAGTCCGGCCGGTCGATGACCCTCGATCCGAGCCTGGCGCCGGCCTTGCGCACGGTCCTCGACGACAGCGCCCGGGATCCCGCCTTCGCCGCCCGGGTGCTGACCCTGCCGAGCCGCTCGCTCTTCGCCCAGGGGTTGCGCGTGATCGATGTCGAGGGCGTCGACGCCGTCGCCCGCTTCATGCGCAAGGAACTCGGCCACCTGCTGCGCGACAATTGGCTCGCCATTCTGGAGGCCGCCGGCGAGCCGCATCTGGAGGCACCCACGAGCGGTGCACCCTCGACCGATGCCATGGCCCGCCGTTCGCTGAAGAACACGGCACTCGCCTATCTCGTCTGGTCCGGCCTGGAGGCGGCCGCAGCACTCGCCGCCACGCAATACACGACAGCCCGCAACATGACCGACCGGATGGCCGCCCTCAGAGCGCTCGCCGACGTGCAGGCGGCGGGCTACGAGGACCTGCTCGCGGACTTCTATCGGCGCTTCGAGAACGAGCCGCTGGTCGTCAACAAATGGTTCGCACTCCAGGCCCTGATCGAGGACGACGGCAGTGTCGAGCGGGTCGGCCGGCTGATGCACCACCCGGCTTTCACGCTGAGCAACCCCAATCGCGTCCGCGCACTCGTCGGCATGTTCGCGACCGGCAACCTCACCGGCTTCCACCGCCCGGACGGCGCCGGCTACCGCCTGCTCGCCGATGTGGCGCTCGAGCTGGACCGGAAGAACCCGCAGATCGCGAGCCGCCTGCTCCTGCCCCTCGGCCGCTGGCGCCGTTACGACACCAACCGGCAGACCCTGATGCACGGGCAGCTCGAACGCATCGGCGAGACGGCGGGCCTCAGCAAGGATGCCTACGAGGTGGTGAGCAAGAGCCTGCGGAGCTGAGCCGCCGCGAGCCCACGCGGAGGAACGACAAAAAGCGGTTTTCCCCGCTGTCGAGGGCGCGAATCCGCGCGGGCACTAATCTGGGTCAATGCGTGACTGCCGTTCCGGACTTACGGGTGGTGCATCGAGGAAAGGCGGTGCGGGCGGCGGCTGACGGCGTCGCCGGTACCCCGGGAGGGACGCCCGATGATGACACCTCGACCACAACGTGTCGGTCGGCGCATGGCGTCGGTGCGGGCCGTCACGGATCTCGGGGGTGATGGCGGACAGCAGCAGCACGGCCTCGCCTGCAGCATTCTCGCTTCGGTGCCGTTGCTGCGGGCGCTGGCGCGGGTGCGCACCGGGTCGCCGCGCGCCGCGGATGCTCTGGCCCGGGCTACCCTGCAACGGGCGATCGTGGCCTATGTGGGTGACATGGTGCCCGAGCGGTGCGCCGATGGCGATTTGCAGCCGTGGCTACTCGGCCTGCAGCGGCATCTCTACGCCGCGGGTCGACCGGAGCGGCACGCATCGGCAGACGACTGCGCTGCGACCGCGAGCGGCGACGCGGCGCGCGGCACCACGGCTGCCTGGCAGGTCCTCCACCGAGCCTTGCTGCAACTGCCCGACGACCTCAGGGAGGCGCTGTTTCTGGCCGACGGTGCCGGCTGCGACACGGCCGATCTCGCCCGCATTCTGGGCTGCGGCACGGCCGAGGTGCGTCGGCGCGTCTCGGCGGGTCGAGCAGCCCTTCTCGCGGCACTGGCACCACCACCGCCGCCGCGCGCCGTGCCGCCGTTGTACAACGGCGGCACGGCCGAGCAAGCGTTCAGGCCCGGCGCTGTTTTGGTCGCGCACGATCGTCGCCCGGCGGCCGGGCGCGGTCGGGCAGCGACTGTCATGGCCCCGTTGCGGCCGGTGCCGCCCGCGGCGCGGCTCGACGAGCGGCGAGACTTCATCTCGCGGCTCAACATCGCCCTCTACCGTGCGCTCGAGCGGGGTTGCGCGCATGTCACCGAAGGGCGGGCTCTGCGGCGGCTGATCGCCCGCGAGAAAGCGGCGCTGACGCGCGCGGCGCGGCCATCCACTGTTTCGCGGTGCAGCCGGGGCAGGAGCCGCACCAATTGGCTGCGGCTGATGTTCATCGCGTACGCCTGTTCGTAGCCGGCGGCCTCGTCGTTCGGCACGCGGCCGGCTTCAGCAACGCGTGCAAGCCGGAACGATTGCCGCTCTGAAGCTGAATAGCGCGAGGATTTGCTGAAGCTGCCGCGCGAAACAGCTCCCATCACTCTGCCATAGTTCACCAAATATTGCCTTGGTACGGCACTCCGGGGTAACCGGGTCTTACCGACGAGCGATTTTGCTGTTGCCGACAGGGCAGCGAGGGGCATGGCGTTGGCAGGTGACAGTTCGCCGAACGACCACGACGCGGCCACCGACGCCGCTGCCGGCCCGGGTCAGGCGGGGGACGCTCCGGCCCGCGCTGCCCTTACCGCTGCCCAGATCGGCGAATGGGCGCACGATCTCGAAACCGGCGAGGTGAGCCTGTCCGCCTGGGCCCGACAGCTGCTCGGTTTGCCCGAACGCGGGGCGATCTCGATCGAGGACTTGGAGGCCCGCCGCCACCCCGACGACCGGGCGCCGTTCCAGACGGCCCTGAGTGCCACCCTCGCCGATCCGACCAGAGGCTTCATTCGGCAGAGCTATCGCATCCAACGGCCAGACCGATCGGTGCGGTGGATCGAGTCCCGCGGCACCATCTTTCGCGACCCGGAGGGGCAGGCGGTGCGCCTTTTGGGTGTCATGCTCGACGTCACCGACCAGCACGAGCGCGAAGAGTGGCTCGAGCAGAGCTGGCGCCGGTTCGAGGCGGCACTCGCGAATTCCGCCATCGTCGTCTTCGAGCAGGACCGGGATCTGCGCTATACCTGGATCCACAACCCTCCCATGGGCTACGAGGCGCATCGCATCGTCGGCAAGACCGATCGCGAGGTGATGGGCCCGGGCTACGCCGCCGATGTCATCGCCAAGAAGCGCCGGGTGCTGGAGACGGGCTCCGCCCTGCAGACCGAGGTCGTGGTGCCGCTCGCCCGGGGCAGCGGCCGTTTCGATCTGCATATCGAGCCGCTGCGTGACAGCCGGGGGCAGGTCGTCGGCATCGCCTGTGCCGGGATCGAGCTCGCCAAGACCGTGGTCGGCACGACGCGGCGCAGCGAGGCGCTGCACCGGACGATCGCGGATCGTGATCTGCTGCTCGACAAGGTCAGCGCCCGGCTCGACCCGCGGCAGCGTCATCGCAGCCTGCTGCCGCTCGGCATCGGTGCGCTGGCCCGCAAGCTCGGCGTCTATGTCGAGTTGCGCGCCGAGGACCATCGGATGCTCGAGGCCCTGGACGGCCGCTGTCGCTATGTTGCGACGCGCCAGCCTCTGGTCCCGCCGGAGACGGACGACAACGGGGCCCGTCTGCTCGGCAATGGCTGGGCCTACTCCTACAGTCTGCTCGCCGATGGGCGCCGGCAGGTCATCGGCTTTCATCTGCCGGGCGACGTGATCGGGCTTTGGGGACTGGCCGCGGGCAACGGTGCCCGGCGGGCGGTCGCAACGGCGAGCGATTGCGTCGTCTGCGATCTCGACAGATCCGTTCTGGACCACATCGTCCACTCCAAGACGCGCCTTGCCGACGCCTTGCAGCGGGCGGCCTCGATCGAAGCGGCGATCACCGAGCAGCATCTGGTCAGTATCGGCAGACGGAGTGCCGAGGCGCGGCTGGCACATCTCCTGCTGGAGCTCGGCGCCCGGCTGGAGATCCTGGGACTCGCCGCCGCGGACGGCTACCGCTGCCCGTTGACCCAGGAACTGATCGCCGATGCCCTCGGCCTGACCAATGTCCACGTCAATCGCCTGCTGCGCCGCTGGCGCGACCAGGGCCTGTTGACCTTCGTCCGCGGCTTCGTCGCCTTCAAGGACAAGCCACGGCTGATCGAACTCGCCGAGTACGACTCCGGCTTCCTCATACCACCCGCGGCTCGGCGGCACCTCCACCAGGACGCAAAGCGCTGAACGACCCGGTCGGCACACCTGCGCTCGCGGTTCTCGGCTGATGATCTCTCTGCTTTATCGCGCGCCGGTCTTGCGCCACGATGCGCTGCAGCGAGGGTGGCAACACGGAGGAACACCTATGACCAAGGGTCTCGAGCGGCGGCAACTCATCACTGGCACTGCGGCCATCGGGGTGGGGGCCATCGGGGTGGCGGCAGCGGCCTTCCCACGGCCGGCGATCAGCCAGGGGATCACCCGCTGGCGGATGGTGACGGCGTGGCCGCGCAACCTGCCGGGGCCCGGCGTCGCGGCGCAGATGCTGGCCGACCGGATCACCGCTCTCTCGGGCGGGCGGATCGAGGTCGAGCTGTTCGCCACGGGCGAGATCGTGCCGGGCAACCAGGTGTTCGATGCGGTGGCCGAAGGCACGGCCGAGCTCTATCACGCGGTGCCCGCCTATTGGGGCTCGAAGAGCCGTGGCATTCTGGTTTTCGGCTCGCAGCCTTTCGGCCTTCGCGCCGACGAGCAGGTGGGCTGGCTCGAGCATGGCGGCGGGCAGGAACTCTATGACGAGATGTACGCCCGGTTCGGCCTCAAGCCCTTCTTGTGCGGCAATAGCGGGCCGCAATGGGCGGGCTGGTTCAGGAACGAGATCAACTCGGTCGATGACCTGCAGGGTTTGCGCTTTCGCACCACCGGCCTGGCATCCGAGATGTGCACCAAGCTCGGCATGGCGGTCCAGGCGATGGGCGGCGGCGACATGTTCCAGGCCCTGCAGGCCGGGACCATCGATGCCGGCGAGTTCATCGGCCCCTGGTCGGATTCCGCGCTCGGCTTTCATCAGGTGGCCAAGAACTACTATTGGCCCGGCGTCGGCGAGCCCTCCTCGGCCGAGGAGTGTGCGGTCAACATGGACGTCTGGGAGGGCCTCGACGACGACCTCAAGCTCGCGGTGCGCACGGCCTGCGAATCGCTCTACAACCCGGTGCTCACCGAGTACACCACCAAGCACGCCCTCACGCTTCGCGATCTCGTCGCCAATGAAGGGGTGATCGTGCGCGAGCTGCCCGAGGAGGTGATCGTCGCCATGGGCAATGCCGCGGGCGAGGTGATGGAAGAACTCCTGGCGGACAGTGACGAGCTGGTGCGGCGGATCACCGAGAGCTTCCTCGCCTACCGGACACTGATGGTCGAGTATATGCCTTACGCCGACAACGGGCAGATGAACGCCCGCGTGCTCGACTTCACCTTCCCCTGATCGGATAGCCGCCCTTGCTGGCTGCCACCGCCGACGCGCTCGACCGGGTCAATGACTGGGTCGGGCGCGTCGTGCGCTGGCTGGCCCTTTTGATGCTCCTGGCGCAGTTCGCGGTGGTCGTGTTGCGCTACCTCTTCGGCACGAGCTATCTCTGGGCAACCGAGTCCGTCCTTTATCTGCATGCCGCCCTCTTCATGCTGGGTGCCGGCTACACGCTGCTCGTCGACGGCCATGTCCGGGTCGACATCTTCTACGGCAGCCTCTCCGAGCGCGGCAAAGCCTGGATCAACCTCCTCGGCACGGTGCTCTTTCTGGTGCCGACCTGCCTCGTCATCCTCTGGTTCACTTGGCGCTTCACCGCCAATAGCTGGGCCATTCGCGAGGGGCCGCTCTCGGTCGGCGGCATCCCGGCCTCGTTCCTCTTGAAGACCCTGATCCCGGCCTTCGCCGTGCTGCTCCTGATCCAAGGCCTCAGCCTGGCGCTACGCTCGCTCGTTCGCCTGCGTGCGGCGGCCGGCCGGTGATCGTCGATTATCTCGACCTCTTGATGCTCCTGGCCTTGTGCCTGGTCATTCTGACCGGCTTTCCGGTCACCTTTCTGATCGCCGGGCTCGGTGTGCTGTTCGCCTATCTCGGCTGGGCCTTGGGCGTCTTCGAGCTCTCGCTGCTCAGGGCCCTGGCACAGCGCATTTTCGGTATCATGACCAACCCGGTGCTGATCGCCATCCCGCTGTTCGTGCTGATGGGCACGATCCTCGAGCGCTCGCGCATCGCCGAGGAACTCTTGGAGCAGATGGGCCGGCTGTTCGGCACACTGAGAGGCGGCTCGCGGTCTCGGTGGTGGTGGTGGGCGCCCTGCTCGCCGCGTCGACCGGCATCGTCGGGGCCACCGTGGTGACGATGGGGCTGATAGCACTCCCGGCCATGCTGAGGAACGGCTATGGCAAGGGCTTCGCCGCGGGCTCGGTGGTGACCGCCGGCACGCTCGGGCAGATCATCCCGCCGTCCACCATGCTGATCATCCTCTCGGATGTGATGTCGACGAGCTACCAGCAGGCGCAATACGCCCAGGGCCTGTTTTCGATCCGGACGATCAGCGTGGGCCAGGTCTTCGCCGCCGCCATCCTGCCGGGGCTCGTGCTGGTCGGCCTCTATATCGCCTACATCCTGTTCACGGCCTGGCGCCGGCCGGACCTCGCCCCGCCGATGCCGGCCACGATCGACAAGCCGCCGCTTGCCAAGGTCTTTGCGACCCTCGTCCCGCCGATCATCCTGATCATCGCCGTGCTGGGCTCGATCCTGGGTGGGATCGCGACCCCCACCGAAGCGGCGTCGGTGGGGGCGATGGGGGCGCTGCTGCTCGCCGGCCTGCGCCTCGCCCCGGGCAAGAGCGGCTGGCCCGTCTGGCTCGCCATCGCATCGATCGCAGCACTTCTGCTGCTCACCCACTTCTTCGATCTCCGGCTCGGCCGCACCCGGGCGACCGCGGCCGAGCTCTTGGCGATCAATATCGCTTTCGGCCTCGTCGGGCTGCTCGTTCTCGGCATCGGCGTTTGCCTCGTGCGTGCGCACCGGGCGGGGATCCTGGTGGGGGTCGTGACGCAGACCATGACCATCAGCGCGATGATCTTCGGCACCATCATCGGTGCGTCGATCTTCGCCCTCGTGCTCAGGGGCCTTGGTGGCGATGCCCGGATCGAGAGCCTGATCGAGGCGCTGCCCGGTGGCACCGGTGCCGCGCTCTTTTTCGTCATGCTCGCGATCTTCGTCATCGGCTTCTTCCTCGACTTCGTCGAGATCAGCATCATCATCCTGCCCTTGACCGTGCCGGTGCTGCTGTTGATGGGCCTCGACCCGATCTGGCTCGCCGTGCTGATCGCGATCAACCTGCAGACCAGCTTTCTCACCCCGCCCTTCGGCTTCTCGCTCTTTTATCTCAGGGGAGCGGCACCACCCGAGATCAAGACGCTCGACATCTACAAGGGCGTGATCCCGTTCATCGGCCTGCAGCTTTGCGCCATCCTCGTCATCTGGTTCTTCCCGGCGATCGCCACGACCCTGCCGCGATGGCTCTTCTGATCTCGCATTCTGCGATTTTCACATTATCTCATGACCGAGTGACCAGGAGGTGGCCGCCGTGACCGTGCTCAAGCTGCGCAAGAGTGCCCAACTCACCCTGCCCGCCGAGATCCGCGAGGCGCTGAAGGTGGGCGAAGGCGATTATCTCGAGGCCGAATTGGTGGAAGGCGGGGTGATGCTCCGCCCGGTCAGCATCATCCGGCGGGAAGAGGCTTGGCAACGCATTCGCGGTGCCATGGCGACGGTCCGGCCGATGCCGGAGCAGGCGAGGAAATCGCAAGCGCAACAGGAGGCCGAGATCCAGGCCGTCGTCGACGAGGTCCGCAGCGACTATGCCGCCGAGCGCCGCGGTCCTTGACACCTCGGTCCTGATCAGCGGCTTTCTCACCCGAGGGCCACCCCGCCGCCTCCTCGATCTCGCCGAAGCCGGCCGCTTCCGCATGGTCCTTTCGGCGGTGATCCTCGAGGAGATGCGCCGCTCGCTGAGCAAGCCCCGGCTGATGCAGGCCTATGGCTACCCGCCGGAAACGATCGACGATTTTTTGGACAGCATCGCCGTTGCGGCGTCAGTCGTGGAAAGTGACCCGGCCTTCGTCTCCCGTCGCCGTGATCCGAACGACCATCACGTGATCGCCACGGCAGTGGT
>SL_3KL_010_SEDDRAFT_10006763_pt1 | contig 10222 bp, 6 predicted proteins | sample SodLakKL_010_SED_2_FD_10381 | JGI IMG/M metagenome (IMG submission 10381)
CGTACAAAGGCGCCGCCCTTGCCGGGTTTAACGTGCAGAAATTCAATGATACTGTAGATGTCACCATTGATCATAATGGTGAGTCCGTTGCGAAAATCGGAGGTGGTTACTTTAGGCATATGGATTGGTAACAATTGGTTATATACGAAACCCAAAAATACCACTGTTGCAGCTTTCAGACAAATCTGATGCACAGATATCCGGGCAGCGTCCGGGCACATCCACCAAATAGTTTATCCGCTGCGCCCGCCAGTAGCATTCTTCAGCCGCATCCACCAGTGGCATTTACAACCGCATCCACCAGTGGCATTTACAACCGCGTCCACCAGTGGCATTCATCAGCCGGTATGGCCGGTTGGAACCAGGAGTGCGGGATTGGGATCAGGCGTTCGCAACCAGCGAATCAGACTGTAATGCGTGGTGATCTGCGAAACAGGTTGTACAGCGTGGTGATCTGCGAAACAGGTTGTACAGCGTGGTGATCTGCGAAACAGGTTGTACAGCGTGGTGATCAACGAATCAGGTTGTACAGCGTGGTGATCAACGAATCAGGTTGTACAGCGTGGTGATCAGGACCAGGGCGATCAGCAGGGGGCAGATGTATTTGACAAAAACCGGCCAGATTTTCGGGAACAGGGTGTTGTCCATATTCTCAAATCCGTGACGTATCTCATCCATGGCGTTTTCCGACTTCCAGAACCATGCGAGAAACAGGCAAAGCATGAGTCCGCCCAGCGGAAGCCCCACATTGTTGAAGATGGTTACCAGGACATCGATAAGATTGATGTTGTAGGATATGATCACGGCAAACAGTAACACGAGCCCGCCGACTGCAAGGGCCGCCTTTTTTCGCGAAACCTTATGCTCATCAATGAGATAGGAGACCGGTACTTCCAGAAGTGAGATGGTGGATGTGAGGGCAGCCATGCTCAGCAGTATGAAAAAGGAAGCGCCGAAGATAAGTCCGAAAAAGCCGCCCATGGACTTGAAGAGGTTGGGCAGCACATCAAAGACCAGTGTGGTGCTGGCAAACAGCCGTCCGTCCTCGCCCATGATGGTGATGCCGCTGTACTGGGCGACGAACATGGCCGGTATGATCAGCATTCCCGCCAGGAAAGCAATGCCCACATCCGCAAGGGTAACATAGGTGGCGGATTCCACGATGTTCTGGTTCTTTTTGAGATAGGAACCGTAGGTCAGAAGGGCGCCCATGCCCAGAGAGAGTGAGAAAAAGGCCTGGCCGAGGGCTGAAAAGACAAGCCCGGTGTTGATGACAGAAAAGTCGGGCAGCAGATAGAGCCGCAGGCCGTCCATGCTGCCTCTCAGGGTGAACACATAGACGATCATGATGATCAGCACGGCTATCAGGATGGGCATCATGGTTTTTGTAGCGCGCTCGATACCGTTGCTGACTCCGCCGGTGATGATTGCCACCGTGGCAAGCATGAAAAGAATCGCGAATATGGCGTTTTTAAAGCCGTTTCCGAGGTCTGCAACCCACGCTGAGGCACCGGTGAGGCCGGTGAAGTAGAAAATTTCCTCGAAGACAAACCCGAAAGTCCATCCGGCCACGACCAGATAAAAGGAGAGGATCATCACACCGCACATGACGCCCCACAGGCCGATCAGCGGAGGGAACCAGCCGCTGCCGAGCTTTTTGAACGCGCCCACCGGATTGCGCCGGGTGTTGCGGCCTATGGCGAATTCGGCGATCATCACAGGCAAACCAACGATCAGGCAGCAGAAGAGGTAGATAAGGATGAACGAGGCGCCGCCGTTTTCGGCCACCTGCGTAGGAAATCCCCATATGTTTCCCAGCCCGACCGCAGATCCGGCCGCCGCCAGTACAAACCCCAGCTTGGAATTCCAGTTGCCTCTTTCAGTCCTATGCTCTGCCAAGTTTTTCTCCGACTACGTCCTGCAATATCCTGTCCGTCAGGAAGGTAAGTGAGATAAGCACAGAGTATACTGCAACCCGGATTCAAGAGCAACAGGAAAAACACGCCACGTTCAGGATACTTGCTTTCTCAGGAAACTTGCTTTCTGAGGATAATGCCCGAGGTCGGCGGGACTGTAATCTCGGATTTCTTAATGAGACGGGGATTTCCCGGATAGACTTCTGTTGCATCGGCTATCTGCTCCCAGCGTCCCTCCGGAAGGGTGACCTTGTACGCGACCTGGGAATTGCCGTTCAGGCTGACGAGCATTGGCTGTTTCGGCCGGTATTTGCTGCGAATCTCAAATGTGATGTGCAGGGCATCCTGATAGTGGTGGAAGTGGATCTCATTTGGTTCGGCCTGACGCAGCTGCGGGTGTTGCTTGCGCAAACGGATCAGGTTCCGGTAATAGTCGAACAGCCCGGTGTTGGCCTTGATTTCGGTGAAATCCAGATAGTTGGTTTCATTGTCCTTCTCGTAGCTGTTGTGGTCCAGTTTGCCCGAATGCGGGTCGCGCGGGTTTTCCGGGACAATCCATTTCGATCGTCCCCATTCCTGACCGGAGTGGATCATCGGGATGCCCTGCGCCGTCAGCAGAAACAGGGCAGCCAGACGAGCACACTTCAACTCCTGCTCNTTCAGCGTAATGAGAGGCTTCTTGCTCTNGAAAACGGNATCTCTTTTGCCATGATCCAGGGCAATNCGTATAAAATCACCCAGAGTGTACCCGTCNTGTGATTCCAGGTAATTCAACGCGTGTTCCTGATGATGGAAACGGCCGTTGGATTGATGCAGCAGCGTGCCACGGATGTAGTTTTCCAGGGACTCGCGATTCGACTCGTAGTGCCACTTGCCAAAAATGAAGCCGGGAGTGTGGATGGGGTCGATGCCCTTCACACCATTCCGGATCTGGTCGTTCCACGCGCTCCACCCGTGTCGGGAGAAACCGGTTGGATCGTATCCGCCGCCCCAGGGCTCTGCGATCAGCAGTACATTAGGATTGACCTTTTGTGCTTCCCGCCGGATTTCGGAGATGGTTTCACGATCGATCAGGTTGGCGAGGTCAAAGCGGAACCCGTCGATATGGTACTCCTGCATCCACCATTTTATCGATGATATGATCAGTTCACGGATATGGGGTGATTCCGTGCGCAGGTCGTTGCCACAGCCACTGTGGTTGGTGGGGTGGCCTGCCTCGTCCGTTCTGAAAAACTCCTGCTTGTCAATGTATGTGAGCGGGTTCTGATCATACTGGGAGACATGGTTGTAGACCACATCCATAATCACGGCAATACCCTCTCGGTGCAGTTCCCGGATCATCTGTTTCAATTCCCGTGAGGCAGTGACAGGATCACCGGTGAAAAGCCCGGCACGGTTGCTGCCGTTTGAGGCATACATGGTTTCGGGAGCAAAAAAGAAGCTGGTCATGTACCCCCAGTAGTTGCGGCCGTACGGATTCCAGGTGTTGCGGAATCCCTCCGGGGTGTCCATTTCAAACGGAGGTTCAAATCCTGCGAATTTTTGCACTGGGAGCAGTTCCACCGCATTCACCCCCAGCCGTTTCAGGTGGTTGATGCCACCAGGTATGCCCTTTTCAACAAAACCGGTATATGTGCCGGGTTTTTTGGCGCCGGCAGAGGCATGAGCGGTAAGGTCTTTGACGTGGACCTCGTAAATGATCAGGTCGCGCTGCTCCGGCGGGATGACAAAGGTGTCACCCTGCCAGTCGAAACTGTCCGGTCCGGCAATTCGGCTTTTTGGAAGCTGCTGGTAGTGGTTGACGGAAGTGACCTGCGTGGACCAGGGATCGGCCACCAGGGGAGGAGGTTTCGGCAGCCCCTTTTCATCAGGATGTTGTTGGATGCGATAGCCGTAGTACTTGCCGGTGTGATCGCCGGGCAATTCCAAAGCCCAACTTCCGTCGGGAAGCTTGTCCATGGGATGGTGTTGTCCTTCCGGCTGACGGTAACTGTCAAAAAGCACCAACTCGACCTCGGATGCTTTGGGGCAGTACAACCGGAAGGTGCAGCTCTCCTGCTCCTGACGGGCACCCCAGGGCTGCAACACTACATTTATGTGACCAGTGTCAAGATTTATGTGACCGGTATCACGATCTCCGTTACGATACACGTATAATTACTCCTGATTACTGCGTGATAAACAAATGGATCTGGCAGCCATTACGAAACAGTGCTCCCGTTATCGGCGTCAGACGTTATAAACCTGAATTGCCCTTCCGGAGTTTCCGCCATGAGGATCATGCCTTCGCTTGGCACACCCATCATTTTGCGGGGTTTCAGATTGGCAACTACAGTGACCTTTTTTCCCGGTAATTCTTCAGGATCGGCATGTTGCGCAATGCCGGCCATGATTGTCCGCTTTTCAATTCCAATATCCACTGTGAGCTTGAGCAGTTTGTCGGATTTCGGAACCTTTTCTGCGGTCAGTACTTCACCGACCCGAATATCCAGCTTGCTGAAGTCTTCGAATGTGATTGTGTTTTTGATGGGTTCAAGGACAGGTTTGGACTCATCCTTCACACGTGTCTGGTCTTCCAGTTTCTGGCGCTGGATTTCAATGACCTCATCTTCAATTTTTTTGAAGAGGATGTCTCCTTTCTGGAAAGTGGTGCCGGCTTCAAGAGACTGTTCTGTGATATCGTCCCAGCTTGCATTGCTTATATTGAGGGCCTCGCGAAGCTTGCGGCAGGCATCAGGCGTCACCGGATCGAACAGCACAGAAAGGGCAGCCGTGATCTGGCAACAGACATTCAGCACCGTCCCGCAACGCTCCGGATCGTTCTTGCGCAGATGCCAGGGCTCCATTTCGGTAAAATACTTGTTGCCGGCACGAGCAAGATTCATGCTTTTCTGTATTGCCTCACGGAACCGGAACGTTTCGTAACAAGCGGCTGCCTCATCTTTAAGTCGGGTGATCTCGGCCAGTACGGCACGATCCTCCGCTGTCAACTCAGCCGCGGCCGGTATTTTGTTATCAAAGTTTTTACTGGTAAACGAAAGGGTCCGGAACACGAAATTCCCGAAAATATCCGCCAGTTCACCGTTGACATGATCCTGGAAGTATTTCCAGGAGAAGTCAGCATCCTTGGTTTCCGGCAGTCCGGTACCGAGCACATAGCGCAGCAGGTCGGGTTCAAAATCTTTCAGGTATTCATTGACCCAAACCGCCCATCCGCGCGACGTGGAGAGTTTTTGTCCTTCCAGGTTGAGGAATTCATTGGCCGGGACATTCTTCGGGAGGATGTATCCGTCGTAGGACATCAATACAGCCGGGAACATGATGCAGTGGAACACGATATTGTCCTTTCCGATGAAGTGTATCAGGTCACAGTCCTCATCCCGCCAGTATTTTTCCCAAAGATTTGAGTCTCCTTTTAATTCGGCCCATTCCTTGGTGGCGGAGATGTAGCCGATGGGCGCATCGAACCAGACATAGAGTACCTTTCCATCGGATCCTTCCACAGGTACGGGAACGCCCCAGGTCAAATCACGTGTCACGGCCCGGTCACCGAGTCCCTGGGTAAGCCAGCTTTTGACCTGGCCCATTACGTTCGATTTCCAGTTTTCCGTACGGTCCAGCCAGGCCTGCAGGTCGTTCTGGAAGTCACCCAATGGCAGAAACCAGTGCTCGGTTTCCTTGTAGACGGGTTTTTCACCGGTGACCATGCTTCTGGGTTCGATCAGGTCGGAAGGGGACAGTGATGTACCGCATTTTTCACACTGGTCGCCAAATGCCTCTGCGTAGCTGCAATGCGGACAGGTCCCTCTGACATAACGGTCAGGAAGAAACATCGCGGCTTTTTCGTCATAGAGCTGGGTTTCGCTTTTCTTCTTGAATACCCCTTTCTCATTCAGGACACGGAAAAAGTTCTGGGATGTCTCATGATGCACCGGTGAGCTGGTCCGCCCGAAATAATCAAAAGAAATGCCGAATGCCTCAAACGTCTTTTTATTCATCTCGTGGAACCGGTCCACGATATCCTGCGGAGTAACACCTTCCTTGTCCGCAGCGATGGTTATGGGAACGCCATGCTCATCCGAACCGCAAATGAAGACCACATCCTCGTTTCGCATGCGCTTGTACCGGACATAAAAGTCAGCCGGCAGGTAGGCACCTGCAAGGTGTCCAAGGTGGATGGGACCGTTGGCGTAGGGCAGAGCGGAAGTTACAAGGGTTCGTTTACCCATATATCGCGTATGAAAAATGACGGGATTAAGTTAACGGTTAATTTAAATCGTTGCAAGATAATGCAATATCGGTCAAGATGAAACTATGGTGTTATTTCCATGCGGGGTTATTTATAAATGGAATGATTAAAAAATGTGGATGTCACAGTGCAAAATGTGTGTATTAACTGGCCNTAATGATGAACAGGCAGTAATTCGGAAATTTGTGCGACCGTATCGTCTTCTTCTTTNTGGTAATTTTACTGGCAATTTGTAATAGTAACGCAGTTTAAAGAATCGTATTTTTTTTCGAGATCAGAAAAAACCGAAATCACTTATTGTTTCATTGTGTCTATGAGTCTTAGTTGGTATGCATTATATACCCGGCCCAGGTTTGAAAAAAAGGTGGCGGATCGACTTGAGAATGCCGGCTATGAGGTTTGGCTTCCGATGCAAACCGTGGTGAGACAGTGGAGTGATCGAAAGAAGAAAATTCAGGTTCCTCTCTTCAGCAGCTACGTATTCATCCACACCGAGCAGAGTGACCTTTATCAAGCCGTTCAAACCGACGGTGTTGCCCGTACGGTTCATTTCAACGGGGCTCCTGCGGTGATACGTGACGAACAGATTGAATTGATCAGGAAAATCCTTATCGGTCCGGATGCGTTTGAAGTAGGGGACAGAAATTATGAGAAAGGGGATCCAGTAGAAGTTGTCCACGGCCCGTTGAAAGGGAGCAAGGGAAGGTGGGTCAACTGGAGGGGCAAAAAGAGGGTGTGCCTGGAACTGGAACAGTTGCATCAGGTGATCCTGGTCGAAGTTCCCGCTGCGTACATTGAAAAAACCAGTACGAATGAGCCGTAGTATTCTTTATCTGTTCGAGAATGCATCTCTGCCCTGTCCGGAGGTCAAAAACTAATGTCCATGAGAATGTTTCAAGGAAAAAACCGCGAAATATTGCTTGTTATCCTGAAAGCGCTGGGGGTGTATGTCATTTGGTATGCGCTTTACAACCTGTGGCTGTTGCCGGATGGAAGACTGGACGAATTCATATCACGTAATATCGTCTCTGTAACGGCAACCCTGTTCCAAGTGGCAGGTTATGAAGTGTTTGCGTTTGACCGTATAGTAGGTATAGCACGGGCAAACGGACTCGAGATCATCGATGGGTACAACGGAATTGAGACGATCGGACTGTTCGTCGGATTCGTACTTGCCTATCCGGGAAATGCTGTGAAGAGATGGCTCTTCATTCCTACCGGAATCCTGATAATCTACCTGATCAACGTAGCCCGCGTCTTTTTACTGGCAATCATTCAGTATCACTGGTATTCCGGTTTCCAGGCAATTCATGATTACACATTCAATCTCATTTTCTATCTGGCGGTGTTCGCATTGTGCCTGGTCTGGGCGCTGAAAGGCAACGGATTCACGCGAGACCTTCAATAAACAAGCCGGAATTGCATCCCGAGTTCCGACCGGATCGGACCCGTTGTCTGGTCATTTCCGGAACCAACGGCCGGACGGTCGAAGTAGCGTATCCTTGCATATTTCAATTCTGCCAGAAGCCACGAAAAAGGTTGAAAGCGCATTACGGCATACGAATGCCGGCCAACACCAGAAAGCATGCGTGATGTCATCACATGGGTCAGGTCGAATTCATAGAGATAAATGCGCGAGCTGTAGTCGTCCGTATCAAAAAGAGCCCATCCCAGATCAAATCGAAGCACTTTTGAAGGCTGCCAGCGCACCGTTTTGCTGACAGAAAATCCGGTCCTGTCCAGAAGATTCAACCTGGATGCAGGATTCCCGGGCAGATATGTTCCCGGAATGGATGTTCCCGGCGCATCTGCGCCATGTACGGTGGATTGTGATATCATGACGGCATCGTAACGTGAGCGGACAAGCAGCCTTGGATGGATCTGCCAGCTCATCTGAAAGCGTCCGTTCAACCTGCCGGAAACTGCCGCTGCACGAAGTCGACGATGAAAGTCATCAAGGATGTCAACCTCCGCAGATCGTTCCTTGTACCGAATCCTGACTTGAAACTCCATGCCGGGCCGGTACCTGTACAGTATATGGAACATGCTTTCCCATCCATGTACGGGCCTGGTGATGCCGCGGGTGGGTTCGGGGAACCGAAACCGGTCCAGGAAAAGGGATAGCTGCAGTCCTTGCACGGGTCTCAATCGCATTCCCAGGTACCATCCGGACTGATTGGACGGGATTGCGGTTCCCTCTCCGAAACCATTTGCATATGCGGCCCAATAACCTGGCTGATAGTTGCGAACAGCAAAAATCCAATCCGCTTCCACGGGAAATGAGGCCATTATTCCGGTCACCCAGGAATTTCGGCGGGTGCTGGAGGCCATACGTCCGGTTTCATAAGCTGCTCCGGCACTCCGGGCATATTCTCCAAATATTCGGACAGGTCCTGTTCGAAATGTCCCATCAATACCCATCGCCTGATGCGGGCTTCCCTGCATGGGAGAGGAATTTGGATGTGGGATGACGGGACGGTTCAGCTTGAAGGAAGTCCATGTTATTCCCAGGTTCCCATGGCTGTGAGCCAGTGTGATATTGCTCCCCATGATCGTTTCGCGGACATTATTCCTTCGCAGCCGCTCATTTTCGGTACGATGGTATGGGTTATTGGAGGGCGGACGTATGGTATCACCGCTTACCTCCACAGCGGAACGATGTCGCGATGAATAAAGAATGGACAGGAACAGCCCGTTTCCCGTATTCTCCGTGAGCCCGGGAAGCGGAACGGCGACTTCTGCCGCTGCACCGCGGAAAAAAGCTGTTTGTCCGGATGAACGGTATGGGGTGATTCCATGTGATCGTCTGAAAGGTGCCGTGTGAGCCGGCCCGCCCTTGCCGAAGGAAGAGCTGTTCCACAACACCAGACCCTGCCCGAATCGCGCACTGTAATCACCAATGATAACCTTGCGCAGAATGCCTGTCCCATTGTATGCCAGATGGGCCGATGTAAAATCAAAGCCATGTGGTGGGTTATAAGGTTCGCCCGGCAGCTTCACCTGGGTCAGGTTTGCAGAAAAACGATTTGCATGTACTGTTTGCCTGTGATATAGACGGGACGGGGATCCGGCATAATGTGCCGGATTTTCTTCCGAATCGATGTATCCGGATGCTGCCGGGAAGGATTGCTGATATCGGAAAAACTGCTGCGCACCAAAATGCCTGCCATTGCCGGACCGACGGCTTCGTGTGGAAGTAGTGCGTTCGGGTCCGACTGTAACCCATGGCCGTATCCTGCCGGCGGTAACCGGACCAATTCCGGGGACCTTGACCAAATCATCAACAGCGGTGAACGTGTGGTCAACCCGCCATTCAAGGATGGCATTTACATTTCGATCTGAGATTCCCGGTATCAGAAACAGTTCCTGCCTGGACGCTGTGTTCAGGTTTACAGGAAACAGATCCAGCAGCTCCTGCAAATAGGCCTCCATAGCACTTTCACTTTCAAAATCATCCGGATCCAGAGTTTCCACAATCTGTTGGACCATTTCGCCTGGACCCGGCCCGTCCGCTGACAGATACCCGCTTGCTATCCCGTTTTCTGGAAGCAAAAGCAGTGCGCCAAAACACGTTAGCAATGCTTTCATTAGCAAGGCTTTCATAAGGATTGCTTTCATCAGCCAGCTTTTTCTAAGGAAAACTTTCATTATCAAGGCGTACATAAGTAGTGCCTTCATTAGCAAGACTCTTGTAAGGAATGCATTCATCCGCATGGCTTTTATAAAGCAAGTCATAAATGAAATTGAACATCAATACCTGGGCTGAGTCCAAGCACATCATGCTTTTGGACAGCCAGGTTACCGTGGATGCGATTGAGCTGCAGCCCCATGCCCGCGGACCAGGTGAACGGACGTGATGTCCATCCGCCCCGTAAAAAAAGCGCACCGGGCAATTCGGCTTCGGCTCCTGTTCTCAGGGAAAACGGATGCAGGCTGTCCTTGACAATGTCAACCGCCAGGAGCAGCCCCTTCATACCGTTCCACGAAACACCACCCGCCATTTCAGAGGGATGCAGATCTGTTTCCCATTGTCCGGAATCCGTGCTGAGGATATGAG
>SL_3KL_010_SEDDRAFT_10006764_pt1 | contig 10220 bp, 12 predicted proteins | sample SodLakKL_010_SED_2_FD_10381 | JGI IMG/M metagenome (IMG submission 10381)
ATCGTTTGAGCGTCTGAAGTTGCTTCAAATTGTAACCCCAACATGAGAACAGGCACTTGATATGCGCCCTTGCACAGGTTGTTACCATCACATGACCAGCTCTGAACACTTTTTTCATCACAGCAAACGGTCGTTCAACAAGAGGACGTATCCTGCTGATCGCTCGGTTTCTACGCTTTTCCTTAGTTGATAATGGGTGGTTTCGAACTCCTCTATGCATTGTCTTATCCATGGATGCACAGGGCTTGACGCCAAAATATCCCTTGTCCCTGTATACCGTCTCTCCGGATCGGGAGAGATCAATTTTGCTATCATGAACTGAAGCTGGTGTTGTTGCCATTCGTCGGATAAGTTGATGTTCCTTATCCATGAGAATATGCAATTTAAACCCAAAATGAGATTTTGAACCTTTCTTTGCCCATGTTCCATCACGGCTTCGCCGCGTCTTTGCATCTTTTCCTCGCGGTGTATCGGCGGGTGCATGACCCGGATCTGCAGTGATGAAACTTGCATCCTGGATCACACCACGATGAATTGTCAATCCTTTCTGATCGATCTGATGTTGGAATTCAGNCCAGATCAATTCTTCTTTCCCTGTTTTGATCAGACGCTCTCGGAATAGCCAGATGGTGGAGGCATCTGGAATTTTCGTGGGGTAGTCGAGAAAATGACGGAACGATAAGCGATCATAGACTTCTCGTTCAAGCTGGGGATCTGATAATCCATACAGTTGCTGCAGAACCATGAGTTTGATCATGAAAACAACGTCATAGTTTGGTCGGCCACCTTTTCCTTCGGTGTTGGTGTAGAGATCAGAGAGAAGAGGACGAAACCGCTCCCAGTCGATCAAGGAGGATAAGTTACCAAGATTGTTTCCTTGTTGAGCAAAGCGGCGATATTCATCCTTAATTGCAAAATTAAAGAACGTGCTCATTGATTATTGATCAATCACACACTATAAAGTACTTTCGATGGAACGAGGTTATTCGAAGTTCTCAATAATAATAGTGAACCATTTTTTCAAGTCTATACGGAAGTAATATCTACTATAAAGAAATTATATTATTTACTGTATGAAATTATTGATTATTACCGGAGCCCACCCAACAAGTTCAACGGCTATTGGTGGTTTATTTATTAGTAGAAACATTAAAAAATTAGTAGAATATGGAGTAGAATGTGATATAATATCATATTATATAAATAATAATAAATTTATTAGATTGATTAAAATATTATTACGTCATGACAGAATAAAGTATATTAAAACGATTAATAGCGATTCGGTTAATTATAATTTCCTTTCAGTGAATGAATCATTCGAAGATAGACTCCGTCCACATAAACTAATCGATAAGATGGTGCTTACAACGATACAAGAAAGGGACATACGAGCATACGATCTTATTCATGCACATTGGGTATATCCCCATGGTTATATCGCCTCTTTGTTAAAGCAAAAATATAACATACCCTGCATTATATCAGCCCTTGGTAGTGATATTCATACACATCCCTATGAGAACCCAAACACAATCCCATTGATCCTGAGTGGATTACACCATGCGGATATTGTTTTTTTTATGAGTGAAGCATTATTGAAGAAGGCAGAAGAGCTGGGATATCAGGGAAAAAATTACAGAATTTTATCGTATGGAGTAGATACAGATTTATTTGTTCCAACAGAGAAGGATGATGTCAGAAGAATGCTAGGAGTGTCTCCATTGAATAAGAAAATTGTTGGATTTATAGGAAATCTTATATCAGTTAAAGGTGCTGATAGATTACCCGAGATATTCAAAGGGGTTGCAGAGAAGCTGCCCGATGTTCAGTTTGTCATTGTGGGTAGTGGCGTTTTACGAGATAGTCTCGAGGAAAGGTTCAAAAAATATCAGCTCAATGTTGTATTTTTTTCGGGACTGACAACTGAAGAGGTGGTTCAATGGATAAATGCTCTTGATCTACTGGTTGTGCCCAGCCGGAATGAGGGACTCCCAAATGTTATCCTTGAAGCACTCGCCTGTGGATGTCCTATCGTTGGAAGTGATGTGGGAGGTATACCGGAGGCGATTGGAAATGGAGGAAAAATTGTTCAGATGGGGCCAGATTTTGAGACGAGGTTTTCAGATGCGGTTATTACTGTCATGAGCGACCCCCCGGATAAGAATGAGTTGAGGCAGAGGGCTCTCAAATATGACTGGAGAGAGATAGTACGGGAGCAGGTACATGTGTACGAAGAGGTCATACAATCGAAGATACAAGTATAAAAAAATCTTCAGTTTAATACACTAAGTAGAGTTTAATAGATTTTTAATTTTTTTAATTAATTCGATGCCGGACGACTCTTTCATAACCTCATAATACGGTGTTAGTACCGGATTAAAATTCGATGCAAAAGCAGAGAGCTGTGGAGTATTAGCAGCCATCATAAAGAATCTTGGTACACCAATCGACTTTAAGGAAGAAATAATTTCATATAATAAGAGAGAGGTCGCACCGGTCCTGAGCAGATCGGGATCTGCAGCTGCGACCCACCGATATGCTCCCTGCGTATCACGAAGTATAAACTCTCCAGCTATCGGAATGTTATCCCGGGTGGTAGCAAGCCACATCTCACCAGTTCCATTTTTTTGGACCATATCCATAAGATTAAACAACTGCTCCTTTTTAAAGGGAACATCCGTATTCTGTTTCTTAAATGTTTTAACCTGGAGTTCCCACATTATTGTGGGATTATGTATTTTTTGTATGGAGATCTCCTCTTCATGTGCCTTGAAAATTGACCGTCGCATATTTCTTGATGAGAATACATCCATCTCACCATCCAGAGGCAATATGTATGTATAATACACAGAGGTTTTCCATCCATCCCAGGTCAGCGGTCGAATATCCATTAATGAAGGATTATTAACAATACATACGTGTACACAATTCATTGTGGAAATACGCTCGGACAACGCCGTTAATATGGTTTTATACAACGTATCCTCCCCCCGTATCTCAGGACTGCAGCACCCCCGTATTAAAAAGCCCGAATATGGTGTTAATTGAGCATTCGTCATCGCTTGCTTGAAAAAATGGAGACGTTTCTGTTGGAAGAAACAACAACCCCCAACCAATTGATCATCATCAAATGCACCAATTAATACAAAAGGAATGTGCAGGCTTTCGGAGGTTGTTCTTAACCACTGGATCGAATGAAATATCGTGCCCTGAGGCGACTCTGACACCAGATCATCCCATAAATCATATTCATCCCGTTGTAGTTCTCTCACATGTATACACATCATAGTATCCCAGCATGAAGATATCAATATGTCTTTAGAAATATATTTGAATGTGATGCAATACAATAAAAACAATTGGATAAATACCATATAATAGACTGTCAATCGTAAGACCTTTCGAAGAGAAGGACACCACCCGATCAGGTATAATCATCAATGCAGAAGTTTATTAGTCAGATAACATATATAAGATTATGAAAATTAAAGATAATATAAAAATCATCCTATCCTGCATTATAGCTCGCCCGTATGTTAACGTCGTGGACATCAATCTGACAACCAGGTGCAATCAACGATGTGTGTATTGCGAAATTGGGGAGGGGCTGATGAAAGCCGAAAAAGATCTCCTCAAATTAAAGGATCTGAAGTGGATTGTCGACCAGATGAAGCATGATTCCATCCCAACCCTCGTCCTTCTTGGAGGCGAACCTTTCCTGTTTAAGGATTTATTCAACCTATTGGATTATGCATCACAGCATATCGCTGATATTACGATCATCACCAACGGAATGCGTATCCCTGGTTTGTCGGAGCATGAAATTGCGATATTGAAGAGATCAAAATGTAAAATGATAGTATCTCTGGATTCATTTCATCCTGAGACGAATAATACAATACGAGGAGTTGATAACGCCTTTGAAAATGCCATCAATGCAATACACATTCTGCTCAAGAATCAGATCCCGGTCCAGATTGAGACCGTTATTTCCGAATACAACTACCAGGAGATTGCACGTATTGTGAAAGATGCCGATGCCCTTGGTGTCTCATCAGTCCGCTTTGTGCCAGTCATCACCACGTCAAATTTCCCTGCCGTTGAGGCCATACCAAATAAAAATGATCTCAATCCAAAGCCGGATCATATGAGTATCCTTGAACGGGAGTTTCATGAAATACTTGCATATGAAAAAGACCATGCGATAGAGACGAACATTCGTGATTTACAAAAGTGGATGCACTATTATATTGCATTCCAGGCTGATTCATCTGAACATAAAGATGCCTTCTTTACATACCGTTTAAAAAGGCTTTTTTGTTGGACACTCTACAGCCGGATTAAAATCAGTGCATCAGGTGAAGTACAGCCCTGCAATCTTATTCCCTCACCCATAACAATCCATGATACTCCCACCAGATCCCTGGTAGAAACATGGAATAGATCATGTCATCAGAGCCGAATGTCAATGAAAAAACAGATGTATCCCCGGCAATGCAATGATTGTTATAGTCACCATTCTCTAAATCTGTTCCTCTCAACTCTGAGATATCCACTCTCAAACAGAGCCAGTGTTCGAGCGTTATTGCATGATGCAGTACAACGATTCAGGAGGTGAAGAATACCCCGGATCAGAAAGGATCTCATCTGCTCCTCTCCAGAAGAAGAGATGATGTCAACTACCCACAGCGAAAGCCGTGGGCTTGCCCTTCCACCTTTCTGAACGCTTCGGTTCAGGACGGAGTGCGATAGGCTGGTTGCCATCAGTCTTTGATGCAATGGTTTTTGCGGCATTGATATCGGCGTCATCCGTATATCCACACGTGATACAGAAGAAGTCGGACTGGGTTTTCCGGTTTTCCCTGCTCGTATAACCACAATGAGGACATTGTTGGGATGTATAGTGAGGATCAGCAAGGTAGACCGGGATACCCGCCATATGTGCTTTATATCGGATGTACATTGCTACCTCATAGAACGCCCATGTACCGATTGCCGCGTTTACTGCTTTATAACCGGGAACCTGATCTCTGATACCTGTCAGATCTTCTACCGCGATACCGGATTGTGTGCCTTTGGCTTCAGCGACGATCTGTTTGCTGATACAGTGGTTTGTATCATTCCTGAATCGGCGTTCTTTTCCACTGAGTTATTTGAGATGTTTTTTTGCATCCCATGTACCAACGGATTGAAGATCCGCTTGACTACGGGTGTGTCTCTTTCCGGATTTAGTACATTTCTGCCCGGACAACTATTTGAGCGGATACGTCGTATTGGTTACGGACATCGTAATAAAGGTTTTTTTGAAGTTCAATTGTACCGAAGACTTTGTTTCTCCAGGCAAAGTCTGAAATATAGGTACATGCTTCATTCAAACGCTCCATTGTACGGAGTAGTTTCGACGAAGATGAATACAGGATACGAGAATAACGAACAGATAGTCTGTCAGGGCTATCTCTTGATAAAACCTTTCAGACCTTTTAAACAATGGATAAAAAAAGATTCACGCTCCAAAGTATAATAGGGTACCAATCGGGGATTGAACCCGGTGGCAAAACTTGTCAGGCGTGGGGTATTTGCATGCATTATATTAACTTCCGGGATTCCCATCTCCTTGAGCTCTTCTAAAAAACTGTAAAATATCAGCTTATTTGCTCCGCCATCATGAAATTCCGTTGACGGCAGGGCACCGCCACTCCATGCATAGGCTCGCCTGGCATCCCATAGCCAGATATATGATGCCAATATCGTGCCAGATGGATCCTTCACCACCCGCATATCTCCCGTACGGGTCAAATGAAAGAGATCAAGAAATTTCTTAATATACGTTTCATTGAACGGAGGTCGCGTATGATGCTGCTGAAAAACCTCGGTGAGAATATCACAATGGGTTTGTATGTCTGTACCTACTTCATAGGAGAGACCTTGTTTTTGCGCTGAGTGTATACTCTTCCTGACACTTGAGGAGAACTCTTCAAACTGCAAATGCTCCAGATCAATAAAATACGAATATGCAACCGCACTTCTCCAGCCGCGCCGGAGAAAGGGACGGATATCCAGAAGATTTGGGGAGTTCGTTATGGATAGTAAAGAATAGTTTTGATTCTCGATATAATCGCACAAGGTATTGATACATGCTGTATACTCCATCTCACTCCTTCGTACCTTCATCGGATCTGTCTTCTGAAAGATACACCCACAAAAAGGGGTGTCCGGACCACTGGAGATGGCATGTGCACCAAGGAGATGTCGTTTCCTGACAAATAGTGAGCACCCCCCCAATAAGAGATCTTTTTTAAAACAACCAATTATCTGCAGCCTGCTATTGGTCGCATCAGCAAGCAGCCGCAAATACTCACTGTAAGAAAAGATACTTCCCTGCGGCGATTCCCGAATCAGGGCGTCCCAGAGGGGATATTCCTCAGGTGAGAGGAGCCGGGCCTGATATTCACTGTGTGTCATATCGTCACCAGTTCTTTTCCACCTGTCATCCATGCTCCTTTCTCGCGACAGTACGCAAGTATCTTCTCATACATCATAAGCTGTTCACCATTCATGCAGTTGTTATGCCAGAGGATGCTGAGAACCCCGTGATATCGCTCAACGGTATCGATGAGGCATCGTGTAATCTCCCACATGCCTTTGGGATCAAGCCGCATATATACCTCAAAGGTACTATCCATGATCGAAAGGGGGATCTCAACGATGCCTATCTCCTCGTCACGATTGAGATCATACGGCCTGAAAGGGTGGCACATCCCATTCCGAAAGCCGACACAATCAGCATACCCAAATGTGTTATCATAGAGAAATCCGGCCTTTGCAAGATTTTGCCAGGTATCCGGCACTCTGAATCTGAGAAAATGATTCCGGTACCCGGAGACAGAATAACCGAGCACCTTCTCCAGCCGGGCTTTTTCTGTAACAAGCTGCTCATAATCACAATATGCCCGATGCCCTCCATGGAGCCCTATCTCCCATCCAGCATCGGAGATAATCCCGAGTTCCTGTTCCAGATCCGAAATGTTATAGGTATAATCTTCATCACCTGGTGCAAGTGCCATAAAGTTGAAGCTTGAGGTTGCCCCATACCGCTCTTCCAGTTCCATAACCTCTTCAAAGTTACAATACGGAAGTTTCCTTGAGCGGACGGAGAGGGCGGTGTCAATGCACTGGCGCATCTCTCTTTCGATAAAATGCTTAACAAACGTGTATCCTTTCAATGGGAGGGGGCAGTAGACATTATCGATATCATGCGTCAGGCAGACAGCAAACGGCTGGCCATCAGGGTATTCCGGACGATACCCTTCATTGCAGAGGTACTCTGATGCCACCGGCTCAAAGACATTTCTCTGTGAGCTGAGATAGTAGGGAAAACGATCATATTTATCCCGGAACGAGGAAAGATACTCATCTCTGCATTGGAATATATGCCATATCTCCTGGTTTTGCCGGAGGATATCATGCATGGCGTTCATGATTCAATCACCGGGAGATCTCCCGTTTCAATTCCCAGATATACAAATGAATATTTCAGCCTTCCAACAGATTTGCATCGATTTTTATCGTCCTTCATTCCGGGATGGACAGACCCAGCCATTGGATGCATCCGCCAGCAAAGACGATTCAGGCAGATCAGACGTTGATGAGACGGAGAGAGGGAGTCCTTTGCACCTGCATGTGCGACAATGGTACCCTGGATGTGAGGGTGTATATGGGCTATTTCAGGATTTATGGACGAAGATATGGTTGAAATGTGCATAAAGAATCTCCTATTGGTGTGCCAGCGTTCATCAATTATTTTATTAACATATAATAATATTTTAATGTTTTACTATGATATATATGTTATGTTTTTGTTGCCTCAATGAATTTCCGATACCGGATGGCCGAGGAGGGATCCCCATCATCAATCCACGTGCGGTATCTCTCTGAGTTCAATCCTGATCGATCGTGTCTCCGGTATCAATTGTATCTGATCGAAGCTCCATACAGTCGTCGTCCCGTCAGCAAGGATGATGCCTGCCAGGCCACAGACGCCACAAGGGGTCACCGTGCAGCAATCCGGACACACGTTCCGGACGAGGGCACACCCCTCATAGAGTTTATACCTCTGAATCTCGATGATGCAGAGATCATCCTCAATTCTGCCGTCTACCTGGTCGGCCAGTTCCAGTGCATACATGACCGATTCGGCGTACGAAGCGAGAGCTGCATCTGAACTCTTCGCCCGGATAAGGTTGTATTTTGTACAAAGAAGATGCCATAACGGTAGGGAGAAGGGAGTGAATGCGAAACCCCGGGTTCCATTCCAGTCCATGAAGGATGCATGCAAGGGAGTAGCCGGTATTGCGTCGCTGTTGATAGGAATGAACTGGATCGGCGATTCGCCGAAGATGATCCGTGCACCTTCGTTGTCACCGAGGCCGGTTATCATCTTTCCAAAGGCAATCTGTCCTCCAGAAGCAAGCATTCCGGCAACATCCGGAAGAATCAGATCGCCACGATGAAATATGAGGACAATCATTCCAATCATGAAAGAGGAAAAGCCACCGAGGAGAAGAACAGAAGAGACCATCTCCCCGGAATTGGTGACGTACGACAGAACCAAAGCAATGGCTGCGGCAATAAAGAGCAGAAGCGAGGGTTTCAGATCGTCTGATCCGGCAATATGACGGAGATAATACGAGAGATCGGAGAATCTCACAGGCTATCACCGTTCCATAGTCGATGTGTGCCTGATCCTGGAAAGAGAAGAGATGCCTGCGTATACAAGTGAATCACGTTCAATAACCTAATAATCATAGTCGATTCTTTGTTCCCGGTAACCATGCACTTCCATATCGGTTTTTCGCTGAACAAGACAATTTTACGGGTTTGTTGACTATCCACAAAGGACTCCCCCTGTGAGCGAAGGCCGGGTCCTTTCCTGGTATGAGAGAGGGGATCCGGGGATGGACGATCCTTCGGCGCTATGGTTTGTAGAGATGCCATCATGAGCTGACCTCTTGTATCATCCGTTGCCATACCAGGGTCGTTGCCTATCACCCCGGATCTCCAGGAGGGATCCGTGCGCATCAACCAATCATCCCCTGTATTCTTTCGATAAGGATCAGAAGGAAGATGACGACTCCGACACCGATGAGACTGTACAATCGTATGAGATAGACCGGTTTAACATAAAACGGGGTTCTGTTTTCCGCAATAAGAATCAATCCAAGCAGAACAAGGAAAGAGAGGATCTCAAGGTTTAAAGCCTGTGTCAGAATCATGACAAGGATAATACCCCCCATCCAGACACTCATGACAAGCGCCACATTCCCCCCGGTTCGTAAATGTATCATCAGTACCTCATGAGTAGTATATATTAAATAATATAATAAATTTTGTTTTTACCATAGAGATATCGCTGATATAGATTCGTCCGTTGTGACTCTCATACCACAGAGTAAAGCAATAGAGATCTCCGCCATCCGGAGATCGTTTAAGGGGAGCGATGAACTCTGATCCGTATCCGTGCCGTACTGTGGATCGGCTCCCGGGCGATTGCCATCCCTGTGCCAGGGAGACCTGGATCATGACCGGCAGTATACCGCCCCGATGCATCATCCGGACACCATGATATCCGGATCGTATCCTCAAAGATGGTTTCTCTCTCTGCGCGGGAGGAAGGGCGGGGCGCCAATCGGGGCATGAGAGATCCATCTGGATCGGGAGGGGGCAGGGGATAGCCGGACGCTCATGCGATCGATCAGGTCGGCATCCACACAGATGATCTCTGTACCATCAGGCTGGTAGAATGCACTGCATTTCTCTTTCCCATGATATGGTGTAAAATACTACTATCAATAATTTTATATGTATGAATAGGTAGATCCTCGTTACCGTAATTAATATATAAATATATGGATAGTATTTAAAACATTGTATTTTATCGAATAACCACATATAAATGATTTCGCGGGTCGAATTCACCGTCACTCTTTATTATGAGAGAGGGCAAATCAGTTCTAGTGAATGTCAGGGCCTTGAGGTGGGGTGATCTCATGACAGGAGAAAGAAATACACGAAATCATCTTTCTGAGAGAGTGTATCCCGGATCAGGGTTGATGGCCGGCTTGGAGGCCATGCAATCGGGACAGGGATCGCCTGTGACGCAGATACCATCCGAAGGAGAGGGTTTCCATATATCGTGAGAAGCGGATCGCTGTTGTCGT
>SL_3KL_010_SEDDRAFT_10006765_pt1 | contig 10218 bp, 9 predicted proteins | sample SodLakKL_010_SED_2_FD_10381 | JGI IMG/M metagenome (IMG submission 10381)
GTAAATGTTTCCGAAAGCAGAACCTCCGGTGTGGATAGGAAGCTGTTCGGGTCGGAAAACAGGATCTGTTTGAAGTATGCCGGCTGGGACGGGGTCCAGTACAGTACACCAGCACGAAGCTCTATTGCACTTATGGTGCCGGAATCCCATAGAAGAGCGGCCTGCGGTCTCCGGTTTGAGGAGTTGTGATCTAGGGGTGCTATCCGCAATGGGATGCCGGGTGGGGCCGGTATCGGCATGAACCAGCGGCTGGGCGGCGATGGTATGAGCGATGGGGTGTGAACGGGGGAGACGATCGCCTTGATACGGGAGTTCCCGCGATACAGGGAGTAGGCGACCGCCATGGTACCGCGTCTGAGGACCGATTCCGGTTCCAGGAGAAAATTCCGGAGATCCAGTGGCTGGATCCTGTTCAATGGTGATTGGATGGCAGTGAAACCGGGTTGCAGGATCTGCCTTCCAATGCGCAGGTCTCCGCTGGAAAAATAGAGTTCCAGCCAGAACTCGGGCAATGTCCATTCAAGGGAGTCTGCGGAAGCTTCAAATCGGTTCCGGACGTCTGTCCGGGCCAGGAAGCGTCCACCCTCAAATCGGTGATCCAGGTTGACGGTCAGGCGCTGTACACCGGGAAGCAACTGGTGCGGGCTGGTGGTAGTGACACCTGCAAGCAGATGAGCATCACCTGTGAGTGCCGGTTGCGCGTAAGCATCGGCAGGTAGCACAAGAAGTCGTAGTAAGACACTGGTCAGCAGTATGAAGCGGCAAACAAGAACCGGACGCAAGGTCTGTGCGATGATTGAATTGTAAATTTTCAATTGCTGATGATACGAAAAATGCTTATTTTAGGTTTATTGTGCGACAACTGAAAGTCTTGCGTGCAATGCTGCGGTGATACCAGCCACAAATCACACGAACCACTCAACTTTACGAAGTATAATAGTACATTATGGCGCATCAAAGAATCGAAGTTGACCTGCCTTTAGCCAAAGTTTACGAGTTGATGAGCACTCCTACTGATTTTCCGAAGTTCCTTTCCTCGCTCAGGGAGGTGAACAAAGTCAACTCACAAACTTTTGAATATGTAACTGAAATTGGTGGAGAAGAATTCCGATGGACCACCAATATCATTGATGATCTGCGCAACACCCGTTTTGCCTGGATCACCATCAATGGTAATCTGAACCAGACCGGGACCATTCGTTTCACCCCACTGAACAATGGTTCCCGCACCAGGGTAGATTTCAGTCTCGATTACCGGACGTTCTTTGGTGAACCTTCCACGGACATGGCAAAATTCATCCAGGAGCTCCCCCAGCAACTCATTGGCGATCTTGAGAAGTTCAAGTCCCTTGCCGAGACTGGCAGTTTCAAGGATGAAAGCGAAAAAGAGGAAGTTGCTTCAGAGAAGAAGGAAGAAGTGACCGTCTGATTTTCAGTCAGGGTTTTAAAAAAGGGGTTGCTCAAGCCCCTTTTTTTTTATAGGGCATTTCCTCCTCATCGTATGCATCCTATGCACCTCGCCGAATTTCTCGAGTCCGGATCAGCTGAGGAACCGTTTGCAGCCGTGCTGGGCTATCCTGTTTCCCACAGCAGGTCGCCGTTGCTCCACAATGCTTCGCTGACCTATCACAAGATTCCTGTGACGTACCACGCTGTGGCATGTCCAGCTGAGCAGACGGCGCTTCTACCACGTCTTTTTTCAGCTCCCGGTTTCAGGGGTGCCAACATCACTATTCCACTCAAGGAGAAGGTTGTCCCTTTCCTGGATGTGCTTGATGAGACAGCGCGTCCGATTGGTGCCGTAAACACGGTTGTTCCGGATTCCCTGAACGGAAGCCTGACCGGGTACAATACCGATGTGTACGGATTCACGAAACCCCTCGAATCATTCGGCGTATTTGAAACGGCCGTGATCCTTGGTACCGGGGGTGCCGCGCGGGCAGCCATACATGCCCTTGCCGGTCGGGGGTGCCGTCATATCTATGTCGTTAGCCGGACAGCCGGCCGGCACGATCTGGCGGATTTATTCGGCGATCGTGTACTGCACATTACCTACGATCAGCTTGAAGATGCTATCCGCAAATCCGACCTGCTGGTCAATACCACACCTTCAGGCATGCATCCTGATATGGCACAGACTCCGGTTTCAGAACAACTTATACCCATGCTCGAGGGCAAGGTCTGCTATGACATCATCTACAACCCACCTGAAACCAGGCTGTTGCAACTGGCGGAACGCCATGGTGCAAGGGTCATCGGGGGACTGGATATGTTTCTGCATCAGGCCGCGCGTTCCTTTGAACTCTGGTTCGGGAAATCAATGCCCCTGGATCTGGTCCGGGAAAAAGTGCTTGAATCCCTGGACTTCACACGGAGTGAAAGCTGATGCCCCTGATCTGGACTGACAAACCGGAATTGCACGCAGCGTTCATCACGCGCGAGATAGAGCAGCAGGGCGTGGGTTTCCGGTCCGTGAGCATTACCGTGAACCCGGACGACACCCGAAGTGCGCTGGAAAACAACCGGCATATCGCTGCCGGTTATTTGGGTCTGGGGGATGTGAGTCTCTGCATGGCCAAACAGGTCCACGGGAACAAAGTTCTTCTGACTGATAAGCCCGGTCTGGCTGGGGATGCCGATGGGCTCGTCACCGATAGTCCCGGCCTGGCCATTGGTGTTTTGGTAGCTGACTGTGCCGCCCTTCTGTTTGCCGATCCGGTGAACAAAATTGTTGCGGCGGTGCATGCCGGGTGGAGGGGGGCAGCAGCCGGGATCATTCCGGAGGCGGTCAGGCAGATGGAGAAGATCGGCGCAGAGCCGGACCTGATCCATACCTACGTAAGCCCATGCATTTCACCCGAAGAATTTGAGGTCGGGGAGGAAGTGGCTTCACGGTTTCCGGAAAGGCATGTAGACCGGTCCCGTCCGAAACCCCACGTGGACCTTCACGGCTTCATACTCCAGGAGTTGCTCAGGACCGGAATCCCGGAATTGCAGGTGATCCATGACAAATCGTGTACGGTACGTCAGGAGAAGCGTCTCCATTCGCATCGCAGGGACGGTCACCGCAGCGGGCGCATGCTCGGCGTGATCTGTCTTTCGGACTGAGCGCGCAGTAATAGAATAATTTCGGACCCGGGAACAATTTCAGGCGAAGTTATTTTATGGTATTTTACCGTGCCGTGTTCGGGCGCATCCTGTCATCACGGCCAATTCATCATCACAAGGTTACCGAAGTGAACACGCAACGCTTATTGATCTTAGGATCCACCGGTTCCATCGGAACCCAGACACTGGATATCGTTCGCGCGCATCCCGAGAATCTATCGGTATATGCCATTACGGCTCACACCAACTGGGAAACACTTGCCAATCAGATCAATGAATTCCGGCCGTCGCATGCGGTGCTTGTGGATGAGACACACTTCTCCCAACTGAAACAGGCCGTTACCCACACACAAACGGAACTTTTGTGTGGACCGGAGGAACTCAATAACATTGTCAAATCAGGAGATGTCGACACGGTCATAAACAGCCTGGTCGGTTTTTCCGGATTCCTTCCGACCATTTCAGCACTGAAATCGGGCAAGAAAGTTGCTTTGGCGAACAAGGAATCCCTGGTGGTCGGTGGTGAGCTTCTCGCGCCTTACCTGAACGGACGCTATGACCGGCTGATACCCATCGATTCCGAGCACAGCGCCATCCTCCAGTGTATGGCCGGAGAGAAACTTGGCAATGTCGAAAAGCTCATCATCACTGCAAGCGGAGGACCTTTCCGCACGTGGAGCAAGCACCAGATACAAAAAGCTACGGTGCATGATGCCCTGAAACATCCGAACTGGGACATGGGTGCCAAGATCACCATCGATTCAGCAACGATGATGAACAAGGGGTTGGAAGTAATCGAGGCCCACTGGCTGTTCGGCCTGCCCCTGAACCAGATTGAAGCTGTGGTCCATCCACAGAGCATTGTCCACTCCATGGTTCTTTTCAACGACGGATCCATGAAAGCCCAGATGGGGCTGCCGGACATGCGCCTGCCGATTCAATACGCCCTGACCTTCCCGGACCGCTGGCCGCTTGCAGCGCGTCATATTGACTGGACCACCAGGCAGCAACTCACTTTTGAACCTGTAGATCTTGAGCGTTTCCCTTGTTTTGACCTGGCATTGCAGGCGATAGATGCCGGTGGGTTCGCACCCGCCATCCTCAATGCCTCCAATGAAATTGCCGTGGAACGGTTTCTCAAGGAAGAAATTTCGTATATTCAGATTTCCGAAATTGTAGCTAAAAGTTTGTCTCATATTACCAACTCAGATACGTTATCAGTAGAGTCGCTGGAAGCGGTTGACCGTGAAGCGCGTGCTTTTGCCCGGACTGTCTGATTTAACACGGATTGTACATGGAAGTGATTTTCAGCATACTCCAGACCATACTTATTTTCGTTGCCGCCATTTTTGTCCTCGTGCTCGTGCATGAGCTTGGCCATTTTCTGGCTGCGAAACTTTTCGGAATGCGTGTGGAGCGGTTCTCCATCGGGTTTCCACCCCGGTTGTTCGGTATTAAAAAAGGTGACACCGACTATTGCGTTTCGGCGCTGCCCCTTGGTGGTTATGTCAAGATCTCGGGCATGGTCGATGAGAGCATGGATGACAGTTTCACCAAATCCGAGCCCAAGGACTACGAGTATCGCAGCAAGCCGGTGTGGCAGCGCATGGTCGTGATCACGGCCGGAGTGATCTTCAATATGTTTCTGGCCTATATCATTTTTGCCGTCATCACGTTCTCGCACGGGGTTAACCAGATACCGGCCGAAAACATCAAGGGGATGTACATCCCGGAAAACTCGACCGCTGAAAATGTGGGTTTTCAGACCGGGGACCGCATCGTTGCCGTCAATGACAAGGAGATAGACTACATCCGCAGGGGTCAGTTTTTTACCATTTCCGAAATCACGAGCAAATCGCTGACATTCACGGTGGACCGGAACGGTGAGACGGTTACCATACGTCCGCCAGAAGACTTTCTGGATCACCTGGCACGTAATCCGGAGTTCATTGAGCTCCAGAACGCATTGCCCAGCAAGGTGGGGGCCGTGTCAGAGGGTTCACCTGCCGACAGGGCCGGACTCCAACCCGGAGATGAGATCGTTGCAATAGACGGGGAAGAGGTCGGGTTCTGGATCCAGATGGTGGACAAGATTCAATCGGGCGGGGACGAAATGACCTTTTCCATACGGCGCGATCAGGAAGTGATGGATGTTGCCATTGCCCCCGATCCGGAGCGCCGCATCATCGGCATTGCGATTGTCGACCCTCATGAATATTTCGGTTTTGAAATCATGCGATTCGGTTTCTTCGCATCGATCCGGGAAGGCGTGTCGCAGGCCCACGACACGCTTAAAGGCATCATCAACGGTTTTCGGCAGTTGCTGACCGGCTCCATTTCTATCCGCGAAAACCTGGGCGGACCTGTGGCCATTGCCTCTGTCACTGCGGATGTGACCGAGCGGGGCGGAGCGCTTGGATTCTGGAACTTCACGGCTTTTCTGAGCATCACGCTTGCTCTCATGAATATTCTTCCCATTCCCATGCTGGATGGAGGCCACCTGATGTTCCTGGTCTATGAGGCCATCACCCGCAGGGAGCCCTCCGTGAAGGTGAGAATGGCGCTGCAGCAGATCGGCTTTATCCTGCTGATCACCCTTATGGTTTTTGTCACCTTCAACGATATCCTCCGTCACGTAGTCAACTGACCTATGAGATTTGCCAAAGACGGTGTCCCTTTAATCATTGCCGCCCTTTTCATTGCCCTGATGCTGGTGGTCCTTGGCTGGATTTTGAACATCAACGCGTCGTTCCTGCTCTACCTGGTCGCCGTTATAATTGCAGGGTTCACCCTGTTCTTTTTCCGGGATCCGGAGCGCAACGTACCCGAAGGATCCTATATCGTTGCCCCTGCAGATGGGAAAGTCATATCCATCGATCCCGTGCGCGAGAATACCTACCTGGGGGGCGGGGCAAAACAGATCAGCATTTTTCTTTCCATCATGGATGTTCACGTGAACCGCTATCCGGTATCCGGAAAAGTGGAACATGTGTCATATCATCCAGGGGAGTATCTGGTCGCTTGGCATCCCAAGGCATCCGAACTGAACGAACGTGCGGAATTTGGCATACGTCATCCATCCGGTGTCCGGATATTTTTTCGGCAGATAACCGGCTTGGTTGCACGCCGGATCGTTTTTCACACCAGGGAAGGTGACGAGGTTAAAGCCGGTGACCGGTTCGGACTTATGAAGTTCGGCTCCCGAATGGACATCCTGGTACCGGGGGATATGGATATCCTTGTGAGAGTTGGTGATAAGACCGTGGGTGGGGAGACCATCATTGCAAAACTGGATTGATTGAGGTGAATCCGGAATCCCATGAACGCTGAAAACAGACTCTTACGAAGGCAGCTGCGGAACCAGCATTTGCGACGCAAGTTCAGGAAACCGATTCCCAGGACCGTCGTCCCCAGTTTTTTTACGCTCATGAACCTGTTCTGCGGGTTTGCGGCACTGGTCCAGATCTATGAGGGGAAACTGGAGTTCGGGGCGTGGCTCATCGTCTTTGCCGCCGTATTCGACATGATGGACGGGTTCATGGCACGCCTGGCCAACGCCACTACGGAATTCGGGATCGAGCTGGATTCCCTCAGCGACATCGTATCCTTTGGAGTTGCACCTGCTTTTCTGTTCTACAGCTACTCACTGAATGAGATGATGTTTATTGGAATCATCATTTCCTCTTTTCCTGTCTTGTGCGGTGCCGTACGCCTGGCCCGATTCAATGTGGATGCGCGCATAGAGGATCCTGAGTTCTTCAAGGGATTGCCGATACCTGCTCTTGCCATGATGCTTGTCGCCCTGTTCCTGATATTTCATCCCAATCCGGATCTGTTTGACGGGTTTAAACACGGCTTCAACAGCATGCTGGTACCGGTGATCATGTTGCTTTCCCTTTTGATGGTGAGCACGGTTCCGTTCGACAAAATCCCCAGGTTCAAGGGTGATAACCTGAAAAAAAACAAGGGGAAAGTATACCTGTTTATTTTCTATTTCGTAGCGGTCGTGGCATTGCAGGAATATGGGCTTATCCTCGTATTCAGCATTTTCATAGCCAAGGGCGTCATCGTTTCGGTAAGGCGATTCTGGAAGGAAATCCACGAAGAACCGGTCTGATCAGCGTCAATCCAACGGTATTCCCAGCGTATCCCGGGATACGGTCATCTGGTACCGGCCGTTTTGTGGGTGAACAGTACCTGCGGCGATTTCGTCGACCCGTTCCGCAGCATCATTCAGAAATAGTATTGCAAGCTGACAGCATGCGCTACGCCGAAACCATCCTGAAAAGGAAGGAAAGCATAGTTGAAGTAAAAATCGCTGATGAAGATGCCGGCTCCGGTGCTGAAACGACGCTGCGTGTCACCTGTGCGTACACCTGCCCGAAGGTCAATGATCTGCGCGATGTTCAATTCAAGTCCAGCATTGAGATATCCGGCATCCTGGGATAAAATAGCTCCATCATCCGATCCTGAGACATCGTTCAGCGGTATATTGTAATCAGCCGTTACAGATAGCAGAAGTGGGATTTCGTCCTCAACAGCCGTGGTTGAAAACTGGAGCAGCTGAACGTTTGTGCCAAGACTGATCAGGGTGGGCAGGCGCGTTGCCGTTTCGGCCAGATCCTGCATGGAACCGAGATTACGGAGGGAGGCACCCAGCCGGACCCGTTCCTCAAGCATATTGAGCGCAAGACCGGCATTTGCGGCAAAACCGGAAGCATCCTGCCGGAAAAACTGCTCGTACAGGTACATGCCCGTGACACCGACGGCCAGCGGACCGAAGCTGCGGGAGTAGGAACCGGCCATTGAGAAATACCTCACAGCAAAATACCCATCCGGGTTGGATGTCGCTCCGCTCCGGAATGGTATATCATCATTGAGCGACGACAGCAATGCCAGTCCGAATGCCTGCCGGTCGCCTTTGTAGACCAGGCCGGCAAAACTGTTCTGGGTGTCGGTGGCAGGCCACAGCATGTAGGACAGGGTGGCACTGTTTCGATTCTCGAGGGCGAGCATGGCGGGATTGAGGTAGATGGCCGATGCGCCCGTCAAGGCGGCAGTGTGTCCGTCCGAAGCACCCATATTATGCGCAGACGGTCCAACGAGCAGAAAGTGCATTCCCGTTGACTGACCACCGTAGGTCCTGTCCGGAAGGATGGCGGTGAGCAGGATCATCCCGGTCAGCACCGTCAGATATATAGTAAACGTTTTCATGTGTGTCATTTTAAAAATGTGCTACAGGGACAATCGCAGCGTGAGTACATGCATCCCTGCAATTCCCAAAGGTTCGCGTACGAACGCATAGTCCACTGATGGATTCATGGCATCGTAGGGAAGGTGCACTGAAAAACCTGTACTTAATTTATGGGTCTCCCGGAGGTAGTCCAAGTCCATGATCTCCCATCCACCGCGAAGGGTGAACCGCTCATGCGCGCTCCAGGATGCTCCGATCCGGAACAGCTGGCTGTTTGTTGTGACATTATCGGTGCGGGTCGTGTTTTGTGGTGGAACCGATCCACCGAGATGCCTTCTATCCACTATTTCAGATTCCAATCGTTGTATTTCGTATTCGCTGCTTACAACAAGCCCGATATCATTGAACCGGTACGAGGAGCTGAACCGGAAACGCACCGGAATGGGATCGTTTCTGTTCCGGCCGCCCAGCGTCCCGTAAATGGGATTCGTGTTCCAGGAATATGCGGATATCAGGTCCTGAACGGCCAGGCCGATTCGCCAGTCCGAAGTCGGTAATATGATCAGCCCAATGTCAAATCCTGCACCTGTGGCATTGTCAATGTCGTCATGGAAGCTGGCGTAATGCAGTTTTGCAGCAGCACCAAGGTGTACCCGCGGACTCACGCTCAGCCCAAATGCTGCAAAGAGCTGGAACTCATGCGTGGAAAGCATCTCGGTATGGTATCCGCTGGAGGTGCGGCCGTCTATATCATATACATTGGCGTTCAGCAATCCGATGTTCAATCCCGCACTGGGTGGGAGGGGGAAGGTGACATTGAAGGAATGCAGACTCCGGTCAAATGCCATCAGGGCCGTGCCCATGTCGATCTGGTTTCCGGTTGCAAAAGAAGCGAGCGCCGGATTGTAGTGTGCGAACACCCCATCCTGCGAAACTGTCCCCATGGCATTACCCATGGCCATGCCCCGGGCTCCGAATCCCATGCGGGTGTAAGCCCCGCTGAAACCGCCACTCTGTGCCAGCGATTCCTGCAACGGTATCCATAGAAAAAGGACCGTCATAAGCAGAATGGCAACCATGTTTCCAGAATGGCTGTTTGACATCAAGCGTGGATTGTCAATGCTCTTGCAGCTGTGATGGATATTTCTATTCCGGATCATCATTCAAGTACCAGTATTTTGCCCACGGTTCGACGGTTGCCGGTGTCTACTTCATAGAAAACTGTGCCATTAGCCACCTTCCGGCCCTGCTGATCGGTTCCGTCCCAGACAGCTTCGTAAGTGCCGGATTCAAGCTCGCGCTTTTCGTCCAGCGTGCGTATCAGGTTCATCCCGAAATCATACAGCCGTATGGTGACCGACGAGGCATTCCGGTTTTCAAACTTGATGCGCACCAGGTCGTGCTGCCTTGGTGAGAACGGATTCGGGTAGGCATAGGCCCTGACGCCAGGTGCGTCATCCTGATATCTGTTCTTTCCATCCAGCGGAAAATCGACCCTGGTGATTTCCCAGGATACTCCGCCATCTTGCGTGGATGCCAGTCCGTCGCTGGTGCCGATCCAGACTCTGCCGGCGGCGGTACTGACCGCATAGTAGGTAGTTCCGGGCTTCATGACGGTATTGGGACTTTTGACCTGACGCACCTGCCTCCATGAGCCACCATTATCGGCACTGATGAAAACCCCGTTGTTCCCGGCTGCAAATATATATGTGCCGTCAAAACCGATGTCGTAAATCCGCTCACCCGCAAGATGCTGTTCGAACGTGGTCCCGGCATCCCGCGTAACCACGATCCCTTCGGTGTCCTGGCCGGTAATGGCTGTCCAGTTGGTCATCCAAACGGCCCTGTCAAATGGATTCTCACGGATGGATGTGACCCAGTTGCCGAGAAGCCCTTCCGGGCTGCCGGACTGGCGG
>SL_3KL_010_SEDDRAFT_10006766_pt1 | contig 10218 bp, 9 predicted proteins | sample SodLakKL_010_SED_2_FD_10381 | JGI IMG/M metagenome (IMG submission 10381)
AACACCACCGCCCCACCCCATCACCCCGCCACCCCGGCCCCCCTGAAATCCCGGGCCCGGCCGGCCAGCTTCTTGAACTCGCCGGAGATGGACTGGAGGCGCTCGTCCCACGCCGGATCGACCTCCAGGCCGGCAATGGCGTAGTGATACGTGAGCACGACCCAGGCGGTGGCGAAGGGCTCGTAGACCGCGCGGACCAGAAGGGAGGCGGTGACCAGCACCCCCACCAGGACCGCCACCTGAAGCCAGATGGCGTTGAAGGCCAGGAGCACCAGGACCGCCGGGATCCCCAGCGCCAGGAGGAGCGCGACGAAGATCACCCGCCCCAGGATCCAGACCTTCACCGCCGTCATGAGGATAGGCGGATAGGCCTGGGCGAAGAGGATGACCCCCTGACGGGCACTCTTCCACACGTTGGGTTCGTCGCGGGCGATGGCGTACGAGAGGATGGCCTCGTCCACGTAGGAGGTGGAACGGCGGACGATGGCGGACACCCACCGGGCCAGCTTCCCGGCGCCGATTCCCAGAGGGAGCCAGTCCACCAGGCGCACGAAGCGGCGGGTGAAGCGCTGCACGGTGCGGTACACCATGCGGTCCAGGACGAAGAGGATGTTCATGTCCCGGAAGTGGGTCCGGAGCACCTCGCGCCCGTACGCCACCTGCCCCTGGTCGGCGGGGAGTTCGTCCTCCACCAGGAGCTTGGTGATGACGGCGATGTGGGCGCCCTTCACCATGTAGAGGAAGTACCGTCGCCCGAACCCCAGGATGACCACGGGGCCCAGCACCGTCAGGAAGAGGAAGATGGCCCCCAGGAGTTCGATGCGCGGTCCGAAGAAGGCCGCCAGCCCCCCGAACACGGCGATCCAGCCGATGAACCCCAGGAGGAACCCCCCGTACACGGCCAGGTTGAAGAAGAGGAAGGGAGTGGTCCGGGTCAGAAGGCGCACCGCCGTGCGAAAGGGCGGGGCGCTCCGGGCGGACTCGTGCATGGCGACCTCCGGGGGGGATGGGAACGGGATGCGGTTGGCCGAGTGTGATGCGGCTGGGAGCGGGATGCGGTTGGGCGAGCGGGATGCGGTTGGCCGAGGGTGCTGCGGCTGGGCGAGCGGGATGCTGTTGGGCCAGGGTAAGCGACACCCGTGCGAGCGGACAAGTGAATCGGACGAAAGGGAGCGCAACGCATGATTGAACGAACCCTCATCATCTCGGCGGGCCAGATCCTCCTGGGGATCGCAGGGGGGCTCGTGCTCCACGCCGTCGTCTTCGCCGTCCTGCCGCGCCTGTCCGCCGGCCTCGAGCGACGCACCCTCCAGATCCTCCTCAAGCGCCTCCGGAGCCCCTCCCGCCTCATCTTCCCCCTCCTGGGGCTCCAGGTGGTCCTCCCCTCGGTGGACGCCCTCCCGGAGCTGGCGGGACACCTCCTCACCCTGGCCGTCTACGCCGCCTTCATCTGGACGGCGCTGGCTCTCCTTCAGGTCATGGAGGAGGTGGTGAAGGGCCGCCACGACGTGGAGGTGGAAGACAATCTGGAGGCCCGCCGGATCCACACGCAGATCGGGGTGCTGACCCGCTCCCTCATGGTCATCGTCGTCATCGTGGGGGTGGCCGCCGCCCTCATGACCTTCGACCGGATCCGGGCGCTGGGCACGGCCATGCTGGCATCGGCTGGGCTCGCGGGCCTGGTGCTGGGCCTGGCCACCCGCCCCGTGCTGGAGAACCTCTTCGCCGGGCTGCAGATCGCTCTGACCCAGCCCATCCGCCTGGACGATGTGGTGATCATCGACGGCGAGTGGGGCCGCATCGAAGAGATCACCACCACCTATGTGGTGGTACGGATCTGGGATGAGCGTCGCCTCATCGTGCCCTTCAGCAAGGTCATCAGCGACTCGTTCCAGAACTGGACCCGTCACTCGTCGGAGATTCTGGGCACCGTCTTCATCCACACGGACTACCGTGTGCCGGTGGAAGCCGTCCGCACCGAACTGCGCCGCGTCGTCGAAGGAAGGGAGGAGTGGGACGGGCGCGTCTGCGTCCTTCAGGTCACCGACGCCCGGCCCACCACCCTGGAGCTCCGGGCCCTGGTGAGCGCCCGCACCGCCGGGAAGGCGTGGGACCTCCGGGTCCATGTGCGGGAGAAGCTGGTGGAGTTCCTGCAGCGCGAGCACCCGGACAGCCTGCCCCGCACCCGGATCGAGCTTCCGGCCCCTGGGGGAGCCCCCGCCGGAGCCCCCGGCGGAGCCCTCGCCGGAGCCCACACCGAAGCCCCTGAATTGGCCCCGGCTCCCACCGGGGAGTAGATTGCTGGAAAAGGGGGGTGGGTGGCGACCCGCGCCCCACCTACCACATGGGTGGCGACCTGCGCCCCACCTACCACATGGGTGGNGACCTGGCCCCACCNACCACATGAGACCCGAACCGAGAGTCCGCACCATGCGCCGACGAGCCACTTCCCTTGGACCGACGCGCCGCATCCTGCTGGCGGCGGCCACCCTCTTCGCCCTCTCCGGGTGCGCCGGACTCGGCGGCCCCGGGATCCCGGACATGGCCGGGACGTACCAGGGGACCATCACCGTGGACGGCCAGACCATCCCCGGCACCCTGGTCATCGAACAGGATGAGCGGGCGCTGCAGCTCGAGCTGCGCCTGGCCCAACTCGGCGTGACCGCCCGGGGAGAGGGTCAGGTCACCGATGAGGGCTTCACCGGCGAGATGGCCTACAATCTCACCTGCCCGGGGACGGCCACCATGGATGGAACCCGGCAGGACGAAGGGGCGCTCCTCACCGGCGCGCTTCAGGCCCGGGACTGCACGATGAACGCCGCCGGTTCCTTCCGGTTCTCTCGCTGATGCGGGTCCTGATCGCCGGATGCGGATATGTGGGTTCGGAGCTGGGACGGCGTCTCCACGCCCAGGGGCACCAGGTCTGGGGGCTTCGCCGAAACCCCTCCGACCTGCCGGACGGCGTCGAGCCCCTTGCAGCGGACCTGCTGGATCCGGAGTTGGCGCGGGTCCTGCCCCCCGCCGAGATGGTGGTCTACGCCGCCGCCTCCGACGGCGGGACTCCCGAGGCCTATCGGGCCATTTACGTGGACGGGGTCCGCAACATCGTGACTCAGCTCCATAAGCGGGACGGCCCCCCGGTGGAGCGCTTCATCTTCGTTTCGTCCACCGGTGTCTACGGTGACGCCGACGGTGACTGGGTCGATGAGGACACGGATACCGAGCCCGACTCCTTCCGGGGAACGGAGGTGCTCGCCGGGGAGGCGGTGACCCTGGCGGCGCCCTTCCCCTCGTTGGTGCTTCGCCTCGGAGGGATCTACGGCCCCGGGCGGGACCGCCTCCTGCGGATGGTGGCCCAGGGGCAGGCCCGGTGCCCCGGTGACGGACCCATCTGGTCCAATCGGATCCACCGGGACGATGCGGCTCAGGCTCTTTTCCACCTGCTGCAGATCCCGGACTTCAAGCCCGTCTATGTGGGGGTGGACGACCGGCCGACCCCCCTCTGCACGGTCTACCGGGAGGTGGCTCGGATGCTCGATGCGCCGGAGCCCGAGGTGGATCCGACGCGCGGCAGGGATCGTTCCAACAAGCGGTGCTCGAATCGGGGTCTGCGGGAGTCGGGTTTCACCTTCCAGTACCCATCGTTCCGGGAAGGGTATGGCGCGATGATCGCCTCGGGCGAGGCGGAAGGCTGAGGGGGGGCGTGACCATCGGGCCGGCTGAAGGGGTCCGCACGACCGTCGCCGGCGGGCCGGCTGAGGGAGTCCGTACACCCGTCGCCGCCGGGCCGGCCAAGGGGGTCCTGTGACCGTCGCGGCCGTGATCCTGGGGGGCGTCGGGATCTTCCTGGTGGGGATGATCCTCCTCACCGAAGGACTGAAGGCGGCAGCGGGCGACTCCCTCCGGGCGGGTCTCCAGCGCTTTGCCCGGACCCCCGCCCGGGGGGTGGCGTCGGGCACCTTCATCACGGCCTTGGTGCAGTCGTCGTCGGCGACGACCCTCACCACCATCGGTTTCGTCAGCGCAGGGCTCCTCACCTTTCCCCAGGCGCTGGGCGTCATCTTCGGCGCCAACCTGGGGACCACCAGCACCGGCTGGATCGTATCGGTGCTGGGACTGCGAGTGTCGGTAGGTGCCATGGCCCTCCCCGTGGTGGGGATCGGCGCGCTGCTCCGCCTCCTGGGATCGGGGCGGTGGGCCCACGCCGGTATGGCGCTGGTGGGATTCGGGCTCATCTTCGTGGGCATCGACACCCTGCAGGAGGGGATGGAGGGGCTGGCGGAGCGAATCGACCCGGCCACCTTCCCCGGAGCCACCCTGGCCGGGCGCATCGTCCTCCTGGGGATCGGCTTCGCCATGACGGTGGTCATGCAGTCGTCCTCGGCGGCGGTGGCCACCACCCTCACGGCCCTCCACGCCGGCACCATCGGTCTGGAGCAGGCCGCCATCCTGGTGGTGGGCCAGAATCTGGGGACCACGGTGAAGGCGGCGCTGGCATCCATCGGAGGCTCCGTGTCGGTGAAGCGGACGGCGGCGGCCCACATCCTCTTCAACGTCATCACCGCCATCCTGGGCCTCCTTCTCCTTCCCCTCCTCCTCCGGGCATCGCTGGCCGTCACAGGACCCGACGATCCGGCCATCACCATCGCCCTCTTCCACTCCATCTTCAACGTGCTGGGGGTGGTGGTCCTCTTCCCCTTCATCGTGCCCTTCGCCGGCTGGGTCGAGCGGTGGCTCCCGGAGAAGGAGCTCCGACTCACCCGGTACCTGGACACAGCGCTCATCGAGTTGCCCTCGGTGGCGGTGGAGGCGTCGAGGCGCGCCGGGATCGCCATCTCCCGGGAGCTCTTCCAACAGGCGGCTCCCATCCTCCGGGGCGACCCCAAGGCCGCCGTGGAGCCGGGGCTTCTGGAAGGTGCCGGGGAGGGTGTCATCCGCCTGCGGGCCTTCCTCTCCGGGGTCCGGACGCCGGCCGGGGAGGAGGAGCAGTTCGCCCGCCACCTCTCGGTCCTCCACGCCGCCGACCATCTGGACAGGCTTCGACGTGCCCTGGAAGAGCCGGTGCCCATCGATCCGCGGTGGGGAGCGAAGGTGGCGAAGATCCTGGAGGAATGGGCTGAGGGGGCCAACCCTGACGAAGGCGTTGCTCCCCCGGAAGAGCCCCTGCGCAAGCGCGCCGCAAAGCTGGCCGAGGTACGGAAGCGGCGGCGGGCCCGGATCCTGGAGAAGGGCGTCTACAAGGAGATGGATCCGGTCCGGCTCCGCCGGGAGGTGGATGGACTCCTGCGGCTGGACCGGATCGGCTATCACGCCTTCCGCGCCGCTCATCACCTGCAGTTGGCCGGGCCCGACACCGAGACGCCCATGGCGCAACTCGAAGAGCCCACAGATCCGTCCAACTATCCGGAGCCGGGGGCTCCCCTGGAAGACGAGCCGGCCACCACAGCGTAGGCTCCCCATGGTCCCAACGGGGTGGTGCCGTCCCATGAAGCGGCCGTGCCATGCGGCGCTGCCATGCCCCCGTCGGATTGACAGGAGCCCCGCCCGAGCCCCATGGTGCGGGGATTTTCCAACGTCCGGTGTTTCCAAGCGTTCGTCCGATCGACTCCAGCGGAGATTCGGTATGCCCCATATGGTGAAGGCCCTTCCGGCCCTGGCCCTCCTCCTGCTCCTCGTTCCGGCGGCGGATGCCCATGCCCAACGGGTGGCGCCCCCGGCCAGCTACTGGACCGCCACGCCGGACTACGTGCCCGAGTGGGATCGGCACCCAAACTGGTATACGGTGCGGGGCGAGCGGGACGGCCCCTCCATGTTTCCCCGGATCCAGCAGCCCGAGGTGTGCTACGAGCCCACCGAGGTCCTGACCTTCGACTGCTACCATACTCCGGACGTCCACTATCACTGGATGTTCCGGTGGGCCGAGGAGTACAGCCACATCATGGAGGTCTATGAGGTGGGCCGCACCTTCGAGGGGCGCCCCATCTACCAGGCCACCATCACCAACCCGGAGACGGGGCACCACACCGACAAGCCTGCCGCCTACTTCGACGGGACCCGGCACTCGGGTGAGGTCATCTCGTCGGAGACGGTGCTCATGCTCATGCAGCACGTCCTGGAGAACTACGGGTCGGACCCGGAGATCACCGAGATGGTGGACCGCTCCACCCTGTACCTCCGGCCCCACGCCAACCCGGACGGCGCCAACCTCTACCTCCACACAGCGCAGCGGAACCGCTCGTCGGTGCGGCCGGTGGACCAGGACGGCAATGGGCTTCTGGACGCCAACCCACCGGTGGATCTGGACGGGGATGGGACGATTCGGCTCATGCGCTGGTACGTGGGCGAGGGCGAAGGCAATGCGGTGGTGGATGAGCGCGACGAATCGGGCCGCCTCATGCGTCGGGTTCCCATGGGGCAGGGCGACTGGCGCCTGGAAACCGAGGGGATCGACCATGTGGGCGAGGGTCGCTACGGCTCCGACGGCATCGGAGGACTGGATCTCCACCGCAACTTCCCCGAGAACTGGCGTCCGGGCCCCGGTCTCGACGAGACGGGGCGCGGGTGGACGCAGGGCGGCGCCGGGGAGCACCCCCTCTCCGAGTCCGAGATGTACGCCGTGGTCATGTGGATGCTGACCCACCCCAACATTGCCGTGGTGAACAGCATGGACACCTCGGGCCCCTTCCACCTGCGCGGCCCCTCCACCTCCGGCTCCGAGGAGCGCATGTACCCGGAGGACCTGGACCTCTTCCTCTACTTCGACACCCTGGGAATGAGCATCACCGGGTATCCGGGCTCCGGAGACGTTTACAACGACTTCGTGGGCGGGCGCCCCCTCTTCGGCCACGGTCCCGACTTCGGCTACTGGTATTACGGCGCCATCTGGTATGGCGACGAGCTCTGGAACAACGCCCGCTTCGATGACTTCAACGAAGACGGCACCATGGACGACTGGGATCGTCTCTACTGGGACGACAACTTCAACGAGGGCCGGAAGGGGTGGAAGGACTGGGTCGAGGTAGCTCACCCGCAGCTCGGAACGGTGGAGGTGGGCGGCTTCCACCCCAAGTTCTTCCTGCAGAATCCGCCGGTCCACATCATGGCGGAGTGGGCCGAGAAGCAGATGCGCTTCAACCTGGCGCTGGCGCAGCACCTTCCCCACCTCATCATCGACGACGTGGTGGTGACCCGGACCGGTGAGGATGACGGGCGCGAGCACTTCGAGGTGGAGGTGACGTGGACGAACCAAGGTGGGATTCCCACCGCGCTGCGCCAGGCGGAGCTGGTGAAGATCGTGCGCCCGGACCGGATCGAGCTGGACTTCGACGGTGAACTGACCCGGGGCGGGGACGAGGCTGTGATCCGGTTCGGCGAGAGCGGACGCTTCGTGGACGCCGGCCGCACCGATGCCGGGGAGACGCGCTCGGTGACGCTGCAGGTGGAGGTGGCGACCGGGACGGCGGTGGAGGGGACGGTCCGCCTCCTTTCGACCCGGGGCGGGGTGGTGGACGCGCCCATCCGCATCTCTTCCGAAGACCGGTGAGGAGGCGACCATGGCGCCCCTGACCGGACGGAGGGTCGTTATCTTCGTGGGTTCGGACTACGAGGACATGGAGCTTCAGTATCCCAAGTACCGCCTCCGGGAGGCCGGCGCCCGGGTGGTGGTGGCAGGGCAGGAGGCCGGCACGCTGTACCACGGAAAGCACGGTTACCCCCAGCGGGCCGAAGTGGCCGTGGACGGGCTGGACACCCGGGACTTCCAGGGGCTTGTGGTCCCGGGCGGATGGATGCCCGACAAGCTCCGGCGGGATCCGGAGGTGCTTCGCATCACCCGGGAGATGCACGCCGCCGAGAAGTGCGTGGCCTCCATCTGCCACGGACCCTGGATCAACATTTCGGCCGGGATCGTCCGGGGCCGACGCTACACCTCGAGCCCCGGCATCACCGACGACCTGAAGAACGCCGGCGCCCTCTGGGTGGATGAGCCGGTGGTGGTGGATGGCCATCACGTCTCGAGTCGCCGGCCCGACGACCTTCCCCCCTTCATGGAGGCGGTGATCCGGATCCTGACCCCGTAGCCCCCTCCTCGACAACCCCCAATACCCAGGACCCTTGGACAGAGATGATGACCACGAATTCCATTGGACGATCCGGGCTCCGGCGCCTCCGCGCCCTGGCCCTTCCCGCCGCCGTCGCCGGTATGCTGGCCGCCACGGCCACTGTACCCGCCCTCGACGCACAGCAGAGCCCCCAGGATTTCCGGACCGCCGGGGAGGAGGCGAATCTGGAGCGGTTCACCTCGCACCTGGAGATGATGGAGTACCTCCACAACCTCCGGTCGGTGTCGAACGAGTTCCGCATGGGGATCTACGGCCATTCGCGCCAGGGGCGGGAGCTTCCGTACCTGGTCTTCAGCCGCCCGGCGGTGACCAAGGGGTGGGAGGCCGCCGCCCTGGGGAAGCCGGTGGTGGAGCTCCACGCCAACGTCCACGGGGGTGAGCGGGATCTTCGTGAATCCCTTCTGCAGTTGATCCGTGAGCTGGCGACGCCGGGAACGCCGGAGAACGACCTCCTGGATCACATGGTCATCATCGTGGCGCCGCAGTTGAACCCCGACGGCTACGAGTTCAGCGAGCGGGGGATCCGTGGGAATGCCTGGGGGATCGATCTGAACCGGGACTACATGAAGCAGGAGCACCCGGAGATCCAGTACTGGGTCCAGAATGTCCTTCATGAGTGGAATCCCCACCTCTTCGTGGACGGCCACAACGGTGGGTCCTTCCCCTACCACATCAAGTACCAGTGCCCGGGGCATGCGGACCCGGACCAGCGGATCACCGCGCTCTGCGACAACGAGATCTTCCCCCGCATCGATGAGCGGCTGGAGGCGGAAGGCTTCCTGTCCTTCTTCTGGGCCGGTGGAAATGAAGAGGGGTGGCGAGGTGGCCAGACCGACGCCCGGATCTCCCGGAACTACTCGGGCTTCGCCAACAGCATCGGGATCCTCTTCGAGTCGCCGGGCTGGCTGGAGACCCACGACGCCGTTCGCTCCGGCTATCTGGCCTACCTGGCAGTGCTGGAGTATGTGCGGGACAATCCGCAGCGGGTCATGGATACGGTGCGGGACGCCCGGGTCGAGGCCATTCAGCTCGGCAGTGAGCCCACCGGCGAGATCGCGGTACAGATGACGCTGGAGCCTGAGCCCGACCTGGTGGACTTCTTCATCGGCGGTGAGGACGGCGAGATCGTGGAGATCACCGGCGCCCCCATCGTGAAGCGCCCCGTGGCCACCGCAACCCGGCCCCGGCCCTTCGCCTATATCCTCCCCCGGGATGCGGTGGATGCGGTGGCCCTCCTCCAGCGCCACAACATCACGGTGGAGCAGCTCACCGGTCCTACCACCGTGGAGGTGCAGGCGTACGAGCTCACCGGCATTACCTGGGGGCAGGCCTACAACCACGCTTCCACCAACCAGCTCGAGATCGGCGACGTGCACACCGTGGAGATGGAGTTTCCCGAGGGGACGTACGTGGTGCCCACCGGACAGATGATGGGGCGGATCGCCAGCCACCTGCTGGAGCCCGAGACCAACGATAATCTCATCTACTGGGGCGCCATGGATCGGTGGCTCCCCCTGGCGGCCCTCCACGGCGACGGGGATGACCCGGTACTGGTCCCCATCTACAAGCTCATGGCGCCCACGCCACTTCCGGCGCGGCTGCTGCGCTGACGGGTCGAGCGTCGGCCTGCCGCGCAGGCCGGTGACCTGAACCACAAAGACCCCCACCTCCCTGATCCGGGGGGTGGGGGTCTTTGTTTTGTGGGAGGCCGGGCCCGGGCACCGCGCCGTGGATGGAGACCGGGGACCCCGTGGGACGCCTGGTCAGTCTGCACTACCTACGACACAGCCGCCCGTCTACGCCACAGCCACCCGCTTGGGCTCCATCTCGAAGCCGTCGTACCCCTTCTCGGCGATCTCGTCGCACGTCTTCCGGTAGTTCCCCACACCGCCGATGTAGGGCGTGAATACGCGGGGCTTCTTGGGGATGTTTGCCCCCATGTACCAGGAGTTGGCCAGCGGATAGAGCACTGGAGACTTCAACCGGCGAACCGGCTATGGCCGGGAGTACTGGGCCGGCTACCTCAGTCGTCCGTGGGCTGGAGCACACCCTCCACAATGTGCACGATCCCGTTCGATGCCTCGTGGTCCGCGCCAGT
>SL_3KL_010_SEDDRAFT_10006767_pt1 | contig 10217 bp, 5 predicted proteins | sample SodLakKL_010_SED_2_FD_10381 | JGI IMG/M metagenome (IMG submission 10381)
GCTCAGCCCGGCAGCCGAGACCTTGGACAAGGCCAGTGGCGGGCGCATCAAGGCGGTGATCAAGGCAGGTGCCATGACGGGTGACGACGGCAGCACCCGCCTGCTGTTCCAACTGGACGGCATTGCTGCGGACCAGGTGCTTCTGGTGGGCCTGGGCGACAAGGAAAGCTTCGGCCATCGCGCCTACCGTAACGCCGTCATCAGCGCCGTCAAGGCACTTAATGAGGCCGGCGTGAAAAAGGCCCTGTTCCTGCTTTCCGGCAGTTTCCCCGCGAAGAAAGACACGACCTACTGGGGTGTGCGCCATCTGATTGAGGCAGCCGAGTATGCGGCCTATCGTTACGAGACGACCAAATCGAAGAAAGCAGCGGCCGCTTCCCTGAAGACCGTTGAGGTCTTCTACGAAGGTGCCGGCAGCAAGGCCGCCGCGGAAAAGGCCCTGGGCCATGCCAGAGGCATCGCCAACGGCACGGCGCTGGCGCGAGAACTGGGCGATCTCCCCGGCAATATCTGCACCCCCAGCTATCTGGCCAGCCAGGCCCGCAAGCTGGCGCGTGACGACAAGAAGATCAAGACCACCATCCTCAGCGCGGCGGATTGCAAGAAGCTCGGTATGGGTTCTTTCCTGTCCGTGGCCAAGGGCAGTGACGAACCCTGCAAGTTCATCGTCATGGAGTACAAGAACACCAAAGGCAAGACCCGCCCCCATGTGCTGGTGGGCAAGGGCCTGACCTTCGACACCGGCGGCATCTCCCTCAAGCCCGGCCCCGGCATGGACGAAATGAAGTACGACATGTGTGGTGGCGCCAGTGTCTTCGGCACCATCAAGGCGGTCTCCGACATGGCCCTGCCGGCCCATGTGGTGGGCATCGTGCCGGCCACCGAGAATCACATCAACGGCGTGGCCAACAAGCCGGGTGATGTGGTCACCAGCATGTCCGGTCAGACCATCGAGATTCTCAATACCGATGCTGAAGGCCGTCTCATTCTCAATGACGCCCTGACCTATGCCCAGCGCTACAAGCCCGAGTCCCTGATCGACATCGCCACCCTCACCGGCGCCTGCGTGATTGCCCTGGGCCAGCACGCCTCCGGCCTCATGAGCAAACACGATGACCTGGTGGATGAACTGCTGGAAGCCGGCAACAAGGCCTGGGACCGGGCCTGGCGCCTGCCCCTGTGGGACGAGTACCAGGATCAGCTCAAGACCAACTTCGCCGACATGGCCAACATCGGCGGCAAGGCCGCCGGCACGGTCACTGCCGGCTGCTTCCTCTCCCGTTACACCGAAGGCCAGCGCTGGGCTCACCTGGATGTGGCCGGCTCCGCCTGGATTTCCGGTGGCGGTCCTGAGAAGGGTGCGACCGGTCGGCCGGTGCCGCTGTTGACGCAGTATTTGATTGACAGGGTCTGAGGCCAACAACGAAGCCCCGGTCTGTCGACAGGCCGGGGCTTTTCCGACTGATCTCGTGAGCGTGAGCGTAGTCGTGATCGTGATCGGACTTTAACAAGCCACGAGTGGCGAGCAGACAGTCATAAAGACGAAAACCTCGCCGCACTGGTTTTGCAGGATTTGCTTGCAGCTTGAGGCTTGTAGCTTGAAGCTTCTTTCAAAAAGCCGATCACGATCACGACTACGCTCACGCTCACGAGTGGTCGTGCCGAATTTTAGCGTTTGGGGAGTTTGACAACATCCCCATTTCCAACCAAACTTCCTCAAACCACTGACGTGTAGGGCCTTATGACCCGGGTGGACTTCTACCTTCTGTCACAGGATCAGCCGAAGGCGGGCGATCACTTTGCCTGCCGGCTCACCGAGAAGGCTTTTCGTCTCGGGCACCGTGTCTTTCTCCACGCCCAGTCCGACGAGCACGCCCGCTCACTGGACCAGCTGCTGTGGAGCTTTCGCGACCGCAGCTTTATCCCCCACGGTCTGGCCGGTGATGTGGATGCCGATCCCGACTTCCCTGTGGTGGTTGGCGCCGGTGAAACCCCCAAGGGCGATTACGACCTGCTGATCAACTGCGCCGAGAGCATCCCCGACTTCTTCAGCCGCTTCGAGCGGGTGGCGGAACCGGTAAGAAATGAGGACGGGGCCAAGGCTCAGGGCCGGGAACGCTACCGCTTCTACCGTGATCGCGGTTATCCGCTGGAAATGCACAAGCTCTAGAGGAGCCCCACATGCGTGGACGCGACGGAAAGGCCGGCAACAGTGAGCGCATCCCCACCCTGCGGGAAGTGGTTCAGCCGGGTGCCAAACAGGGCACGCCACCCAATCTCGACCTGTTCGAGGATCCCCCCGCCGCCGAACCCCAACAGGCAGTGGAAGGCCCCGACGAAGCCGAACGCCTGCGCCAGGCCTTCATCGAAGAACTGGACCGCCGGGTGGAAAACCTCATCCGCTCCCGCGTCCAGCGCCTGGCCGACAACCTCGCCGAGGATGTCATGAAGACGCTGAAACGCGAGATTCGCAACATCGCCAAGGATCAGAAGAAGGACTGAGTTCCTCCTTCGCGAGAACCCACCTCAGTTCGTCTCACCCACTTAACCGCCTGAACCAACCCCTCTCCCGGCACTGCCCAGGTGACCCAAAAAACAGGAGGCCTGGTATCCGGTGAGGTGTTGCAAGGCTGTAAGCGACAGGGATGTCGCGCCCAGAGCCTCCATGGATGGATATACGGCGTCCTTGCAACGGCTCACCGGATACCAGGCCGGGACGCGCCGTCATCGATGTCAACGGGCAATCCGCTTATTGAAACCTCTCAACATACGATTACAGAACCCGATCTTCCTTACGACCCAATGGCAGGCATGGTCCCTTCGGCCCGTTGACTGGGGGCGTGTCCCGGAACAGGGTGGTCGGGATTTCGCAGGGACGCCGTCAATACATCCCTGTAGGCTTTGGGCGCGACATCCCTGTCGCTTACAGCCCTGCGAAACCCCGAACACCCGGTTCCTGCTGAATGGTGGGGTCACCTGGGCCGTGCCAAGTGAGGGCTTTGTTCAGGCTGGCAGGTGGTTTATGGAGTCCCTTGGGGATGCTGCCCTGCCATTCGGGGGCCTTCTGCCGTTATAATTGCGCGTTTCCGCCAATTCCCAGTTGATGCAAGGCGCCCGCATGGACAAGACCTACGATCCCCGCACTATTGAGCAGACCCGATACACCGAGTGGGAGGCGAAGGGCTATTTCAAGCCTGCCAGCCTGAACGGGGACCCCTACTGCATCATGATTCCGCCGCCGAATGTGACCGGCAGCCTGCACATGGGCCATGCCTTTCAGGACACCATCATGGATGCCCTGACCCGCTTCAAGCGCATGCAGGGCAAGGACACCCTGTGGCAGCCGGGTAGCGACCATGCCGGTATTGCCACCCAGATGGTGGTGGAGCGCCAGCTCAATGCCGAGGGCAAGACCCGGCATGACCTGGGCCGGGAGGCCTTCGTCAAGCGTGTCTGGGAATGGAAAGAGGAATCCGGCGGCACCATCCAGGGCCAGCTGAGACGCATGGGCGCCTCCGTGGACTGGTCCCGTGAACGCTTCACCATGGACGAGGGCCTGTCAAAGGCCGTGCGCGAAGTCTTTGTGCGCCTGCATGAAGAAGGCCTGATCTATCGCGGCAAGCGCCTGGTGAACTGGGACCCGGTGCTGCACACCGCCCTGTCCGACCTGGAAGTGGAATCGGAGGAGGAAAACGGCCACCTCTGGCACTTCCGTTACCCCCTCAGCGACGGCAGCGGTCATGTGTCCGTGGCCACCACGCGCCCCGAAACCATGCTCGGCGATACCGCCGTTGCCGTACACCCGGACGATGAGCGCTATCAATCCCTGATCGGCAAGACCCTTCGCCTGCCCATCACCGGGCGCGAGATTCCGGTAGTGGCGGATGATTATGTGGACCCGGAATTCGGTTCCGGCTGCGTCAAGATCACACCCGCCCATGATTTCAATGACTACGCCATCGGCGAGCGTCACGGGCTCACCCTGATCAATGTGCTGGATGCGAATGCCCGCATCATCGCCAGGGACACGGCACGGGAACCCACGCCCACGGACAGCGAACGGGTCCAGGCGGAAGTGGATACGCTGGGCGAGATTCCCGCCGAACTGCAGGGCCTGGACCGCAAGGCCGCCCGCCAAACGGTGGTGGACTGGCTGGAGCGGGACGGCCTGCTGGAGAAGATCGACGATCACAAGTTGATGGTGCCGCGCGGTGATCGCAGCCACGAGATCGTGGAGCCCTGGCTCACCGATCAGTGGTTCGTGCGTGCCGAGCCACTGGCCAAGCCCGCCATCGAGGCGGTGGAAAGCGGTCGCATCCGCTTTGTGCCGGCCAACTGGGATCGCACCTATTTCGAGTGGATGAACAATATTCAGGACTGGTGCATCAGTCGCCAGCTCTGGTGGGGCCACCGCATCCCGGCCTGGTATGACGAAAACGGCACCATCTATGTGGGCCGTGATGAGAAGGAAGTCCGCGAAAAGCACGGCCTGGCTCCTGACCTTGTGCTGCACCAGGACGAGGATGTGCTGGATACCTGGTTCTCCTCCGCCCTGTGGCCCTTCTCCACCCTGGGCTGGCCGGAAAAGACCCCGGAGCTTAAACACTTCTACCCGACCAATGTGCTGGTCACCGGCTTCGACATCATCTTTTTCTGGGTCGCCCGGATGATCATGATGGGCCTCAAGTTCATGGATGATGTGCCCTTCCACGAGGTCTATGTGCATGGCCTGATTCGTGACGGCGAAGGGCAGAAAATGTCCAAGTCAAAGGGCAATGTGCTCGATCCCATTGACCTGATCGATGGCATCGAACTGGACACGCTGGTGGAAAAGCGCACCCGCGGGCTGATGCAGCCGAAGAAAGAAAAGAAGATCGAGAAGTCCACCCGCAAGGAGTTCCCGGACGGCATTCCCGCCTTCGGCACCGACGCCCTGCGCTTTACCTTTGCTGCCCTGGCCACCACCGGCCGCGACATCCGCTTCGACCTGGGCCGCATCGAGGGTTATCGCAACTTCTGCAACAAACTCTGGAATGCCGCCCGCTATGTCCTGATGAACACGGAAGAGCAGGACACCGGGCTGGAAGGCGAAGTGGAACTGAGCCTGCCGGACCGCTGGATCCTCTCGCGCCTGGACAGCACCATTGAGGAAGTCACGACGCGCCTCGGCGAGTACCGCCTGGACCTGGCCGCCAAGGCGCTGTACGAATTCACCTGGAGCGAGTACTGCGACTGGTATCTGGAACTGTCCAAGCCGGTCCTGCAATCCGAGAGCAGCAGCGGGGACGCCCTTCGCGGGACACGCCAGACACTGGTACGGGTACTGGAAACCCTGCTCCGCCTGATGCACCCCATCATGCCCTTCGTCAGCGAGGAGATCTGGCAACGGGTCGGCCCGCTGGCGGGGGCGGATGGCGACACCATCCTGTACGCCCCCTGGCCCCGGCCCGCCGGGCAGGCGGACGATGGCACGGAAGCGGACATGGCCTGGCTGCAGGGCTTTATTCTCGGCGTGCGCCGCATCCGTGGCGAGATGGATATCTCCCCAAACAAGCCGCTGGATATCCTGCTGGCCAACAGCCAGACCAGCGACCGGGAACGGCTGGAACGTCACGGCCATTTCCTGTCCACCCTGGCCCGCCTGGAAAGCGTCACCGTACTGGAAGACGGCGCCAATCCACCGGAATCGGCCACCGCTCTGCTGGGTGAGATGGAGATTCTCGTGCCCATGGCCGGCCTGATCGACAAGGACGCCGAGGTGGCCCGCCTGGAAAAGGAAATGGGCAAGTTGCGCAAGGGCCTGGAGCAAGCGGAGAAGAAACTGGCCAATGAAAAATTCGTCAGCAACGCGCCAGATGAAGTGGTGGCAAAGGAACGGGGCAAAGCCGAGGAAATGAAAGCGGCCCTGGATCGCTTGCAGGCGAAGCAGGAAAAGATCGCGGCACTCTAGTAAGCATAGCGCAGGCCGAGACCGACAAAGTTGGAGCCGCCGTCTACGCCACCGAACAAGCCAGCCACACCAGAACGGTGGTGAACACGGAGAAATCCGCTCCATTCGGGCCTGGGCGGCAAGACCACTTCTATCTCCAGGAGGAGATAGTTCAGCAGGCGGGCGGATTGCAGGTCCTCCTCGCCGCTGCGGGGCTCCAGGGGTGGAACCTCGAAGGCATAGGACAGGCCCTCGCCGAAAGCCAGGCGCGTGTCCAGCCACCGGTCCCAGGGGAATCGCATCCAGCGGGCTACAAGCACACCATTGACCTCCCAGTGATTCTGCATGCCGCTGTGGCGCGCCAACTGCCCTTCCAATTCCCAGCGAATCCAGTCACCTTCAGCCGTGATATGGGCGTGAGTCAACGCCCATAACCAGGACTCCCGAAACTCCGCATCCAGATCACGCACGATATCGGCGAATCGATCCGGGGAGTACTTGGCCCAGTAGAAGCTGGCATGACGTTCGGCGGCATAAAGTGGGGCTCCGATGCCGAAAAACAGGCAGCCAAGCAGCCACAGGATGAAGCCCTTGTAAGCGAATCGTAATGCCTGCATGACTCACCTCTTGCTGGCCTTCCAGCAGCTACATCCTGCTCATGGTTCCATGTCACACAGGCTCGGGCAATCGTGTTCGAGCGCTCGTATTTGCCCATGGGCAAAGGGACTATGAGATCAGGGGCTTGCAATGCGAGGCCCGGCATGAGCAGAATCAGCTAACTGATTGGGGAGACTGAGGTTCCGGTGCTGACCGGCCGCTTGATCATGGATATGAGTACAACCACGACAAAAAAACTCAAAAAGGGGCTGCTTGCCTTTGGCGTGATCGCCATCATCGTGATCAACGGCCTGCTGGCAGCAGACCTCAACCGGCAGCACCAGGCGGCACTCTCCGGCGCGGTCAATTCGGCCAGCATGATCACCGTCGGCATGGAACAGTACACGGCCAGATCCCTGGAGGCCGTGGATGCGGTCCTCGAAGGTCTGGCAGACCGTATTTCGCGTCTGCATGGACCCGTTGCACTGGACCATCCTGATATCACGGAACTGCTTGCAAATGCTTTCCGAGGCCCTCTGGTGGGCAATATCATTGTGGTCAATGCCAGTGGTCGTTATGTGAATGATGCCTATGGCCAACCTAATCCGGATTCGGAGCTGGCAGACCGGGATTATTTCCGCACCCATCAGCTTCTGCCCGATACCGGCATGTTTCTGGACCGCCCCCTGATTGCACGCACCAGTGGTGAGCAATTCGTGGCTGCCAGCCGTGCACTCAAGGATCAGGACGAACGATTCATTGGCGTAGTGGCGGCAATCCTCAACACAAAACACTACGCCGATATCTACGCCGATCTTGAGCCAGCGGTGGCCGGCTCCATTGCCCTGATGGATGGACGAGGCCCGGTGGTGGCTTCCATCGGGGCGGTGCCGGAAGGCCTTGACGATGCCCTGAAAAAGGCCGACAGAGATCAGCCGGAGATGCGCTTTCGTGACCAGGACTCCGGACGCGAGTACCTGCTCGTACATCAGCCGATTGAAGGCTATCCCTTAACCCAGGTGGTCACTGCGGATATCGCGACGGTGCTCGCCCCCTGGTGGCAAACAGTGGCCGCCTACAGCCTTCTGGCCATCTTGATCACCTCGCTGCTGACAATTGGTCTCTATCTCCTCTGGCGTGAGATGAGCCGCAGTCAACTCGTGGAAGATCAACTTCGGGAAAGCGAGTCTCGCTTCCGGAGCCTGATTGAATCCACCAGTGATTTCGTCTGGGAAATGGATGAAAACGGCTTCTGCGTCTATGCCAGTCCACAAGTGGAAGAGATGATCGGTTATACGCCCGACGAAGTGGTGGGCATGCGGCCTTATGACCCCATGACACCGCGAGAACAAGACCGTCTGACCGATGTGTATCACAGCATTATCGAAGCTCGCGAACCCTTTCATTTGCTGGAAAATCGCAACGTGCACCGGGATGGTCATGAGGTAGTGCTTGAAACAAGCGGCGCACCCATCTTCGATGCGGAAGGCAAGTTCCGCGGCTACCGTGGCATTGATCGTGACATCACAGAACGCAAACGCCTGGAAGAGGCACTGAGGAGCCTGGCCTTGTTAACCGGTCAGGAATCGGAAACCGAGTTCTTTCAGCTGGCAAACCGGAATCTGGCGCGAGCCTTGGGGATGCGGGTCTCGGTGCTGGTCCAGAATGTGGGCAATGGCGAGCATAAACTGCGAGCCTGGCATGATGAGCAGGTGGGTGGCGCGGCACCACCATTGCCCACAACGATTATCGAACTACTGGATGAGCACGAACGGCTGGTAATCCGAGAACATCTCACGGAAAAAAGCGGCTCTGACCCCATGGTGCAGGCAGTACAAGCACAAAGCCTGTTTGCCATCATGATCCAGACCGCTTCCGACAATAATTGGGGTTATCTGATCGCCATGGATGCCCTGCCTGTCTCCCGGGTGCGCCTGTCCCGCGTTGAACCCATCCTGGATGTCTTCGCTGCACGCATCGCTCTGGAGCTGGACCGAAATCAGGCGCAAGCGGATCTTAGCTGGGAAGCCAGGCATGACACCCTGACGGGGCTGCTGAACCGCCGGGCCTTTGATGACCGCCTCCGGGAAGTACTTTCCGTCGCACCCACCAAGGGCGCGGTACATGCCCTGATCTATCTGGATCTTGACCAGTTCAAGGTGGTCAACGACACCTGCGGTCACATGGCCGGCGACGAATTAATGCGACAACTGGCCCGCGCGCTGAGCTCAAGACTTCGACGCTCGGATCAGCTGGCCCGCCTGGGTGGGGACGAGTTTGGTCTGATCCTGGCGGATTGCCCCATGGAACGAAGCATGGAGATTGCCGAAACCCTGCTGGACACTGTGCGTAACTTCCAGTTCCGGTGGGAAAAGCACAACTTCTCCGTGGGCGCGAGTATCGGCATGACGCATACCCGAGAAGCGGTCAGTGCGGGCAGCGACCTCCTGGCTCAAGCCGATCTGGCCTGCTATGCGGCCAAGGATCTGGGCCGTAACCGGATTCAGGTCTACCAGGCGGACAACACCCTTATCCGCGCCCGACATGGGGAAATGGGCTGGGTACCGCGCCTTGACCGGGCACTGGTGGAAAACCGTTTCCAGCTGTTCGGGCAATGGATGGTCCCCATCAGTCCGGAGTCAAGCCTGACACCCAGCCTGGAAGTATTACTTCGGCTGGTAGACGAGGATGGCAAAATCATTCCCGCCATGGAGTTCATTCCGGCAGCGGAACGCTACAATCTGATGACACGGGTGGACCGCCATGTCATTGATCAGGTCTTCGCCCGTGCGGCACTGACCACAGACGCCGATCGTCCACGCCGCTGGTCCATCAATCTGTCCGGCACTTCCCTGGGCAATCGCGATCTGAGTGACTTTATTGAGGCACGCTTCGGGCAATACGGTGTTGATCCATCCTGGTTCTGCTTCGAAATCACCGAGACCGCTGCCATCAGCAATTTCGAGGAAGCCCAGCAGCTGTTTTCCCATCTGCGCAAGCTGGGCTGCCGTGTGGGCCTGGATGACTTTGGCAGTGGTCTGTCGTCCTTTGCCTATCTGCGTCAGATTGAAGTGGATGCACTCAAAATCGACGGCAGCTTTGTGCGTGGCATCGCACACGATCCGGTGAACCGCAGCATGGTGCAGGCCATGCACGATGTAGCCAAGGCCATGTCACTGGACACCGTGGCGGAATTCGTGGAAAACACGGAAATACTCAAGATTCTGGCGGAGATGGGCATCGACCTCGCCCAAGGCTATGCCCTGCACAAGCCTCAGCCACTGGATGCGCTCGATTCACCCCCCTCACATCCCCTGTATTGATCCAGCAGACACTGTCATGTGCCCCTGTGGACCGTTAGGGACCGGCCACCCGTAACGGTCGTATTGATTCTTAACGCCAGGGACGGCCTGGCCGCCAACCCCACCATGTCATCAACATCAAGCCGAAGACCATGCCACCCAGGTGAGCAAAGTGGGCGATACCACCCATAGCACCAGTCACGCCGGCGAAGAGTGAGAAGGCCCCGAACAAGATCACGAACCATTTGGCCTTCATTGGAATGGGGGGAATCAGCAGTACGATACGCTGATTGGGGAACATAAGGCCGAATGCCAGCAGAATGCCGAACACTCCGCCGGAAGCCCCTACCGTGGGATAGACCGTGCCATCGGCTGCGGCTGCCGATGCC
>SL_3KL_010_SEDDRAFT_10006768_pt1 | contig 10215 bp, 6 predicted proteins | sample SodLakKL_010_SED_2_FD_10381 | JGI IMG/M metagenome (IMG submission 10381)
CGTGGTGTCTTCGAAGGAGACGAATTCCATGGAGTCTCCTTCCCGTGTCAGGACCTCCTTGCGTGTGACCAGCCAGCCCATCACCCACACCCCCTTTCCTCCATGACGGTGAAGGTCCCTGGCGTGAACGATGCGCTGGGGCAGGGCCCGGATGGCCTTTTCCCAAAGTTTCAAGGGATGTACGGACAGGACAAACCCCAGAGTTTCCATTTCATGGCGCCATTTTGACGGTGAAGGTCCCTGGCGGGAACGATGCGCTGGGGCAGGGCCCGGATGGCCTTTTCCCAAAGTTTCAAGGGATGTACGGACAGGACAAACCCCAGAGTNTCCATTTCATGGCGCCATTTNTCCTCCGGTGTCACGTCTTCCAGGGGTGGAGTGGAAGGGGCGGGGCGAGGGATTCTGCCGGCTTCCGTGGAGAATGTTTTTTGGGTTGACTGGACTTGATCTGCGGAAAAAGACGGGTGCGATGTTTTTGCAAAGGGAAAGGATGCCGAAAAGGCTCCTTCAGCCTGGGCCGAAAAGCTTGCGTCAGGGGCACTGCGGGGGGCGGGGGGGTGGTCTTTTTGCCCCCAAAGGGAGAGTTGCTCCACCGTTCCTTCCGGGCCGTTCATCCTGGTGTGGGCCTGCACGTTGGCGTGCACGGCGGCTTCCCAGAAGAGCTGGGAGCGGTTCAGGTGTTTTTCCAGGTCGTCCAGGGCACCGCTTTTCACCAGGACAGCCCCTTCGGAAGGGGTGAGGACGACACGGCGGAAAAGGTCTTTGAGGGAAAGGAACGGGCCGCGTCTGTTGCGTTCCTCCAGGAGCCTCTCCAGAGTTTCCCGCCGCATGGCCTGGAGCTGTTTCAATCCCACCCGGATTTTCCCGTCTTTTCCTTCGTAGTCCCAGAGGCTCCCGTTCACGTGAGGCCCCAGCACTTCCAGCCCCATGCGCCGCCCTTCCGAAATGTAGGCCCATGTGCTGTAGTATCCGCCCCCGTTGTTGATGACCGCCGCCATGAATTCCGCCGGGTGGTGCGCCTTGAGGTAGGCCGATTTGAAGCTCACCAGGGCGTAGGAGGCCGAATGGGGCTTGCAGAAGGAATACCCCGCAAAGGAGAGAATCATCTCCCAGACCCTTTGGGCCACGTCCTGTGAGACACCCCGCCCCCTGCACCCATGGAAAAAACGCTGCCGGTAGTGGGAAATCCGTTCAGGGCTTTTCCTGCTGATCACCTTGCGAAGCCCGTCCCCTTCCGCCCAGTCGAATCCCGCCAGGGCCATGCTCACCAGCACCACATCCTCCTGGTACACCATGATGCCGTAAGTTTCCTTCAGGATCACTCCCAGGCGCGGGTGAATGGGTTCGTAAGGGGCTCCGTGGAGCCGTTCGATGTAGGCGTTGATGTAGCGGTTGGCCGCGGGACGGATGATGGAAGAATGGATCACCAGGTGCTTGAAATCCCCTTTTCCCGTTTTCTTTTGCAGCTGCCTCATGGCGGGGGATTCCACGTAGAATACCCCCATGGTCTCCCCCCTTTGGAGGAGTTTTTGCGTGCCGGGGTCGTCCAGGGGGTCGAAGGCGGCATAGTCCAGGTGCAGACCCGTGTTGCGCTGCACAGCGGCCAGAGCGTCCCGGATGACCGCCAGGGAACGGTTCCCGAGAAGATCGATCTTGACGAGCCCCGCCTTTTCCGCCTGGTCCTTTTCCCACTGAATGATGCGCGTTCCCTTGGCGCTCACTTGAACGGGCACGTAGCGGGAAATGTGGTCGGGCACGAGGATCACCCCGCCGCTATGGACCGACAGGTGCCGGGGCAGGGATTCCAGGCGGGCCGCCAGGTCCAGGATTTCCGGCCAGGGGGGGTCCAGTCGAAAGCCCTGGAAACGGGGATGGCGCTGCACCCGGTCCCAGATGCGCCCGGGATGAGTTCCGTAGCCCATGCGCCGCGTCACCTCCTTGATTTCATGGGCGGGAATGCCGTAGATCTTGGCCACTTCACGCACGGAAGCTCTTGCGCCGAAGCCCACGTGGTTGGCCACCGATGCCATGCGGTGAGACCCGTAAACCCCCAGCAGTTCTTCCATGAGATCGTCCCGTTCGTCCCAGGGAAAGTCCACGTCGATGTCGGGATGATCGTTGCGGTGAGGGTTCAGAAACCGCCCGAAAAGAAGGTTGTGTTCGATGGGGTCCACGTGAGTGATCCCCAGAAGGTAGCTCACCAGGCTGGCCGCAGCGCTTCCCCGCCCGCAGTGAATGGGGCGCCGGCTCACCATGTCCGCCACCACCAGGAAGTAATCCACATAGCCCTTGTTTGCGATGAGTTCCAGTTCTTCCGCCAGCCGCTTTTCCACGGCATGGCTGGTCATGCCGTACCGCCATGAAATTCCCCGGCGGCACCGGTCCAAAAGGACCTGAAAGTGGTCTTCCCGTCGGTCGTCATAGGGGGGAAAGACCGTCTGAAAATGGTCCCAGTGGGTGCAGCACATCCGGGCCAGGGCCAGGGTGTTGGACAGAGCTTCGGGAGCCTGGGGGAAGTGGCGGGCCATTTCCTCAGGGCTTTTGAGCCAGCGGGACGGCGGAACCACCTCTTCAGAGGGAAGGGTGCTCAAAGTGCCGTTGAGGTCTATGGCCCGAACCAGCCGGTGCAGGCTGTGGTCTTCAGGGCCGGCGAAGTGCACTCCGTTGGTGGCCACGGGAGAAATTCCCAGCTCCCGGGACATTTGGAGCGTTCTGCGGTCCCTTTCGCCGGGGATCACCTCCACCCGGCATTCCACCCGGGAGGGAAGGCATTGCAAAAGCTCCGGGTCGGAAGCGAGGGCTGCCAGGTCCTGGGGAGCATGGGGAACGTCCCGGAAAAAGGAGAAGTCGTTTTTGTGCACGAGGGTGGCCATGTGGCAGAGGAGTTCATAGCCGCGGGGCGTCCTGGCCAGGAAAACCGCTTCCCGCCCGGCCGCCCGAAGGGTCGTGCCCACCAGGGGCTGAAGGCGGTGACGCCGTGCCGCTTCCAGGAAATTCATGAGGCCGTAGAAGCCATTGGTGTCCGTGAGGGCGAGGGAGGTGCATCCCTGGCTTGCGGCTCTTTGGCAGAGCTTTTCCACGGAACTCACGCCCCACATCATGGAGTAGGATGAATGGACATGAAGGTGAACGAAGGATGTTCCCATGGGATCAGCTCTAAACTCGGAAAGCGTTTTTACGTTTCAGTTGAATTCAACAGTGATGCGGCCTTTGGCTTCCATTTGCATGACCCGGCCCCAGGCGATGCTTTCCCGGCCAAAACGGGTGCGTACGGCGTCCAGGGCTTGCTGGATGCGTCCGGCGCCTGCGGAAGTTTCCTCTTCCCAGGGAAAGAGGGGGAGCTGCCTTGCNGGCATGGAAAATTCCCCNAGTTCCAGGCCGATGCGGCGAATGGCCACACGCCGTTGGAGAAACTTGAGGAAAACGGGCCGTATTTTTCGAAACAGCTGCTGGTCCACCCGGGTGGTGATGGGGGGAAGGGGCTGCTGAAGACGGGCCGTTCCCCCGTCCGCATAGCGCACTTCCAGGGTGAAACGGCCGGGACAGCGGTTGTGGCGGCGCAAGTGCCACCCCGCTTCCTCCACCTGCTGAAAAAGAAGTCCTTCGAGGTTTTCCCGGTGGATTTCGTCCCGATCGAGTTTCTGGACGATGGAAAGGCCGGGGCTCCTGACGAAGGGAAGGACAGGGGCCAAATCCACACCTCGAGCCATTTGAGCCAGGCGAATCCCCGTTTTTCCCAGGACGCTCGCCAGGCTTTTTGACGGCAGGTGGGCCAGCTGACCGATGCTGCGCAGGTTGAAATCCCTCAGCCGGGCCAAGGTCGCGGGGCCCACTCCCGGAAGGAAATCGAGGGGGAGGGGGGTGAGAAAGGAAACTTCACCCCCTGCGAATATGCACGACAGTTCTCCGGGAATGATGCACCGGGAAGCCACCTGGCTGACCAGTTTGTTCCCCGCCAGACCCACCCGGGCATGCAATGTTCTTTGCGCGGCCAGCTCTTTTTCCATGCGGAAGGAAACATCGGGAGCGGCTCCCCAGAGGCGGTGCGTTCCCGTGAGGTCCACGAAGTACCGGCCGGGCCGGGGCCCCTCCACCAGGGGAGAAAACCGGCCCAGGTGAATGAGGATTTGTTGATGCTCCTCCATGTAGGCAGGAAGGTCCACGGGAAAGACAGTGAGCCGCCGGCAGAAGCGTTTGGCGTGATGAAAGGCCATTCCTTCCTGAATGCCTTCCCGGCGTGCGAGGGCGTTCACCCCCTGAATCACCGATCGTGGGCCCGGCACCGCCAGGGCCAAAGGTTTTTTTTTCAGCTCCGGATGCCTGCGCTCTTCCAGGGTGGCGTAAAAGTCGGGAAAGCTGAAGTGGACGATGTGGCGGTTTTCCATGGTGCACCCCGAAGGTTGCAGAAAAATTTGAAGCCGTCAGTGTTTTTTTCCCATTTGGTTTTTGGCCGTATTCCGGGTTCAGAGTTAAGGATGACTCCAAAATGATGGAACAAATCTCGGCCAGTCATGCAAATCGCCTGATCCCGCATGCATTCCCATGGGGAAGGGCGGCAATGAGGAACGATGGGCCTCCCTTTGGATCTTTTGAAAGATCACGAAAACAAAATAGGTGAATATAGGGTGAAAGTCAAGATGGAGAAGAGGGGTGACGAAGGTTGTTCCTTCCGGTCTCTCCTTTCCGTAATTGTGGTGGACCAGTTCCCTGGCGGTGCCGCCGTAGAAATGGAAAGCGTTGAGGAGGCAGCGGTGAAGGGAGACTTGAGGATGGACGGAACCCGGGCGATCCTGCTGATTGGCTCTGCAGCCGGGATCGGTTGCCAGCTTTTGCCTCTGCCAGGAGTTTTTCCTGGCCCGCTGGCACTCTTTCCTGGGGCAATAGCGCTGGATGCCTTTCACATCGGTCAAAATGGCTCCCTTTTTCAACCTCGATACTTAAGATGGAGGTTCCCGCTGACATCATTTTTACGACATGCAACACTTTCTCGATATTTCGCGGATTATCCATATGCCGATGGTCCATGAAGCCCATTTCAAATAAGAAAAAACATAATCATATCAATCAATAAGCAGTGTGAAGCAGGGATAAGACCCCATGGCATGAAAGTTGGATTTTCAATGTCAGACGAGAAAACGATGGTGATCGGCTGGTGGGCAGACCCGCCTCATGCCCCTCAGCCAGTGAGGCAAAGACCAGATCGCCGGATCGGCCGTCCCAATCCAAATCTCGACGACTACTTCGGGGTTGCCTGAGCCGACCTCGCCGATGCCAGGGCCTGCTTCACGGCATTGAACGAACTCCTGAGAATGGCTCCACGGATGGGCAACCCGCTGGACGAGGCGAGGGCAGACTGGCTTCTCGGAATGGGTATGGGACCAACGGCAAAGTTCGACTGGGCCCCGTTGCCGGTGCTGAACGTTCTGGTGGTGTTCGGCATGGGGCAGGGCGCACTGGTCAACCTGGTCTTTAACTTGCTGGTGACCACCGCGCCGAAGGAACTGGCCGGCAACGTGGGCTCCCTGCGCGGTACGAACCTGAATCTGGCCGCGGCCGTCGGCACCGCGGTGGCCGGCGCACTGAGGGCCGGACACTTCAGCGCGGGGGCCATGCGCAGTCTGGTCGAAAACCAATCTCTGCCCATCGAGATTCAAGTGCCGCTCGATCTCGACGACATCAGCTTCGGCAGCTCGTCAGCAGCGATCAACTGCTCACGGTCATGGAGCGGATCGAGGCGACGCCCGAGGAGGTCGCGGAAGCAGTGCGCATGAACACCGAAATGCGGTTGAGCGCGCTCAAGTTCGGCCTCCTGCTCAAGAGTGCGTCGCCACCCGTTCGATCATGCATGCCCGCCGCCGGCCAAATCAGCGCCCCGGCGATATCCCGCCCAACCCGACACAGCCTTCGCCCGAGGAGGAAAAATGCAGCGCCGAGGAACTGGACAAGTAAGGGACGCTTTGCTGAACGGAAACTCCCCGCTCCCACGGGGTAGCGGGGAGAGTTTAAGCTTGCTCTCAACAATCTCTAGCAGAATTCACAATTTTTTCATCTTTGTGAGGTCCTTGATCCAAATTGATAGGACTGTATTGCGTATTGCCGTGCTGGCCCTGATGCTTGTGGTGTTTCCGCGGATCGTGGCCGCCGGCACGGTCCTGGAGGGTGTGAAAGCTCGGGGACAGCTGCGCTGCGGGGTCAGCGAGGGGATTCCGGGCTTCTCCGAACGTGATGCCGATGGACGCTGGCACGGCTTCGAAGTGGACTTTTGTCGCGCAGTGGCGGCGGCGGTCCTGGGCGACCCGGAGAAGGTCCAATTCGTGCCCCTGCGGGCCTCGACCCGCTTCCCCGCCCTGCAGGTGCGCAGGATCGACCTGTTGTTGCGCAACACCACCTGGACCCTCACCCGCGAGGCGGTCTTGAAGGTCCAGTTTCCCGGAATTCTTTTCTACGACGGTCAGGGCTTCATGGTTCCCGTCGCGGCGAACGTTGGCACGCTCGCCGACCTCGACGGCGCGACCATCTGCATTGAGAAGGGAACGACGCACCTGCGAAATCTGGAGGAATACTTTGGCGCCAACGACTGGTCCTACGAGCCCCTGGTCATCGACTCGGTGAGCGAAGCGGCGCAAGCCTTCTTCTCGGGCCGCTGTCGCGCCTACACCTCGGACGCCGCCAAACTGGCCGCCATGCGCCAGCGGGCGCCCAAGGATGCTCGGGACTTTGTAATCCTGCCCGAACGGATCTCCAAGGAACCGCTCGGTCCCGTCGTCTGGGGCGGCGACCCGGAGTGGACTACGCTGGTCCGCTGGGTCCTGAACATCCTGATTCTTGCCGAGGAGCATGGGGTCACGCGCGACAATCTCGACGCGGTCATCGCGGAGAACCGGAATCCCCTGGTGCGGCGCTCCAGCGATGAACAGGAAATGATCGCGCGTGCGCTGGGGGTTCCGGTCCTGTGGGGAGCACGGGTATTGAGAGCCGTCGGCAACTACGGCGAAATGTATGAACGCAACGTCGGCCGAGACAGCCCGCTGGATATCGAGCGCGGTCTCAACCGGCTCTGGACCCAGGGCGGACTGCACTATGCCCCTCCAATTGATTGAGGGAGGACCCCATGACAGACTTTCAGATTTATCTCACCATCGGCGTTTTCGCCGCCGTGATCCTGCTGATCGCCTTTGATTTGATCGACATGGCGGTCGCCGCCCTGCTCGGGGTATCCGTCCTGATCGTATTCGGCGTTCTTGACGGCAGCGATCTCATCTCCATCGTCCAAACCGCCGGCGGTCCCCTTGCCCTGCTCTTCGGCGGCATGGTGGTCGCGCGGGTGATCGGCAAGACCGGAATCTTCGAATGGCTCGGCGATGTATTCCTCCGCGCCACCGGTGGCAGCGGCAAGCGTTTCCTCCTTCTCATCGTCGCCATGTTGGTGCCCGTGTGCGCCTTTCTGCCGAACGCGACCGCCGTAATCCTGGTGGCGCCGATCATCATCGGCGTCTGCAGGGCGCTCAAGGTGGATTTCGTCGGACCGCTGATCATCACGGCGATTGTCAGCAACGCCGCCGGCATGCTCACCCTGGTGGGGGATCCCGCGACTTTTCTCGTCGGCAGCATGATCGGGCTGTCTTTTCTGGATTACCTGCAGATGGTGAGCCTTGGGGGGCTGCTGGCCGTGATGGCGGTCGTGCCGCTGCTGCCGCGGCTGTTGCCAAAGATCTGGGCAACGCGGGTGACGTTGCCCCCTGCGCGGCCGCGCCTCTCCATCGAGCGGCCCGCATTCCTGGCGCTGTCGCTGTTGGTGCTCCTGACCATGGTGATCCTGTTCCTGGTCGGGGAGTCCCTGCCGACCCAAATCATCCCGCCCGCAGTCGCCATCATCGGGGCCTCGCTGGCGCTGCTCGTGGTCTATGGCGTGCGCATCGAGCCGGTGGGCGATGTGATCCGTGATGTGGATTGGAAGACGCTCGTGTTTCTCGGCGCCATTTTCACCCTGGTCCAGGCTTTCGTAAAAACCGAGCTGCTGCAAGGATTGTCGATCCAGTTCTACCTCTGGTTCGGCGGCGATTTCATGCCGGTGGCGCTCCTGTCGCTGGTCGGCATCGGCGTCTTGTCGAGTCTGCTGGCCAACATTCCGGTGGTCGCCGCCGCGCTGGTCATGATCACCGGCTACCTCGTTGCGGCAGAGGCCGTGCCCGAGATCGCATTGGCCGCCGGTTTCACCAACTGGCCCAACTCCACGCTGCCGGTGTTTGTGGCGATGATGTTTGGCGGCACCCTCGGCGGCAACGCCACGCTGATCGGCGCTTCGGCCAATGTGGTGGCCGTCGGCATCTGTGCTGCCCAGGGCGAGCGCGTGACCTTCATGCGGTTCCTGCGCATCGGCCTGCCGATCGCCTTGGCGCAGTTGACCGTTGGTGCGCTCTATGTCCTGGGCCTGGCTGCGATTCTGGATTAGCCGCTGCCCTGGGGGGTCGGGGTATTCCGCCGGGGCCGCCGCAAGGCCCCTGCGGGTCGAATCTTCCGGGTTGATCCTGAGGATGGAAGTTCCCGCTGACATCTTTTTGAGGCCACTGCAAAAAATCTGAACTCCAGCGTTATGGGCCGGGGTTAGTTATGGAACCTCTTGATTTTCCGTTTTCCGTGCTCCGTCTTCTGCCGGGTGTAAAAGGTCTTTTGCACCCAGCTCATTTTCCGCGACATGCAAGACTCTCTCTTTATTTCGCGGAATTTCCATGGGCCGACAGCCCCCTTGGCACACTTCAAACAATAAAAAAATATAAATATATCAGCTTATAAACAACAAGATCCAGGGATAAGGTCCCATGGCATGAAAGTTGGAAATTTCACGGCACGTCGGAGATAACGAGATAATCGCAAGGCCCGGCTGCATCCGAAGATCATCAGGCCCATTGGCAGTTCAAGATGACACAAGATCAGGATAAAGATTCGCTGCAGCAACAGCTTTCCATCCGAACCATTTTTTTGCACCTGGGCCGTCGGGTGATGTCGCTCAGGCCGGTCCAGTTGGTCATTCAGACCGGCTTGAAGTGGGACCGCGACAACTGTCCCGGGATGGCCGCGGCCCTCTCCTATTACGTCCTGTTCTCTTTCTTCCCGTTGCTCCTGGTGATCCTGGGCATCATCGGAGCGCTGACCGGGCCGGAAACGGAAGCCTTTCGCTCCATCCAGCAACTGATCTTGCGGGAGTTGCCCCCGGCTGTCCATGAGATGGTCGCCGTTACGATGGTCTACTTGCACCAAAACAGTGTTGGAGCTGGAATCGTGGGATTCAGCCTCCTTTTTTTTACGGCAAGCACCATGTTTGTGATTTTTCGGCAGTCGGTGAATAAAATTTGGGGATATCCCGCACGCATCTCCGAGGCGGGTTCGCCCTTGAAAATGGTGTTTTTCTTCCTTCTGAACAAGCTTGTGTCCTATGTGCTCGTGCTGACGACGGGGATGCTCGTGCTGGTGGCCTTTTTGGTCGATGTGATAACCAGGGCTGTCGTCGAATGGGTCAGCCATTTCCATGAGCACGTCGTCTTCACCCAGCGGGTGGATGAATTGCAGTTGACCCGCGGTCTCCAGGTGAGCTCGTCGATAATCATCCTCAGCGTGACCTTCTGGGTCCTTTTCAGGTTCTTGCCCGCCGCCCGTCCCCAATGGGGAGACGTCTGGCTGGGAGCCATGATCACGGCTCTGCTGCTTGTCGGGCTGCAGCAGTTCGCCGCAAGCGGGGTTGTCTCCATCTTCAGTGCATTTCTTTACTATGGGGTCATCGGCAGCGTCATGATTCTGATGCTCTGGGTCTACCTGGCATGCCTGATCGTCTTTTTCGGCTGCGAGATTTCCTATGTGTACGCCCACCTTTACGGCAGCCGGCGCTCCGACGAAATGGAGGCGGCGCCATGACCCGTTTCAAACGGTGGATGGTGATCGGTCTCGGCACAATTTTCTCGGTCAGATGGCGATCCAGGGCGAACGGGGTCTGCTTACGCTCCCTTTGGACTGGCTCGTACGCCTGCGGCACAATCCGTTCTACACCTATATGGAGGGTCGGGTGCTGGCCTGGATCGAAATTTCCGGCACAAAGAGAGTCGGTTCAAGAAAGCTCCATTCTGATCACCAACCGCAAGATTGTCTTCAAATGAGGACATGTTCCTGATTTGGGGCAACTTTGCCATGGAGAGGAAGAAAATGTATTTCCCATCAACAAAT
>SL_3KL_010_SEDDRAFT_10006770_pt1 | contig 10211 bp, 8 predicted proteins | sample SodLakKL_010_SED_2_FD_10381 | JGI IMG/M metagenome (IMG submission 10381)
ACAGCCTCAGGCACGGCATTGCCATCCGTGTCCAGTTTGAGAACGATGAAGCCCTGCAGGAAGGGCAGTACGAGGTGGAGGGCATCATGCGGCAGATCCGTCAACTCAGTCCCGAGCAGGACAACGACTTCGCCATAAACCGCCTTGAGATGTTCGAACAGCAGTACAAAGCCATGACCGGCGCCATTTACGGGGTCGGTATCTTCCTGACGGCGCTCTCCCTTTTTGTCGGGGGCATCGGTGTGATGAACATCATGTACGTATCGGTCAAGGAGCGGACGGGCGAAATTGGCCTCAGGAAAGCGGTCGGCGCCCGCTACCGGGAAGTGCTGTTGCAGTTCCTGGTGGAGTCGGTAGTGATCTGTTTCATCGGCGGGATCATCGGCATCATGTTCTCCGGGCTGGCTGTCTATATCATCAACCAGTATTTTGTAGCCCATCTTGGTATTCAGACCATCATTCTCGCCTTTGCGATCACTACCATAACGGGTATGATCTTCGGCTTTCTGCCTGCCAACCGGGCTGCCAAGTCCGACCCCATCGAATCCCTTCGCTATTCCTGAGGAAAGAACATGCATCTGTGGCAAACCATAAAAATGGCCTTCGGCGCACTCGGATCCAACAAGACCCGGGCGTCGCTGACCCTGCTTGCCATCGTGGTCGGGGTTTTCGCTGTGATCAGCGCCTCCACGGCCGTCAAGGTGATCGACAATTTTTTCCAGAATACCATGACGCTGATGGGTAGTGACGTGATCAATGTGACCACACGCCCGATGGTCCTCGTCGGCAACCAGCACGGACGCGCCACACGCGAACCGATCACTTTCCGGCAGTTTGAACGCTACCGTGATTTGGCCGAACTGTCCCGTTCCGTATCTCCCAACGTGGTCTTCCGCAATACACGGGTCTTCCACGGTGAAGCATCCACCGAACCGAACGTCCAGATCCGGGGCAGCAACGAATTCTGGATCTCCAACAACGCCTACAGCATTGAAGAAGGACGCGACCTGACCCGGGACGATGTGGAGGATGCGCGTCCCTTCGTGCTCATCGGAGCCGATGTGCGCGACAAGCTGTTCCGCAACCGCAGCGCTCTTGGACAACGTATCCGCATCGACGGACAGTTCTACACGGTGGTTGGCGTCATCGAAGCCAAAGGTTCCGCATTCGGCCAGACTCTTGACAATTTCGTCCTTCTGCCATACACCCGCCTTGCGTCGGTTTACGGCCGGGATCGGAGTATCACCCTCCAGATCAGGGCTCCCTCCGTGATGATGATCAATGAGACGGTGGATGAGGCCACAGGCCTGCTGCGTATTATCAGGCAGGTTCCGCCGGACCGTGAAAACAACTTCGAAATTGAGACCAACGAATCCCTCAGAGGGGTTTTCGCTGACTTTACCGGTGTACTCTATCTGTTCGGGTTTGTGGTTGGCGGCATCGCGCTGCTCGGGGCCGGTATCGGTGTCATGAATATCATGCTGGTCTCCGTGACCGAACGCACCAGGGAGATCGGGATACGAAAAGCTGTGGGAGCTAACCGGAAAAGTATTGTGATCCAGTTCCTTACGGAAGCCGTCATTGTATGCCAGCTGGGTGGATTGATCGGCATGTTTCTTGGCATACTGGCCGGTAACATCCTGGTGGTTATGATGGATACCACGTTCGTTCTGCCCGTTTTCGCCATTCTTGCGGGAATTATCGGAATGACGATCATCGGTGTGGTGTTTGGTGTATATCCGGCATGGAAAGCTGCCCGGCTGGATCCGATTGAAAGTTTGCGGTTTGAGTGATGCCCATCGCTTGAAACGGTTTTCAAGAGTTCCAGGGTTAGCATTTGTTGCTGAATTCTGTATTTTCCATAGTGTCACGGAGTTGCGGCAACGGGTGAATAGTGCGTCAGCACAAAGTTCGTTGAAATGTCTCTACTCAAGAAAACAAGTTATTTATTATGAAATGTCCATGACGGCGAATCGGCACACAGGAGCATGATTATGATTGTCATGGACATTGCATGTGCCATCAGAAATCAAAATAAATAAACACATGAACCCCATCATTGAAACTCTCGAAAAACTGGTACATCGGGCGCAGGAAACCTGGGAAGACGAAGCCTTTCAAAGACGGTTGCAGGAAGTCAAAGCCCGGGTCGCCGAAATGGTCAGGAAAAATCCCGCAGGATCCATTGGCGTAGCATTGGCGGCCGGATTCCTGATAGGCAAAATGACGAAAAGGAACAGGTGAAAATGAGTCCGGAAGAATTCGATTCCCTCATCAACAATCTTAAAAAACTGCCTGCTGAGTTCAAGGCACTTGTGGAAAAGCGCATAGAGCTTTTTGCCCTTGAAATGGGCGAGCGCATCTCCGGCCTCATAGCCCATGCCATGTATCGGGTGACGGGCATCCTCTTTCTCTCGGTCGGACTTATCCTGATACTATTTGCCGCCTCCAAACTTGTCGGTGATCTGATAGGGAATGAAGGACTTGGCTTCATCCTGGTGGCGTTGCCCGTCATAATAATGGGAATCATGTTCTTTTTGCGACGGCCCCGCTCCATGGTCATTGCCACTCGTGACAAAATGCTTCATCAATTCATGAAAGACATGCAGGAGCAGTTAAGTCAATTTGACGGCAGCGAGCAAGGCGGCCCCGATTCGGGGGAAGGGAGCAGCCCTGGTCACCAGGCAGATCGTGAATCCCAAAAGCAAAATGAGTGAGGCAGGATGGAAAAGAAACACCCAGGGTCCAGGGATATGAAGGAACTCAAGGCCCGGAAATTGGCACTCAAGCAGGAGATGGAGCAGATCCAGGGCGAGATAGAATCCTCCCTGAGGGAAGTACGCCACAGTATGACGGACCGTGTCCGTTTTCGCTATTGGGTGGACAGATACCCGCTGCATCTGGTCGGGACGGCGTTGCTGGCCGGTTTCATGCTTGCAAGGAGAGGGCGGGGAGGTTCCACAAAAAAAATCCCGCAGGAAGCGGAAGTTACCGTCACAGAATCCTCCGACAACACTTTTTCCTCTCTTTTTATGGATGAGTTGAAGAAAATGGCCACCCAGCGCGCCGTGCGCTATGTGATGCAGAGAGTGGAACAAGCCCTTGAAGAACGCAGCAAAAAAGAGGAATGACAGATCCGGTAACTTTTTTGCAACCAATTTTGTTCGATATCGTCTAAGATAGCATCACCATTACCAGCGTTACCTGAATTATACCCAGAATCACCCATCGTTATAAGGAAGATCACATGAACCCCTATTTACCATTAGTCGTCATACTAGTTTTATGCATGTCGCTTCCTGCGGCTGCCCAGCAAGTTCGCAGCATCACACTGGAAGAGGCCATTGAAATCGCACTGGAGAATAATATTGAGATTGAACTGAGCAGAAGCAACATCGACCGGTCGGAAAGCCAGTACCGCCGCCAGCGTGCCGAGTTCCTGCCGAACCTGAATGCCAACTTCGGTGGCACGCGCACTGTTGGTCGTCAGTTTGACCCTGCGGTCGAAGTTGCTTTTGTTGACTTTACCACGAACAATCTCAATGCCGGCATTTCGACAAATGTTGTATTGTTCAATGGTTTTCGGAATATCAATCAGCTGCGTACGGCACGGCTGGGCATGGAAAGTGCCGAGGAGCGTTATCAGCGCACCCGCGAAGTTATCATTTTTGAAGCCGCTGCCCGCTTCCTTGATGTACTGCTTGCAAACGAATTGCTTCAGATCAACCAGGAAAACCTCGAAACCAGCCGCAAGCAGCTTGAACAGGTAGAAGCACAGGTGGAGGTGGGCATGCGTCCCATCGTGGATCAGTACAGCCAGGAATCGGTGGTTGCCAACAATGAGTTGAGTGTTATCCAAAGTGAAAACGTCCTGAACTTGAACAAGCTCCGTCTCTCCAGATTACTTCAACTTGATCCGCTCGAGGAAATCGAATATGTCACGCCAGGTATTGATGAAGATGAAATTGTTGTTCAGGATTACGATCTGAGCGAAATGATCAGTCTGGCGCTGATGAACCGCAGGGATTATCGCGCATCGGAGCTGGAAGTGCAGCAGGCGCGTCATGAATTGAGCATAAGCCGGGCCGGACGGATCCCCCAGCTCAGCCTCAATGCTTCGCTTTCAACGGCCTACCGTGACCAGCAGCGCGACCCGGTTCAGGGTACGGTTCTGCCGTTCTCCGATCAGTTCTTCGACATCAACATTAACCGGTCGATCGGATTCGGGGTCAGCATTCCCATTTTCAACCGCTGGCAGACACGCAACCAGGTCGANCAGCGCAGAATAGATTACCGCAACGCCGAACTGCGCCTTGAAGATCTCCGTCAGGAAGTGTTCCTTGAACTTCAGCAGGCCTATAATGACTATATTGGTTATGCCAAGGAGCTGGAAGCAACGGAAAAAGCTTTTATCGCAGCCGAAAAAGCCTTTGAAACGGAGCAGGAACGCTATAATGTGGGCAGCGCAACCCTGATCGAACTGACCAACGCCAACAACGAATTCATCCGCGCCAGCTCCAACCGTATCCAGGCCATGTATCAGTTTGTATTCCAGGAAAAGGTGCTGGATTTCTTCCTGGGACGACTTACGGAGGATATTGAAATCAGGGCACTGTCTGAGTAATATCTGAATGGTTAATTATTCAAAGACCCCATTCCACCGGATGGGGTCTTTTTTTTGTAACAAACGTGAGAACTTCACGTAAGACGGAGGAGTAACAGAACTTAATACAATTGATTGACCAACATGGGTTCGAAAAAAGGGAAAAGCAAAAGATTTTGGCTCATCATTGCCGGCCTTGTACTGGCATTTGCACTTCTGGCTGTTATAGGGCGATCAGCGGGATGGATTGGCGGAGACGCCGGCGGACATCCCGTGGAAACTTCCGTTGCCGGCGACCGGACCATCACCAGGATCGTTACGGCAACCGGTCGCATAGAGCCGGAGGTGGAGGTTAAAATTGCACCTGATGTCTCCGGTGAAATCGTCGAATTGAATGTCCGCGAAGGCGATTTTGTCTACGAAGGGGACGTGCTCTTGCGCATCCGCCCCGACATCATCCAGGCCCGTCTTGATGAAGCCAACGCCAATCTGCTTGGGATGAAAGCCCGAATGGAGCAAAACCGCGCCTCCAAGCTGCGTGCCAAAAACGAATTTGAGCAGAAACGGACCCTTTTTGATCGGGCGATGGTCTCCCAGCTTGAATTTGAAAACTCCCGCCGCTCCTACGAAGCCGAGCAAGCCAGTTTCAACGCCAGCTCCTTTCAGGTAGAAAACGCCCGGGCNCAGCTGCGCCGTATTGAGGAAGAGCTGCGCCAGACTACCATCCGCGCCCCGATGACAGGTACGGTCAGCCGGCTGGATGTGGAACGCGGTGAGCGTGTGGTCGGAAGCATCCAGATGGCGGGAACCGAAATGCTCCGGGTTGCGCGCATGGAGCAGATGGAAGTGCGCGTTAACGTCAATGAAAACGACATCGTCTATGTCTCCGAAAACGACACGGCCCGGATCGATGTGGACGCCTACCCCGACCGGCAGTTCGTGGGCGTGGTTACGGAAATTGCCAATTCCGCAGTGATGCGGGGCCAGGGGTCTGCCGAGCAGATCACCGAGTACCCGGTCAAGATACGCATCATCAGTCCGCATAATGTCTCGGCCGAAGATTCAGAACAGTTTCCGGAAGAGCAGATACAGCTCAGCGGCAGCGAAGTCACCATTCCGCAGCCCATCGCCCGGTTCAAGCCGGGCATGACGGCCACGGTGGATATTGAAACGCTGCGGGAGAAGGATGTGCTCTCCGTTCCGCTGCAGGCGGTGACCATGCGTGATATGAGCCAGACCAACCCTGATACCGTGAACGTGGGCCGTGAAGACTTGCGCCGTGTCGTATTCCGAGTCACCGATGGCAAGGCCGAAATGGTGCCCGTCGAAACCGGAATCAGCGACGATCGCTACATCCGGGTTATCGCCGGCCTGCAGCAGGGCGATGAAATTGTTTCCGGGAATTACCGGATTCTCTCCAGAGTCTTGCAGGATGGTGACGCTGTCCGTGTGACCAGAACCCGCGAATAGACTGACGTAACCGATGCAACGAAACATACTATCTAACACAACCCGGCATCATCTCCAACACAAACTGGGATCATCTCCAACACAAACTGGCATCATCTCTTACACAAAGTGACCTGATCTCCTGCACAAACCGACAGAATCAGACATTATTGACCATCACCAAACCGTCCATTGCCATGAATCAGCAGTCCATCATATCCATCCGTGATCTGACGAAAGAATACGTCATGGGAACCCAGAAGGTGTACGCCCTCAGAGGAGTCGATTTCGACATCAGGAAAAACGAATATGTCTCCATCATGGGTCCCTCCGGTTCCGGAAAATCCACCCTCATGAACATCATCGGATGTCTGGATACGCCCACGGCGGGCACCTATCACCTGAATGGGCAGGATGTCAGCAATCTGACCGATGATGACCTGGCTGCTGTGCGCAACCGCGAGATCGGTTTCGTCTTCCAGACCTTCAACCTGTTGCCGCGATCCGACTGCCTTGCGAACGTGGAACTGCCGCTGATTTACGCCGGCATCCGATCTTCAGAACGGAAAAAAAGCGCGCTGGAAGTACTGGACCGGGTGGGACTCTCGGACCGTGTCGACCATAAACCTAATGAGCTTTCAGGCGGGCAGCGTCAGCGGGTGGCAATAGCCCGGGCGCTGGTGAACAACCCATCCATTCTTCTTGCCGACGAGCCCACGGGTAACCTCGATTCCAAAACCGGTGAAGAGATCATGAAACTGTTTGAGGATCTGTACGATGCCGGTCATACGATCATCGTGGTGACGCATGAGCAGGACGTGGCCAGGCACAGTCGGCGGATCATCAACCTGTTCGACGGCAAGATCGAAAGTGACACCAAAGTCAACGAACCGGTACTGGCCAATGGCAACCATGTCGTCGCACCGGAGTGATCATGTCGTCGCAGCAATGCATTTTTCCTATTGCAAGTGTATAATCAAACCGTAATACTGCACCGTAATACGTCACCGAAATATCCGAGTAACCGTGACGGATTGTCACATCTGTTCAGGCACTTCGGCGTGGTCCGGATGAGCCGTTGCACCCGAACGGGAAAAGGGCCGGGAGTGTTTACTTCTGCATGAGTACACAGCGCTATCCCGTTTATGATGTTATTGTTGTAGGTGCCGGCATGGGCGGCCTCACCACGGCCTCGCTTCTGGCACGGGACGGCTTCCGCGTGCTGGTTTTGGAAGCGTCACATTTGCCCGGCGGGTGCAGCTCATCCTATCCGCGCAAAGGGTTTGTTTTTGAATCCGGCGCCACCACACTGATCGGTTTCGACGAGCACCAGCCATTGGCCCGGTTGGAAAAGATGCTCGGGATCACGCTTCCCAAAGAGCCCATCGATCCGCCTATGACCGTCCGCATGAACGGCGAGGTGATCACCCGCTACACCGATCGCGAGGAGTGGATTGCCGAAGCCATCCGTGCATTTGGCAACGAGGAGGGTCAGCGCCGCTTCTGGGAGCTTGCTTTTCGTGTCAGTGACACCGTCTGGCGTGTGTCGGAAAAGAACATTTACTTCCCGCCGCAAAATGTGCGTGAATGGCTGGAGCTCCCTGTGAGGAACCGGCTGAAGGATATCCCGGTCCTTCGTTACGCCTTTCAGTCTGTGAGAAAAGTCATGCAGACCTGCGGGGTGGATACTCCTGCTTTCCGCTCGTTCATTGACGAGCAGCTCATGATCACTGCACAGAGCAAAAGCGACGACACCCCCTTTCTTTTCGGGGCGCCCGGCCTCACATATACAAGCAGCACCAATTACTACGTGCCCGGAGGTCTGCTGAAAATGGTGCAAACCCTGGAAGAGTACATCCGTTCCAGGGGTGGTGATGTGCGGTGCCGGAGCAAGGTTGTGCGCATCCAGACAAAGGAGGAATATCTGCAGGAGAAGAATGCCGGTGCAGCAGCCGATGCAGCAGGGACCGGAGCAGCAGAAGCTGGGGCAGTAGGAGCCGATACAGCAGGAGCCGGGGCAAAAGGGACCGGTGCAGCGGGGAGTGGCGAGCTTCCGGATGTCGGTTATGTGGTGAGCACCACATCCTCCCGTTATTTTTCCCGGAACATCGTCACCAATCTGCCGGTTTGGAATCTGCCGGCCATTACGACTGGCGCAAGGAAAGAGTGGTTTGATAAACAGGCAGCCCGGTTCCGGCACGCATGGGGAGCGTTTGTCATGGGTATTGCCGTCAAGGATGAATTTCCGCCGGACCTGACACTGCACCATCAAATCCATCTGGATAGGCCCATGCCGCATACAGGTGCCGAGTCACTGTTTGTCAGCATTTCCGCAAGTGGCGATACGGCCAGGGCGCCGGAGGGGTACCGGGTGCTCAATATCTCCTGCCATACCGAAACCGACGTCTGGTTTGGCAAACCGGAGGAGTATGACCACGCCAAGGCAGAAACCTCCGAAGCCATATTGTCCATTCTCGAAGAGAGGCTGCCCGGTTTCCGGAAGGATAACGTCCAGGTGCAATTTGAGGGCACCCCGGTGACCTGGCAAAACTGGGTCCACCGTCATCGCGGCAGAGTAGGTGGCATTCCGCAGAGCATGAAACGGTCGCTGCTGGACTGGCCGCCTGCCCGCACACCTTTCAAAGGGTGGTATCTTACGGGTGATACGGTATATCCCGGACAGGGTATCCCGGGCGTGACGCTTGGCGGCATCAATGCCTACTGGCGTGTGGTTTATGAGCAGTCACATGCGGGCATTTTCCGTGAATAAGTCCTATATTACTTTTTTTGCAATTTTTTCTGACAAACTAATAAAAACACCCTGATTTGAGCTATCAAGGCAATTCATATCATTCCACCAGTTTTACCCTGTTTCCACCGGCGGTCAAGCATTTGCTGATCATCAACCTGCTGGTCTTTCTTGCTCTCATGACGCCGGGACTCGGACAGTATGTTTTCGGGCTTGGAGCGCTTTGGCCTCTGAGCCATCCCAATTTCATGCCGTGGCAATTCATTACCTACATGTTCCTGCATGGCGGCTTTGCACACATTTTTTTCAACCTGTTCGCCTTGTGGATGTTCGGGCAGAGCATCGAGAACCTGTGGGGCACAAGACGGTTTGTCATGTACTATTTCATTACCGGAGTTGGTGCGGCGCTGATCCACATTCTTGTTACCGGCGCCACCGTACCGATGGTCGGTGCGTCCGGCGCGGTATTCGGTATCCTGCTCGCCTTTGCCATGATGTTCCCGAACAGGCCCATTTTCCTCATTTTCCTGCCCATTCCGATCAAGGCCAAGTACTTTGTCATCTTCTTCGGAGCGCTGGAACTCTTCAGCGGTGTTACCAGCCTGCAGACCGGTATTGCACATTTCGCGCACCTGGGCGGCATGGTGGTCGGTTATATCCTGATCCGGCTGTGGGGCATCCGGGGAAGGTACGAGTGAGAACGCCAGCCATAATGATCCGATCTCACAAAAATGATCCCATCAGAATGAAAAGAACCGGCCATGTCCACGTACGATGACAGTTTCGGAAGCGCCCTGAAGAGAGGCTACCTCAGCCTGCCGTCAGCCCTGCGAGTGATACTTCTGCTCAATGTCGTGATCTTTGTCGTTCAGACACTGCTGATCACGTTTGGCGCGGGCGGGCTGGTAAACTGGGTGATCGGTACGTTTGGATTCATCCCGACCTGGCAGACCTCGCTGCTGCAGCCCTGGCGCCTGGTCACCTACATGTTTCTGCACGGTTCGGTGCTCCATGTGGCGTTCAACATGCTCTGGCTCTGGTGGATGGGGCGGCCGGTCGAAGAACAGCTTGGTCCGCGCAACTTCCTGGTAATCTATTTCGGAGCGGGTATCGGCGGGGCCCTGATCAACCTTGTGTTCAGTCCGTTTTTTCCCGCCACGGTGACCATAGGTGCTTCCGGTGCGGTATTCGGGATGATGGTGGCCTTTGCCATGCTGTTCCCCCGGATTCCTATCATGCTGCTCTTCTTTCCGCCTATCCAGGCGCGATTCCTGGTGGCCGGATTGATCGCCATCGACCTGCTGTTTATCTCTGCGGGCGACAATGTGGCGCGCATCGTGCACCTTGGCGGGGCGCTCTGGGGTTACATCCTCCTGAAATTATATCTGCAGGGGTATCATTACGATATCT
>SL_3KL_010_SEDDRAFT_10006771_pt1 | contig 10208 bp, 6 predicted proteins | sample SodLakKL_010_SED_2_FD_10381 | JGI IMG/M metagenome (IMG submission 10381)
AATCTCCGGAGCAGGGTGCCGCCAACCCGCTGTTTTGTGCCCTGGACTCATCATTGAAAGGAATTAGCGGAAAGTATTATGAACATAAGCGCGAGACCCCCTGCCGTTTTGCAAAGGACTCAGATGCCGTGGAAAAGCTCTATGAAGTTTGCCTGAAGTACTGACTCGTTGAGGGTATGAGGATAAGAAAGGTTTTAGGCAAACACTTCAGTTTCTATACCCAGAGCTTCTACTTTTTGAGCAATGTGGTTGAGTTCCTCCCATGGGATTTTCTCCAGTGTTTCTACGGGAGTGCTGCGTGCTATGGGGTATATCATCACCATACGGGGTTGAATTCTTTGGATGTGTTTGAGCCAGGCATCTATCTCTTTGTCGGAGGTGTTGTCAATGGGTTTCCCTTTGTAAGTCCCTTTTACGAACAGTGACTGGATGATGGCCTTGCCTTTGAATACGGTGAGCGTTTCAACAATTTCTTTTAGGGTGATGTTGATTCTGGGGTTGTTGAGCTCGCGGAAAGTTTCTTCGGTGCCTGCATCCAGCTTAAGGATGGGCTGATCGGTAAGGAGCAGGGCATCAGCAACAAAAGGTTCGGAGGCTTTACTGCCGTTGGTGAGTACAGAAACCAGGGCGTCGGGATAATAGGTGTTCCTAAGCTCCACCACGTCTTCCACAATACCCGGAAAGTGGGGGTGTATACTGGGTTCGCCGTTGCCTGCAAAAGTGATGGAATCGAGCATGGCATTTTTGCTTTGCATGGTTGCCAGCTTTTCTTTCAATGCTTCTTTAATTTGGGGACGGGTGGGAAAAGCATTACTGGCCTCATGCACCTGGGTCCATCCACATTCGCAATAGATACAGTTAAAAGTACAATGTTTTTTGGAGGTGGTTAGCAGGTTTATACCAAGTGAAATGCCCAGTCTACGGCTTTTGATGGGGCCAAAAATAATTTGTTCAAACAAAAAACCACTCATAACAGGGTTGAATTAATTTTGGGTGCAAAATATTGGAAGGTGAAGATATTTTTGGGGATTCTGAAAAGTAAAACTAAACTTCTTCTATTACATCGGCCGGTTTTTTCTCAAAAGCAAAAAACTTTTTCTGGAAAACAATCAAGACGAGTACACCTGTTGTGATAGCTGCATCAGCGATATTAAATACCGGCCTGAAAAAGATAAACTCCTGGCCACCCCAAAACGGAAGCCACTGTGGAAATTGGCCATATACCAGAGGCAACCAGAGCATATCTACAACTTTCCCATATAAAAATGGGGCATATCCACCCTCGGGTGGTAAAAACTCAGCGGTTTGCGAAAAGGTGCTTTCAGAGAATAAAACCCCGTAAAAGGTACTGTCCATAATATTTCCCAGTGCACCGGCCATGATCAGAGAAACGCAGGTAATAAGGCCTGCATGTGCATTTTTGCGGTAAAGGTTGTAGATATACCAGCCGATAACAATAACAGCCACAATGCGGAAAAGGCTAAGCAGCAATTTACCGTATTCACCGTAAAACTGCATCCCAAATGCCATTCCTTCATTTTCAATGAAGTAAATTTTGAACCAGTCTCCGAATACCGGTATTTCCTGGCCCAGTGTCATATTGGTTTTTACTACAATTTTCGAAACCTGGTCAATCAGCAGAACCACAAAAATGGTAAACCAGGGGATGTATTTTTTTGGCAACTTCACCCGGCTCAATTATTTTTTTTGATTTTGGTTGAGTTTGGCCTCTATGCTCAGTGTGGCATGAGGAACACTTCTCAGTCTTTCTTTTGAGATCAGTTTTCCGGTTACCCGGCAGATGCCATAGGATTTGTTTTCAATACGGATAAGTGCATTTTCCAGGTCTCGGATAAATTTTTGCTGGCGGGCGGCCAACTGGCTATTCTCTTCCTTGGAAAGAACCTGGGAGCCTTCTTCCAGTATTTTGAAGGAGGGAGAAGTATCATTGGTATCATTGGCATTTTGGGTAGTATAAGCTTCGGTGAGAATCTTAAGACCCGCCCTGGCTTCCTCAAGCTTTTTCATGATGATGCCTCTAAATTCTTTCAGCTCCTCATCCGAATACCGGGTTTTTTCTTGCTTGTTTTCCATATTTATATAGTTTTATTGTTGTGTTTATCTTTTTTGTATCGAAACATACGTTTTTATACCTTCCTCAATATTAACCTCAGCTATGTTATTGTTTCTTATATCATCGGTATAATGCAGATTGTCTGCTAATGTTTCAGAACAAATATACTCATTATTATTGACTATTGCATCAGATATTTCGTCGTGTTTTTGCACCCATATCTCGATTTTATCGGTTACTTCCAACCCTTTTTCTTTCCTCAGGTTCTGGATGCGGTTGATGAGTTCCCGGGCTATCCCTTCCTGCTTTAATTCCGGGGTAATGGTAATATCCAGTGCAACAGTTACACTGTTTTCGGTGGCTACCAGCCAGCCGGGAATGTCTTCAGAAAGGATTTCAACATCATCCCTGCCCAGTTCAATGCTTTCATTGTCCAGGGTAATGGTATAACTGCCTTTTTGTTCTAATATTGCAATTTCTTCCTGTGAAAAAGCATTTACTTTGGCAGCGATTTGCTTCATGAGTTTTCCGTATTTTGGCCCCAGGGTTTTGAAGTTGGGCTTGATTTTCTTCACCAACACACCGGTTGTATCGGTCAGGTACTCCAGCTCCTTTACATTCACTTCTGAAAGGATTAGCTGCTCCACATCCTGCAGTTGTTGTTGGAACTTTTCATCCAAAACGGGCACCATTACTTTTTGCAGGGGCTGACGAACTCTGATATTTACTTTTTTGCGAAGTCCAAGTACCAGGGATGATAATTTTTGAGCCAGCTGCATCCGCTCTTCCAGGTCGGTGTCAATAAATGTTTTGTCGGCCACCGGGAATTGGGTCAGGTGCACCGAATCATGGGGATAACGTCCACTGACCTTGTTAAGGTCGTTAAAAAGGCGATCACTGAAAAAGGGTGCGATGGGTGCTGAAAGCTGACTGATCACTTCAAGGCAACGATACAGGGTTTGGTAGGCTGATATCTTGTCTCGGGTATAATCACCTTTCCAGAATCTGCGGCGGCAAAGGCGAACATACCAGTTGCTCAGGTGCTCATTCACAAAATCCTGGATATACCTGCCAGCCCGTGTGGGTTCAAAATCCTGGTAGCATTCATCAACCCGCAATACCAAGGTGTTGAGTTCCGATAAAATCCAACGATCGATTTCGGGCCTTTCTTCAATGGCTACCTCCTCCTCTTTATAGGTAAACCCGTCAATATTGGCGTAAAGGGCAAAAAAAGCATAGGTGTTAAAGAGGGTTCCAAAAAACTTACGTTGCACTTCGGCCACACCCTCCAGGTCAAACTTAAGGTTATCCCAGGGCTGGGCATTGGTAATCATATACCATCGGGTTGCATCAGGGCCATATTTTTCGATGGTTTTAAAGGGGTCAATGGCGTTGCCAAGCCTTTTGGACATTTTGTTGCCCTTTTTGTCCAGCACCAGTCCGTTGGAAACAACTGTTTTGAAAGACACCGAGTCGAACACCATGGAGGCAATGGCATGCAAGGTAAAGAACCAGCCGCGGGTTTGATCAACCCCTTCGGCAATAAAGTCGGCGGGGAAGTTTTTCTCAAACTCCTTTTTGTTTTCAAAGGGGTAGTGATATTGCGCATAAGGCATGGAGCCCGAGTCAAACCAAACATCTATGAGGTCCATCTCCCGCTTCATTTTTTGGCCGGTGGGGGATACCAGGATGATTTCATCCACTGCCGGGCGGTGCATGTCAAAAACGTTGTAGTTTTCTTCGCTCATGTCGCCCTCTTTAAAAGCTGCCAGGGGATTTTCTTTCATAATGCCTGCCTCAACTGATTTAGCGACCTCTTCTTTTAATTGGGCCAGGGAGCCAATGCATATTTTTTCGTTTCGGTCTTCACTTACCCATACCGGCAGTGGGATGCCCCAATAGCGTGAACGGCTCAGGTTCCAGTCCTGCAGGTTCTCCAGCCAGTTTCCAAACCTTCCTGTACCCGTTGATTCGGGCTTCCAGTTGATGGTTTGATTCAGTTCAATCATCCTGTCTTTCATGGCTGTGGTTTTGATAAACCATGAATCCAGCGGATAATAGAGGATGGGTTTGTCGGTGCGCCAGCAGTGGGGGTAGGAGTGTTCGTATTTTTCTGCCTTAAAAGCCTTGTTTTCTGTTTTTAGCTTAATGATGATATCCACATCAACAGGTCTGTCTTTTTGGGGATCAAAATCGGGGTCATAATCTGGTTTTACAAAGCGGCCTGCAAACTCAGGCATTTGCTCCACAAAGCGTCCCTGCCTGTCTACCATGGTAAGGGCACCCAGGTTGTAATCTTTACCAATCTTAAAGTCGTCAGCACCAAAGCTTGGAGCGATATGTACGATACCCGTACCATCTTGGGTGGTCACAAAATCTCCCAGCACTACCCGGAATGGGTCTCCCGTTTCAGGCTTTGCCGAAGGGAGTAGTTGCTCGTAACGGATGTTTTCAAGCTCGCTGCCTTTGTATTCACCGGTTATTTCCCAGGGAATCTTTTTATCCCCTTCTTTGTAATCTTCCAGGTTGAGCTTTGCATTTTTGGCATCGAAGTAACTGCTAACAAGCTCTTTGGCAATTAATACATGAATGGGTTTGTTGGTATAGGCGTTATATGTTTTGATCTTTACATAGTCAATTTTTTTACCTACTGCCAAACCTGTGTTGCTGGGCAGGGTCCATGGGGTGGTGGTCCATGCCAAAAGGTGAACATCTGTTTCGCCACCATGAAAAAGAAACTCCGAAGTCTGATTGCGTACAACCCTAAACTGCGCCGTCACCGAATGGTCTTTCACTATGCGATAGCAGCCGGGCTGGTTGAGCTCGTGGGTGCTAAGCCCGGTTCCGGCAGCTGGAGAAAAGGGTTGTATGGAGTAGCCTTTGTAGAGCAGCCCTTTTTCGTAAAGCTTGCTCAAAAGGTACCAAACCGTTTCAATGTATTTGTTGTCAAAAGTGATGTAAGGATCGCTCAAATCAACCCAGTAACCCATTTTGCGGGTAAGATCATCCCAGGTGTCTTTGTATTTCATCACATCTTTGCGGCAAGCCTGGTTATATTCACTGATGGAAATTTTTGTGCCGATATCTTCCTTGGTAATTCCCAATAATTTTTCAACACCTATTTCAACAGGCAGCCCATGAGTATCCCAGCCCGCTTTTCTTTTTACCAGATATCCTTTTTGGGTACGGTATCTGCAAAAGATATCTTTGATGGCCCGGGCCATAACGTGGTGAATACCTGGCATGCCATTGGCTGAGGGAGGGCCTTCGTAAAACACCCATGGTTTTGAATCCTGCCTGAGTTCAAGGCTTTTTTCAAAAACCTGGTTGTCCTGCCACTCGTTTAATACTTCTTTTCCCAGTTGGGATAAGTTCAGCTTTTTGTATTCGGCATACTTTTTTTCCATCGGAATTGGTTTCTAAGATTTTTTCGTAAAATGATGTTCTGATGATACGCTTATAAAACTTTGATTATAAGAAGATAAGCGACATCCCAGGATGTGCTTTTGGCGAAACACTCTCCATATAATTAAGGCGCAAAATTATAAAAAAAAACGATGGTTTGCGCAAAAACTTCATGCTGTGCCACAGTGCTTTAATTCGTGTGAGCCAATTGTTTTGTTATTATCGCAGGAGCAGACAGTCAAAAGCCTTTCGGCATAGATGCGTTGGTATATGATTATAATTGGGGCTATAACTCTGTTCCTGTTTTGTGTGCGATGAGGACTACACAAAATTTCGGGAGTGGACAGAAAAAAAGCCCGTATGCTACAAACATACAGGCTTTGGTATATATGCTATACAAGAAAAGGCTACTCTTCCTCTTCCTGTTCTGCTTCGTAGGCTTTGAGCAGTTTGTCCTGAACATCGGCAGGCACCTGTTGGTATTCGGCGTATTTCATTCCATACATACCGCGACCGCTGGTGAGTGAGCTCAGTGTGGTTGAAAATTTATTCATTTCTGCCAACGGAACTTTAGCTTTGATTTTCTGGAAGTTTCCTTCAGAGTCCATACCCATGATGATAGCACGGCGGCCCTGCAAGTCAGTCATAACATCCCCCATTTTTTCTTCGGGCACCATTACTTCTACATCGTAGATGGGTTCAAGGATTTTGGGTCCGGCATTTTTAAATGCTTCGCGGAATGCATGACGTCCAGCCAGTTTAAATGAGACTTCGTTGGAGTCAACCGGGTGCATTTTACCATCATAAACGTTTACCACGATATCACGTGCATAGGAACCGGTAAGAGGGCCTTCCTCCATTTTTTCCATCACCCCCTTAAGGATAGCGGGCATAAATCGTGCATCAATAGAACCACCTACAATACAGTTGTTGAAAACGAGTTTCCCTCCCCATTCAAGCTCGTGAATGTCCTGTCCACGAACCGGGTAATCGGTTTGGTTAGGCTTTCCTTCGTAGTGGGGCTCAATCATAATAAACACTTCACCAAATTGTCCGGCACCACCCGATTGTTTTTTATGGCGGTAAGTGGCTTTGGCGTTTTTGGTAATGGTTTCCCTGTAAGGAATCTTGGGTGTCAAAAACTCAATTTCTACCTTACTGATGTTTTCAATCATCCACTTGGCTACGTTTAGGTGGAGTTCTCCCTGCCCGGAAAGGATAACCTGCTTGAGCTCTTTAGACTGCTCAAAGAAGAGTGTGGGGTCGATATTGTTCATCTCTTTGAGTACACCGGCTAGTTTTTCTTCGTCAGCGGTATTTTTGGCTTTCACGGCCAGACGAATTTTGGGCTCGGGGAACTTGATGGGTGCAACTTTTGCACTTTGGTTTTTAGCGGTGGTAAGGGTGGTGTTGGTCCGTGACTCTTTGAGCTTAATGGTAGCTGCGATATCGCCCGGTACTACCTTTTCTAGCTTGCTACGGTTTTTACCGGCTACTGCATAAAGCTGCGAAAGCCTTTCCTTGGTGTCGGAAGAGCTGTTCACAAGGTCAATGGCCTCGGTAAGGGTTCCGTCATATACCTTAAAGAAAGAAATTTCTCCAAGGTGTGGCTCAATGGCTGTTTTGAAAATAAAGGCCATGGCCGGGTTATCAGGATTCATTTCCAGCTCTTTGCCCTCATCGGTTTTTTCTTTTTTAACCTCATTTGGCGCTGGCAGGCTATTGGCAATAAACTCCAAAAAGGTTGTTGTGCCCTGGTTATGTTTGGCAGAGGCGCAGAAAACCGGGAACATGGTGCGAGTAGCAATACCCAGTTTAATTCCTTTTGAAAGCTCTTCGGGTGTCAGGCTGCCATTTTCAAAGAAAGTTTCCATGAGCGACTCATCACTTTCGGCAGCTGCTTCGATGATTTCATTTTGCAACTCTTCCGCCTTGGCTTTTTCCTCTTCAGGAATATCAGTAACCTCTGGTTTTCCACCATCCTTGGGGAACTTGTACATTTTCATTTCAAGCACATCTACAATGGTGTCAAAACCCAAGCCCGCATTGGTGGGATACTGGGCAGGAATAACCTTGTTGCCAAACTGTTGCCTGAGCTGGCGGAGGCTTTCCTCAAAGTTGGCTTTTTCATGATCCAGCTGGTTGATCATCAAAACGGTGGGTTTCTCAAGTTTCGTAATGTTTCTCCAGCTGATTTCTGTGCCCACTTCAACACCGTTCTGTGCATTTATGACCATTACAGCCGTATCTGCCACCTTAAGCGAAGCGACTACTTCCCCGATAAAATCATCAAATCCGGGGGTGTCAATAATATTTATTTTTTTTCCGGCATATTCGGAATACATAACTGTGGAAAAAACCGAAGCTTCCCTTTCGAGTTCAATCTCCCGGTAGTCTGATACGGAGTTCTTGTCATCCACAGATCCTCTGCGGTTGATTACTCCACCTTCAAAAAGCATAGCTTCGGCAAGTGTGGTTTTACCTGATTTGGTACCACCTACCAGTGCAATGTTTTTAATTTCGTTGGTTTGATATACTTTCATCGTTTGTAAGATTTTATGAATTGCTTTTGTACAACTCAGTAATTGTAATTATTGTGTTTGATATTATATAAGTTTAGGCTTGAAAACTGGTACATCAACAAAGTAGCTGTAGATTGCCCTAATGCCTGTAAAAGACCCTTTTGGAAAAAGTGGCTAAAGATATGAAAAAACTATCAGCTGAAAAAAAAAAGGATTAAATTTTAAAGCTGACAAGTTTTTCAAAATCATTGAGTCTCTGTTTTATGAGGATTGAATTAAGTTCGGTCAGCTTCTGGGTTCCAAATTTTTCTACCGTAAAGCTCGCCATGGCTGATGCATAAACGAGTGCTTTCTTCATATTGGCAAAACTCTTATCCTGGGTTTTGGCCAGGTAACCCATAAATCCACCTGCAAAAGTATCGCCTGCACCCGTTGGGTCACACACATGCTCCAGGGGCATGGCCGGGGCATAAAAAATTTCATCTTTGTAAAAAAGCAGGGCTCCATGCTCCCCTTTTTTTACAATAAGGTACCTGGGGCCCATAGTAAGAATTTTTCGTGCAGCTTTCACCAATGAATATTCTCCTGATAACTGCCGGGCTTCTTCATCATTGATGGTAAGCACATCCACCATGGTTATTACCTTAAGCAGGTCGTCCCACGCTGAGTCCATCCAAAAGTTCATGGTATCCATGCAAATGAGCTCAGGCCGGGTGTTCATTTGTTCAATTACGCTTTGCTGTATGGCAGGGGTAAGGTTTCCCAGCATCACATACCTGGCATTTTTGTATGATTCGGGTAATACCGGGTTAAAATCGGCCAGTACATTCAATTCGGTGGCAAGGGTGTCGCGATTGTTGATGTTTTCATGATATTTCCCTGCCCAGAAAAAAGTCTTTCCATCAGGGATAACCTTGATACCCTGGATATCCACATTGTGGCTTTTGAGCAAATCAAGGTATTTTTGTGGGAAATCACCTCCCACCACAGAAACAATTTTTACATCATCTGTGAGGTGGCTGGCCGCCAAACCAATGTATGTGCCGGCTCCGCCCAGTATCTTATCGGTTTTTCCATAAGGGGTTTCAATTTTATCGAAAGCAACCGTTCCAACAACAAGTAAACTCATAGGGCTGTGTAAATTATTTTTTAGTTGATTAAAAAGTGCAAAGTTATTATTTTAAACAACTTGTCAGTTATCAGGTTACCATGTTTTTGGAGTATAAAATAAAAAAACCGCAACAAAAGGGGGCGGGGTTTTACTATTCAACAGTGACTGATTTTGCAAGATTGCGGGGTTGATCCACATTGCAACCTCTCAGAACGGCAATATGATAAGAAAGCAATTGCAATGGGATACTGGCCACAATGGGCACCAGGGCCTCATCGGTGTCTGGTATTTCCACTACATAATCGGCCATTTGGGCCACTGCTGTATCACCTTGCGATACAATGGCAATTACCGAACCTTTCCTGGCTTTTACCTCCTGGATGTTGCTAATTACCTTGTCGTATGACCCCCTGCGGGTAGCAATTACAACCACAGGCATGTTGGCGTCAATAAGAGCAATGGGTCCATGCTTCATTTCGGCGGCGGGGTATCCTTCGGCATGGATATAAGATATTTCTTTCAGCTTGAGGGCTCCTTCCAGGGCCAGGGGGAAGTTGTACCCTCTTCCCAGGTAGAGAAAATTTTGGGCAAACTTGAAAATTTTGGATATATCCAAAATTTGATTATTTACCTCCAAGGCTGTTTCTACTTTTTGGGGAAGAGCTTCCATTTCAGCCAATAGTTGGTAAAATCTGTTTTTGGGAATAGAGCCTTTTTTATCTGCTATGGATAGTGCCAAAAGAGAGAGGATGGTTACCTGCGCCGTGAAGGCTTTGGTAGATGCTACCCCAATTTCCGGGCCGGCATGTGTGTAAGACCCGGCATGGGTGGTACGGGCAATGGATGAACCTACTACATTGCATATCCCTATGATGGTGGCACCTTTGGATTTGGCCAACTCCACGGCGGCCAGTGTATCAGCTGTTTCACCCGACTGACTGATGGCAATTACAATATCATCTTCATAAATCACCGGGTTTCTGTACCTGAACTCGGAGGCATACTCTACCTCCACGGGTATGCGGGTAAGATCTTCCAGCATATATTCGCCCACAAGTCCAGCATGCCAGGAGGTTCCGCAGGCAACAATGATAAT
>SL_3KL_010_SEDDRAFT_10006772_pt1 | contig 10207 bp, 11 predicted proteins | sample SodLakKL_010_SED_2_FD_10381 | JGI IMG/M metagenome (IMG submission 10381)
GACTCCGCCAGGACTCAAACCTGGAACCTTCTGATCCGTAGTCAGATGCTCTATTCAATTAAGCTACGGAGCCGTTTGCGGGTGCAAATATACACATTTTTTCTTTTTGCAAAGCGTTTTATGACCGTATCCAAACAAAATACCCCTGCAACGGCTTCCAAATACAACACAATCAACTCCTGCCCAGCCCGCGTGAATCCCGCCAATGACTGACATCCCGGCGAACCGACTGAACCGCGTCATACAAACCCTCCACGTCGATGCCCGTCAGCCTGCCACCTTCCATCAATATCCTGCCATCCACCATAACCATCTCCACGTCGCTGCCTCGCAAACTATAAACCAGCAGTGAATACACGTCGTAATGGGGCCATGCATGCGGACGGCTCAGATCCATCATAATTACATCAGCCTGCTTACCGGCCTCCAGGGAACCAATGCGATCATCCATCCTCAACAGANGCGCCCCGCCAATGGTAACGGTTTCCAGCACCGTGCGCGCATCCATCACCGTCGGGTCACCCGTCACCAACTTGTGGGCCAGCGCCGAAGAGCGGATTTCATCAAAAAGGTCAAGATCATTGTTGCTGGCAACCCCATCGGTACCGATACCCACGCGCACCCCCCGCTTCAAAAGCTCCGGTATAGGCGCCGTACCGTTCGACAGCTTCATGTTGCACTGCGGATTGTGGGCGATACCCACATCATGCTTAGCCAGCAAATCCATGTCTTCAGCGGTCAGATAAATGGCATGGGCGGCTACCATATTGTTGTCAAGAACACCCAGATTATGCAGGTGGCCAGTAGGTGTATGCCCGTATTTCTCAGAGATCAGATCAAACTCCCACTGCGTTTCCGATAAGTGGGTGTGGAGCTGCGCCCCGTATCTGTCGGCCAGCGACTTGGCTGCCTGGTATAAAGCCGGACTGGCAGAGTAGGGGGCATGAACCGAAACACTGATATCAATGCGCGGATGGGTGCGCCAATCGCTGATCAGTTGTTCGGCAAACTGAAGGCTTTCTTTAACCGTGGAGCCGTTATGAACGGGCTTGTCTAACAGGGCATGGGTAAGAATGGCCCGGATGCCGTAATCATCCACCACATTGGCCATCACATCCGAGTAGTAATACATATCGTTGAAGGTGGTGGTGCCGCTGCGTATCATTTCTGCAATGGCCAAACGGGTTCCCAGTTCAACATTCTGAGGGTTCACAAATGCCGATTCCAGCGGGAAAATGTAATCATACAACCACTCATTCAAGGACAGGTCATCAGCAAAGCCTCGGAAAATATTCATGGGAGCATGGGTGTGGGCATTGATCAGTCCGGGCATGATCAGCTTGCGCCGGGCGTCGATGATGCGACGACCTGTGTACCGCTCTTTTACGTCTTCCGTGACACCCACCGCGACAATCTTCCCGCCGTCAATGGCCAGTGCACCATCTTCAAAAATACGGAACTGGTGGTCCATGGTAACCACCAGTCCGTGCACCATCAAAATATCAGCCGTTGAAATACCTTCAGCTTTTTCTCTATGATGTGAAAAATCTGTTTTGCTCATGAATACTGGGGTATTGGGCAACTATCGGCCGGAACTATCAGGTGGTCAAAGCCTGCTATTGCTTTAATGCCGAGGGTGGAATAATCCCGGATGCCGATTTCGTTACCGATTGATATGCTTGCTGATAGCCTGCATAGCTGTGGCTTTTCCCCATGCCGCGCAAGATACGTATTCGTTGGTCTAAAGGCGGGTGGGTGCTCGACAGGTTTCGCAATCGCTGTCCCTTGGGTTTGAGCGGATTGGCGATATACATGGGAGCCATCGATTTATCGGCCACTTTCAGGTCCTGGGTGGAGCCGGCAATTTTTTCCAATGCTGATGCCAGTCCCTCCGGATACCTTGTCAGGCGTGCTGCCGATGCATCCGCAAGGTATTCCCGCTTTCGCGAAACGGAAAAATACAGTAGCTGAACGGCAATTGGGGCCAGAATGGCAAAGGCGATGGCAAGGATCGCCATCACCGGGTTGCCTTTTTTCCTGCCGGAAGAACCAGCCATCATCCGTCCACCACTGTAGAGCATGCTTCTGAAAAACATCTGAGAAATAATGGCCACGGTACCCACCATAATGGTCGCCAGGGTCATATATCTGATATCCCGGTTGATGATATGAGAGATTTCATGGGCCACCACACCCTGCAGTTCGTCGCGATTCATCATATTGAGCAAACCGGAAGTGACGGCAACCACGCTTTTTGACGGGTTCATGCCGGCAGCAAAGGCGTTGGGTGCAGGGTCATCAATGATATACACTTTTGGCATGGCCGGCAAACCCGCTGCCAAACGCATTTCTTCTACAATATTATACAATTGCGGATGGTCTGCTTTGCCAATTTCACGGGCATTGCTCATACGAAGCATAATCTTTTTTCCCTGGGAGAAAGCCACGATCAGCAGAATGAAATAGATGATCAGCGCCAGAAACATGCCGGCAAATCCGGCATCAGGATCGATTGCGGCTCCGATCACAAAACCCAGTAAAAGCAATACCACCGCCATGAGTGTCAGCAAGAGCATGGACTTCAGGCGGTTTTTTCGGATCAATTCCCACATGGCTTGTCTTCTTTAAAAGGATACTTTGGGTACAACACGTTCCTGCGGATCCTGGATCTCAAAAAATGCTTCTTTTTTGAAACCAAACATGCCGGCGATGATGTTTGATGGAAACATTTCTGTTTTGTTGTTGAAAAACAAGACCTGGTCGTTGTAGTTCTGCCGGGCAAAAGATATCTTGTTTTCGGTAGATGTCAGCTCTTCCTGGAGCGCGAGGAAGTTTTTGTTTGCTTTCAGGTCCGGATAGCTTTCCACAGCGATCTTGAACTGGCCCAGTGCTGCAGAGAGCCTTCCCTCTGCCATGGCTTTTTCTTCCACCCCGGATGCTTCCATTGCCTGTGCGCGCATGCGGGTCACCGCTTCCAGTGTTTCCCGTTCGTGTTTCATATATCCCTTAACCGTTTCTATCAGGTTGGGGATCAGGTCATACCGGCGCTTGAGCTGTACATCGATCTGCGACCAGGCATTTTTTACCTGGTTCCTCAGCTTCACTAGCCGGTTATACATGCTTATCAGCGCGATTACCAGAATCGCCGCTACAATAATGATAATGATAGTTGAAGTCATGTTCGTGTTTTTTAATTCATGCAAAAGTAGTAAAGTAAATCGATACGAAACCCTACATTTCCACATTTCGACTTTTGACCTTTCGACCTTTTCCGATTGTCTAATTCCTCGCAAAGGCTGCAAAGATGTTCTTTGTGATCTTCTTTGCGCACTTTGTGCCCTATGTGGTTAAAAAAATTCACCACAAAGAACACGATGAACACAAAGATTTTCATCTGCGAAGCAAAAATGGAACGCGGATAAAACGGATCGCCTGCGGCGAGCGCGGAGAACCACAGATTTTGTCTTTTATCCGTGATTATCTGCGTTGCGAAGCATCCGCGTCATCCGAGTTCAAACCGGAAAAAGAACAACAGCGGGTTGCGGTTATTTTTTTCACCGCAAAGACGCAACAAAGGCCGCAAAGGTAAAAAACACCGAGGCCGCAAAGGTGGAGTTAGATAAAAGCACGGAAGCGAAAGAGCGATACCGATTATCGGAAATGCTTATTTTTGTACGCTTAATTATAACCGGAGAATAAATTATGGAAACCATCGATTTTGCCATTGGCACCAAAGTGGAGCACCCGCAGTTTGGCGTGGGTGTGGTTACTAAAAAATCACTGACAACCACAAGGGTATTTTTTCTGCATAAGGGCGACAAAGAGATCGCCAACAGTTTTACTGGCCTGAAGCTTGTGGAAGAATCGCATGCAGGTGAGCAGGGTGGAGGCGGTCCCGGCCAGATAAGCCTTGCAGAACTGGAAAAAGTATTTACCAGCGTGCTGATGCGCTATGCCGATTTCCCTGAGATGGTGGAACTGGGTGACCGCTGGAAAAAAGGCCTGATGATCCTCAAGCCTGGTTCGGATCAGCTCAAGGCGAAAGAGATCCCAATTGATACATTCTTTAAGAAAATTGTATTGATACGCGAACGCCTCCGTGTGATGGAGCAGCGTATCAACAACAACAGCAAACTGGAAGAAGAGGAAAAAGTTAACCTCCAGCAATATATCACCCGCATATACGGTTCATTGACAACCTTTAACGTGCTATTCAAGCACAAAGCACAATATTTCGTGGGTGAGCGCGGGACGGAATAAATGCTAAAGAGCTGTCCGCTTAGGGGGACTGCGGTTTTTCTTCCTCCGTTTGATGTTTAACTACTACTTTGCGCTTCCATCTGCCTGTACGATAGTATATGTAAGCTGCAACAAATCCGAACAGCCATGCTACCGGAATTCCCCACCAGATGCCCACAGCTCCAAACCGGAGTGAAAGCAGGTGAGAGGCAGGAATACGAAGCAGCCACAAGGCTATGAGTGTGATAAACATCGGAATCAATGTGTCGCCTGCACCGCGCATTACCGCCTGGGTTACAAACATGGAAGAAAATACCACATAGAATGAACTTACGATCACTAAATAGTTGTAACCGATTTCAATAACTTCCTGGTTGGTGGTAAATATCCCCATCAGCTGGCGTCCATAAAGCCAGGCAATCAGGGTTACGGTTAGTGACACACCTGTGGTCATCAGCAGTGTGGCCTTCAGCCCTTCCCTGACCCTTTCGGAGCGACCGGCTCCAAGGTTTTGTCCGACAAAAGTTGTAAGCGCCAGTCCGAAGTTCATGGCAGGCATGGCCGCAAAAGAATCGATCCGCCAGGCAATGGTATAAGCCGCAATGGTATTGGTGCCGAAACGGTTCACGATACTGATCAGTGCCAGCATCCCAAGCGAAACAAAAGTATGTTGCATGCCCGTGGGAACGCCAATACGCAGACTTTTCCTGAATATATCCCAGTCGAAAGTCAACCCCCGAAAGCTGAAACGGATCAGTTGATGGGTGCGGTTCAGATAGATGACAGACAGGCCAAAAGCAATGCCCTGCGCCAATACGGTAGCAAATGCAACCCCGCCGATTCCCCATCCAAAAACAAGAACAAACAAAAGATCAAAACCTATATTCAGGATGGTGGATATGATGAGAAAATACAAGGGCGTGCGTGAATCTCCCAGCCCCCGCAATACAGCACTGATTGCATTATATCCGAACATCAGGACCAGGCCCGCAGCATATACGCTGAAATATCGTGTGGCATCCGGGATCAGGTGTTCGGGCAGACCGATCAACCGCCAGATATCCTCAATGAAAACCAAACCGAGAATAGTAAGCAGGATGGAGGCAAAAAACAAAAAGATGAATGCCGTATCAATGGCGCGCTTCACGGCTTCATAATCCTTTGCACCATAATATTGCGAAATAATGATGGTGGTACCAGTGGTGATTCCGATAACTAAGCTGACCAATACAAAGATCACAGGGAAGGAGGCGCCGGCAGCAGCCAGGGCATCGGTACCGATGTAACGTCCGATAATGATGGTGTCAACGATGTTGTACATCTGTTGAAACACATTGCCCAGCAGCATAGGCAGTGCAAAAATAAATATCTGTCGGGCCACCGGCCCATGGCTTAAATCCCGCATCCAAACTCCTCTGATTTCTTAGACAAACAAACAAAGATAGACCTTTTGTTCAGGGAGAAACCTGCAACGGCATCATTATTTACACATCTAAATATGAAAAAAATTCGTCTATCTTTGTATCAAAGATAGCCAATGCGCTGAAATAGCGATCATCATGGATATTAGCGTTGTAATACCTCTGTACAATGAGGAAGCATCACTTCCGGAGCTTTTTGGCTGGATAGATAAAGTGATGAAAGACAATAAGTTTGATTATGAGGTATGGTTTGTTGATGATGGCAGCCGCGACCGTTCCTGGGATGTGATCAAAAATCTGGCAGCCGGTAACTCACAGGTACATGGTATTCGCTTCAGGCGGAATTACGGCAAGGCTGCCGCTTTAAATGAAGGTTTCAGGCATGCGCAGGGCGATGTGGTGATCACCATGGATGCCGACCTGCAGGATAGTCCCGACGAAATACCTGATCTCTACAGAATGATCAGGCACGATGGATACGACCTGGTAAGCGGTTGGAAGAAAGACCGGAAAGACCCGCTGTCAAAGACAATCCCTACAAAATTGTATAACCGCGCTACCCGTTGTGTTTCAGGCATAAAATTGCATGATTTCAACTGCGGACTAAAGGCTTACGATCAGAGTGTGGTCAAATCCATTGAGGTTTACGGTGAGATGCACCGCTATATACCGATGCTCGTTAAACGCGCTGGATTCAGGAAAATTGGCGAAAAAGTAGTACAACACAATCCAAGGAAGTATGGAAAAACCAAGTACGGCCTTGATCGCTTTTTCAAGGGTTTCCTGGACCTCATTTCCATCGCTTTTGTGAGCCGTTTCGGGCAACGGCCCATGCACCTGTTCGGGTTGTTGGGCACCATTCTTTTCCTGGGAGGATTTGCCATTGCCGCTTATCTTGCTTATGGCAAATTCTTTATGATGGAATACCGCATGACAGAAAGGCCTTTGTTTTACTTCGGCCTGCTCGCCATGATCATGGGCACGCAATTGTTTATCGCCGGTTTTCTCGGAGAAATGATCTCCCGGAATGCGCCCGACCGCAATACATACAACATCCGCGAAAAAACAGGCAATGCCGGTATGTCAAAGGAATGAAAACCGTAATTTTGCCTTAATGCTGAAAACATTTTTTTAAACAAATTTGGGAAAGCTTTGGCTCGTGTGGTAATATTGGGACCGGCACATCCCCTGCGGGGAGGCGGCATGGCTACGTTCAATGAAAGACTGGCCCGCGCTTTCATGGAAATGGGGCATGAGGTGTCCATCTACTCTTTTTCACTGCAATACCCCGGATTCCTGTTTCCCGGAAAAAGCCAGTACACCGACGAGCCGCCGCCACCCGGTATCAATATCATTACTGCCGTCAATAGTATCAATCCGATCAACTGGCGAAAAACAGGCAGGGAACTGAAAAACCTGAAACCCGACCTGTTGGTGGTTCGCTATTGGCTGCCCTTTATGGCACCCTGCCTCGGCACCATTGCCTCCATCACAAAGAAAAACAAACATACAAGGGTTGTTGCCATCACCGACAACGTGATACCCCACGAAAAAAGACCGTTTGACAAACAGCTTACCAAATATTTCCTGAAAAAGGCCGATGCATTTGTCACCATGTCATCAAGTGTTGGAAATGATCTGCTTCACTTTGGGGTTCACAAAAACCGGGTGTTCAGATGTCCGCATCCGCTATACGATCATTTTGGTGAAATTGCAGACAAGAAGGAGGCTCGTGATTTTCTCAAAATTGACACAGACCATAAACTGGTGCTTTTTTTTGGTTTCATCCGGGAATACAAGGGGCTGGATTTGTTGATCAAAGCCTTTGCCGAGCCGGAAATGCGTGACTTGCCGGTTTCCCTTCTCGTGGCCGGGGAGTTCTATACCCACGCCAAAATGTATCTCGATTTGGTTGAGAAATACAAGCTGCAGGACCGCGTTATCTGGCGTACCAATTTTATTCCCAATGATGCCGTCAGGTATTATTTTTCTGCGGCAGACCTGGTTGCACAACCTTATAAACATGCCACACAAAGCGGCGTTACACAGGTTGCGTACCATTTTGACAAACCCATGCTGGTTACCAATGTGGGTGGTCTGCCCGAAATGGTTAACCACCGAAAGGCCGGATATGTAGTAGCCCCCGATTCTAAGGCTATCGCGGCTGCTATGGTAGAATTTTTCAGCGACGCAGGTATGGCCGAAAAGCTAAGCAAATCAGTGAAAGAGGAGAAAAAACGGTTTTCATGGCAGCGAATGGTAGACACCTTGTTCCAGGCTGCCGGCAATCATGGCTAAACACCCATGACAAGTGTGTTAGGCGTCTCAAACGATTAAATGAACCGGCGAAAAAACCGGAGAGTGTTGAAAGAACGATTAATATAAAAGATACATGGAATATAGAAAGCAAATCACGGACTCCATCCGGCTGAAAGAGATGATTTTGGATGACAGGGTGTTGGCCGAACAATTGACACGCTGCGTTGAATGGATGACCAATACTTTCAGAAAGGGAGGCAAAGTGTTGTTTTGCGGCAATGGTGGCAGTGCGGCCGACGCCCAACACCTCGCGGCCGAACTCAGCGGGCGATTTTATATGGACCGGCCAGCACTGCCTTCGGAAGCCCTGCACGTAAACAGCTCATTTGTAACCGCTACTGCCAACGACCACGCATTTGAAAGGGTATATGAACGAATGATTCAAGCCATTGGCAAAGACGGCGATATCCTTGTTGCGCTGTCCACTTCAGGAACTTCTGTCAATGTCATCAGGGCACTGGAAGCCGCGAAAACAGCAAACATGAAAACCATCGGAATGACCGGCGGATCAGAAAAAAATGCCATGGAACCCCTTTGTGACATCCTGCTGAAGATGCCCTCAACCGATACCGCCCGTATCCAGGAGCTTCATATGTTGCTCGGACATATCATTTGCGAAAACGTTGAATCACAATTATTCTCCGGATAATGCACCAAAATCCTGGATCACCGTATTCCGATTGGTCACTCTTTTTAGATCGCGATGGCGTACTGAACCAGCGCCCGGGCAAAGGTTATGTCAAACACCCCAAAGAATTCATATGGATACCGGGCAGCCTGGAAAGCATGCCACTTTTGGCCAAATCCTTTATGCATATCTTTTTGGTTACCAATCAACAAGGCATTGGCAAGGGTTTGATGACGGAAAAAGACCTGGAAGCCATTCATGAAAAAATGATACGGGATATCAGGCAAGCGGGAGGACGCATTGACAAAATATATTATGCATCAGGTGTGCGTCATATCGACTCTTTCCGGAGGAAACCTGGCGAAGGTATGGGACTTGAGGCCAGAAATGACTTCCCGATGGTTGATTTCCGTAAAAGCTGGATGGTGGGCGATACCCTTCGGGATATGCTTTTTGGTTACCGCCTCCAAATGACAACCGCCCTCATTGCAGAAAAAACAGATTTTCCAAGACACTATCTCGGTGTAGCCAGGTACCGATTCATAAACCTTCTGGATTTCGCAACTTTTATTCAGGAAAAGGTTTGACCTGTACATCATAACAGGGTGGTTTTACGTAACGTATTTCCAAATTTTCTTTGTGCACTTTGTGCCCTCTGTGGTGAAAAAATAAATTCACTGCAAAGGCACAAAGCATGCAAAGATTTTTCTTTCCTCGCAAAGGCCGCAAAATTTTTTATATTAAAAGCGCCAAGATCAAAACACGCAAAAAGCGCAAAAAATCGCTTAACCTTAAAAAAACTATGCTTTATTAATTTTTTAATAATTTAAAATTGATAATCNACAATCAATTATCTCTCTGAGATTGTCATAAAATAAAACTCCTGTACCAAATCACGTGATTTTNTCATTCTCATGGCATAAACCAGAGTAGGAGGAAAGAAAATATAAAAAGCATTCTCTACATACGTAAACAGAAAAAATAATAAAGGATCCGGAGTATAAAATACTTTGCACCCGGTCAAAAATAGTGCTTTCTGTTTGTAAATTATAATAGTTAACAAAAGTACATTGGTAATTCATAAATGTATACCATAATAACTCTTTACAAATGTAAACTCTATCTAAGTTCAGCATTGTAAATCATGATTGTTTTACTATCTTTTCTGAGAATATAATATTTGCTCAAATATACTTAAATCTAAAAGCTTTGTGGCATAAATGTTCATCATTGTAATCTATATATTACTGAATTACAATACAATATATCTTATGTCTCTCTCGAATCAATAATGAAATAGTACCGAAAAATATACCGGAATCGACCCAGTTACTTTTGTATAGTTAACAAATGTGATTTTTATCCAGAAGCGTAACTAATTTACATTTATAAACAGCAATGCGAATTGTCTTTATTTTTCAATCTATTATGTATTAAATTACTCTTATTCAGTATGTAAGGTTAGTCATTATAAGCTTTTATATAATTATAGGCTGTTTTTTTCTACATTTTGGTTGTTATTACCATTTTTTGTTTAAATAATTGTATTCGAGTAATATAACATTTTTATCTAAAGTAAAACATTAAAAAAACTGACTTT
>SL_3KL_010_SEDDRAFT_10006773_pt1 | contig 10207 bp, 5 predicted proteins | sample SodLakKL_010_SED_2_FD_10381 | JGI IMG/M metagenome (IMG submission 10381)
CTGGCAAGTTACATTTATGATGGCGATCATACCAGCAGTGTTGAAGTGGATCAACCTGGCGTTTTCAATATCCATCTTTACCCTAATCCTGCCTCCAGCCAGGTAAATGTCAAATTTTCACCACACCTGAACCAACAAACCCATCTTACCGTATACAATATTAACGGTAAGCAAGTATATTCGTACAACATAACAACCCCGGAACAACATAAAGCAACACATTCTTTTAATATTGAAGACTGGCCCCCTGGCATTTACTTACTACAGCTCAACAATGGTCATAAAACAGAAACGATCCGGTTTTTAAAATAAATTTTATAAGAAATTTTGTACAACCACCATAAAACCTAATGGTACAATCAATACCATACATTTTAATGAAAGGCAAAATACTATTTGATGCAACACTAATCAACAAAAACAATTAAAAACCAAAAAAATGCAACAACACTTACTACAAAGAGCCAATTGGCTTGCAGGACTTATGCTGATACTCGCGGTTTTCGGTTTAAAATCCTGCGACCACAGCTACATTGAAGGACTTGATGACCTGGAAGACTACAACTACAGCCCGGTGGTTGCTATTCCCCTGGTGGATTCAGAAATGAGCATTGAGGACTTGTTTGATCTGGAAGAGGAAGAAAATGTGGAGATTGATCAGGAAGATTTGATTAAACTTATTTACTCCGGGCAGATTTTCAGTATCCCTGCCAAAGACTTATTCCACGTTCCCGATCAGCAACAAAGTTTTACAGAAACAGTGGACCCGTCAACCAAAAGCTCCTATTCGTTTGACAAGGTTTTCCTGGTTGCTTTTGATAATGATGAAATCTTAACATCCATAACCTTTATGGAAGGATTGCTGAATATCAGCACTACTGCTGATCAGCTAAGAGATGATGGTTACCAGCTGGAGGTGAACTACGAAATTCAAAACTTTTACAATGACCAGGGAGTCCCCATCACCGATGCATTTGATCTTGACAACCCTTCTTCCGTTGACTTAAGTGGCAGCACACTGAATTTTGACAATGAAGCAAACTTTTTCCTCATCGAATATTCTGCAGTAATTACGGGCGATGGTTCTCCCGATAATGCACCCTATGATGTCACTTTCAACCAATCCATCACCGGAATTGAATATGAATTGCTACAAGGATATATTGACCAAATAAGCTTCCCGGTGGGTAACACATCTGTGGGTATAGGCATATTTAGCAATTCAAACCTTGGAAATATTTATTTTGAAAACCCCTACATTGAACTTACCGCACGTAATTCATTTGGTGCTGAGATTGATTTGAATGTAGATAACTTCTTTGCCAAAGACAGCGCAGACCAAACCATTCCCATCCACGGAAGCATTCTTGAAGACCCCTGGCGAATTGAAGGCCCTGCAGCCCCGCCAGATGATCTTTTGGTGAACGAAGTTACACTTAACAGAGATAACACCAATATTATCGAAGTGATGGAGGGAGCTCCCCAGGAGATATATTATGAAGTAAATGGAACGATAAACCCGGAGGGAATACCCCAAACCATAAACTTCATAAAACACGACAGCGACCTGATTATCGACATGAAAGTAAACCTTCCTTTATGGGGGCGTGTGGAAGTATTTGAAATGCAGGACACCCTGGAGCTTTCACTGGACGACATACCTGATGAAATTGAATGGCTGGAACTAAAGCTGGAAATGACCAACGGTTTCCCTATAAATTCTGAAGTTGAAGCAGTTCTGATTAACAAAAACGAGCAGGGGCAATATGAGGTTCTGGATACATTATTCAAGGACAATCCGAAACTCATTGAGGCTGCAACGGTAGACCCCATTACAGACAAGGTTGAAGAGCCCAGAGTAAAAACCACATTGGAACTTCTTAGCGAGAATCAGATTGAATCCTTAAAACAGGCAACGGATATAATTATTATAGGGAAGCTTAACACCTTTGACCATGAGTCAAGTAGTTCTGTAAAAATACTTGACAGTTACCGTATGGGTGTTAAAATTGGCGCCAGGATAAAAGGAAATGTGAACGTAGAGTTTGAGTAAACACTCTGGCAACCTGTAAACCCTCAATCACACCATAGATTATTCAACGTTTTTAACCGCAATAAAAAAGCCTAATACAGTATAAAATGAAAAAGTATTATCCTTATACAGTCAAGCTATCCGACATGACAAGCTACTTGGCTGGAAAAAACATCATTATTCTACTCGTATTTTTGATGCTGGCATCCACCCGGGGACATGCCCAGCAATTTCGAACCCTATACTGGATGCAAGGTATCCCCCAGGCATCTTATGGCAACCCGGGACTACAACCTAACCCAACTTTCTATGTTGGATTACCGGGTATTTCTTCTTTGTATTTTGGATTTGACAACTCCGGTTTTGCCCTTCGTGACGTTCTTAGCAAAAACGCCCAGAACAGATTATTCATTGACGACCAATCCCTGATTTCAGCCCTGAAAAACCATAATTATACCGGGGCAGACTTTCAAAACGAGTTGATTACCCTGGGCTTCAGGATGGACCAAAACTACTTCTCCATGAACATTTCCGAGCGGGTAGAAACACGGTTTGGATATCCCCTCGATTTTATGAAATTGATGGTAAATGGTAATGATTATTTCATGCAGCAGGATATCGCTGCGCAGCTTGGAGGCCTTGGCCTTGACTTCACACACTTCAGGGAAATTGGTTTTGGCTTTTCAAGGAACTGGACCGAAGAGCTAACCGCCGGTGCAAGACTAAAGTTTTTGCAGGGCATGGGGAGCGTAAATTTTGAAAAATGGGACCTGGATTTATACACCGCTCCAAAGGGTTACGATTTGCTATTGCAAGCCGACCTGTTGGTTAACACATCCCTACCCATTGATCTAGCCCCACTGGAAGGCATTGAGGATCGTGATTTTGAACTAAGTGAGGAAGAAATGAGGAATTACTTAACCGATTTTGGCAATCCCGGATTTGCCATTGACCTGGGCGGATTTTACCAAATCAACGAGCAGTTTTCTGTGGCTGCCAGCCTCAGAGACCTGGGCTTTATCAGTTGGACATCGAAAGTAGAAAATTTTGCCTTGTACAATGAGTTTGAATTTTCCGGTTTTGAATTTGATAGTTATTTTGATGATGAAAACAACGATGACCCGTTTCAGGAAGACATGGATTCCATCATCGACACTTTTGATGTGATAGAAACCCAGAACGCCTATACCACCATGCTTCCGGCCAAAATTTTCATTTCGGGTGCCTACAACCTTACCTCTATGCACAAATTTGCTCTCCTGGGCCGGGGCGAATTTTACGCTGGAAAGTTCTACCCATCGGCAACTGCATCCTACAACTTCCAGCCCATACCACAATTTGGCACTTCATTAAGTTACTCCGTCATTCATGCCAACTTTCACAATTTGGGATTTGGCTTTCATGCCAACTTTGGACCTGTCCAACTTTATGCCGTTGTAGATAACTTATTGGGATCCATGCAACCCCACCTGGTGCAAACAGCCAATATTCATTTTGGAATCAACATTGTATCGATGCACCGCAGGCAAGATGCCAGGAAACCCAGTCTTCGGTGGTAACATATTTTGCATCAACTTAAAATGGCAAACCCGGTTGTTATAGAGTTAACCGCTCCTGAACAACCGGGTTTTCTATGTCAAATCTATCAAATACTTTTCTCAAATCAGGAATCATAGGCTTCATAGTATCCTTTTCTTAAAACTGTTCTTCCGAACTTTTCCAATCGAAGGATAAAAACCTAAAGTTAAAACATACGCTACCCATAGAGAAACCTTTTGGAGTTCCATATCTTATGACTTTTTCAACACCCCATCAACCCATATTAAATCTCAGAAAAATAATTTAGCAATCTCAAAACACATCTTACTTTGCAGGAGAAAACCAGCTGTTTTCAAAAAGCCCAAAACCTTCAACCCTGCAAAAACCTGATTACATACTTCTAAAAGTATTTCAATCAAACAGAGCTTTCGTTCACAAAAAAAGCTCGCCCACATGATACAAAACCCATACTTTTTTGGCTTAAGCAAGTAATATAATGCTTTGTAAAGTCATAAAAATCAAACAAGTATGCTTATCAGAAATCCCCTTTACACGCTTTTCATTCTGGTTATGCTCAACTTCAAAGTCCTGCTTGCCGGGGCATCCACGCCTTATGTGATTCCAAAACTAGAGAGCCCTATCAATTTTGACGGCAAAGTTGATGATCCAGCCTGGGAAGCTGTGGAGCCTTTGCCACTTGTCACACACTGGCCTACATTTGGTAATAAAGTAGATACAGGTAGAACGCAGATACGGATAGCCCATGACAAGGAGTATTTATACCTAAGCTGCCGGTGTTATGAAAACCCTGAAAAAATTAGTGCTCCAACTTACAAACGCAATGAGATAGACTTGACGGTAGATGGTATGGGTATAGCTCTGGATATATTTAATGATAACGAAACCGGAGTCTTATTCACTATATCTCCTACAGGATCCAGAATAGATGGTACCATAAGTAATGATGCACAGGGGGGCTTTGAAACCTCATGGGATACCTATTGGGAAGCAGAAACACAAATGACTGATTTTGGGTGGACAGCGGAAGCACGTATTCCATTTAGCAGCCTGCGCTTTGAAAGCAATAACGGCAAGGTGGAAATGGGTTTGATTGCTTATCGTTACTCTGCACACAATGTTACCATGGAAGTATACCCACCTGTAGAGCCCAACTGGGGCTTTTTTAGTTTCATCAAACCATCACAAGCCCAAAACGTTATTTTAAAGGGAGTTGAAAGTCAGACCCCTGTATTTATTACTCCTTATCTACTTGGGGGGATTCAAAGAATGGCTGCACCGGATCCCCAAAATGAAAGCTACCTGCATGAAAACCAACTCACCCACGAAGTTGGGGTGGACGCAAAAATTGGACTGGCCAACAACACCACACTTGATTTAACCATCAACACAGACTTTGCCCAGGTTGAGGCTGACAACCAACAGATAAACCTAACACGCTTTTCCCTGTTTTTTCCTGAACAGCGGCAGTTCTTCCTGGAGCGGGCAAGTGTATTTGACTTCTCTTTTGATGGTCCGGACAGACTCTTTCACAGCCGAAGAATCGGACTTCACCAGGGAGAACCACTTAGAATATGGGGAGGTGCACGAATGGTTACACGGTCAGCCGGATGGGATATTGGTCTTTTGTCGATGCAAACAGCCAGCAACCAGGAACTGCTTTCGAAAAACCACAGTGTTGTAAGAGTCCGTAAACAAGTGATCAATCCGCAGTCCTATGCAGGAGGAATGTTAACAAGTCGCATTGACAAGAAAGGTAACTACAACTTAAGCTATGGCTTGGATGGAATTTTCAACATCCGGAAAGATGACTTTCTGAATGTTAATATTGCCCAAACCACCAGTAGTAACGGCAACAGCACAACTCTTCAGCAAGAATCCATACGTGCCAGGGCAAACCTGGGGAGACGCAGTTACCAGGGATTTAGCTTTAACCTGAACTTCAATTACTCAGGAGAACTTTATGAACCTGTGATGGGTTTCCAGCATCGAAGCAATTTTACCAGCTTTGGTGACCGCCTCTCCTGGGGTTGGATGCATAGCGACGACTCACCCCTCCACAGAACCCAGGTTTCAGCAATGGGCTTGCTGTTTTTGGACAATGAAACCAGAAGCAGGGAAACATCCATGGTGGGGCCAACGGTTAATTTCACCTGGAAGCGTGGCGATTTTTTTTCGGTACTCTTAGTACACATGTTCGAAAATTTAAAAGAACCTTTTCATTTAGCTGATAATGTAACAGTACCTGCTGGATCTTACCAGTGGCCCACAGGCCGGATTTCTTATCATACACCCAGAGGAAAATCATTAAGAGCCATATTCAGTAGTGATTTTGGACGATTTTATGATGGAATAGGTTATACAGCAGAAGCCACAACCGTCTGGGACCCCTCCCGAATAGTAAATCTGCGTCTTTTCTATCAATTAAACAAAATAACGTTTTCTGATCGCAACCAGGAACTAACCGCACACATTGCCAGATTTAGAACCGAATTTACATTTAACACCCAGCTAACATTTTCATCCTTCATTCAGTACAACAGTGCTCATGACATCGGAATAATAAATGTTCGCTTCAGATATAACCCCAGGGACGGCAACAACCTCTACCTCGTGTTCAATGAAACAATCAACGATAATCGCGACAGGATTACGCCCCGGCTCCCTGTTTCAGAAACCCGGACAGTCATGTTAAAACTTGAATACACCTTTTAGATTTCAGCTTTCCTTTTATTTTAAACATACCTTAAAAGAGCTCACACTTTCGGATGCCACTAAAGATTATGATTCATATTGCCTCAGAATAAATTTTATGCCATTAGCATTCTTTTCCAAAACTTCTGCCCCACCCCTTCTGCCTTACTTAGCCTGCCCAATCAAAACTATCAGAGATTTAAACCAATAAACCTCTGCACTGCAAGACTCAACATCCATATAAACAAACACCATTTGTTCAATACATGGTAAATAAGTACTTTATTGATGAATATTTCTTTATTTTTGTGAGCCTAAAAATACTCACAAACCTAAACCTCTAATGGACATACAATACGTGGGCGAACATTTACTGCCCGGCTATATGGGCCGCTTTGCTATAATCATTGGATTTGTTGCGGCATTTTTATCCTTCTTTTTTTACTACCAGGCTTCCAAGAACAACCCAGCCGATCGTCAAAACTGGCAAAAATGGGGTCGCTATGCTTTTTCGGCACATAGCCTTTTTATTTTGCTGGCATCCACTCTACTGATGTATTTGCTGCTCAACAGGTACTACGAATACCGCTATGTGTGGGTTCATACCGAAAACGATCTGAACCTGGGCTACCTTATATCTTCGTTTTGGGCAGGCCAGGAAGGTAGTTTGCTTTTTTGGTTGTTGATGCAGGTGGTAGTAGGCCTGTTTTTGATACGATACGCCGAAACCTGGGAAAATCCTGTAATGACCATTGTAAGCTTATCGCAGATATTTATGACATCGCTCCTGCTTGGAATAAGCTTTTCCGGGATAAACATAGGCATGAGCCCATTTATACTATTGAGAGAAGTACCCGAAAATGCAGCCAGTGAATTTTTCCAAAACCCACACTATGTCCAGCTAATTGTAGACGGTAATGGGCTAAATCCCTTGCTGCGCAATTTCTGGATGTTATCGCACCCTCCGGTTTTATTTGTAGGCTTTGCCCTGGCCTTGGTACCCTTTGCATATGCCCTGGCTGGATTATGGAAAAAGCAATTCATAGGATGGATCCGTCATGCACTGCCATGGACCAACCTTGCGGTATTTTTTCTGGGTGCCGGCATATTGCTGGGTGGTGTTTGGGCTTACGAATCACTCACCTTCGGAGGGTTTTGGGCCTGGGACCCCATCGAAAATGCCTCTCTGGTACCCTGGCTTATCCTGGTGGCAGCTTTGCATTTGATGTTGGTGGCAAGAAAAAAGCAGGAAAACCTTTTCCCAGCGTTCCTTTTCACCTTCCTGGCATTTATCTTTGTTATTTACAGCACTTACCTCACAAGAAGCGGGGTGCTGGCCGATACATCCGTACACTCATTCGGAAATGACGGCATGGGAGGGCATATCCTTATCTACCTGTTTTCTTTCCTTTTACTTTTTGCCATTTCTCTTGCTATAAGGTACCGGCAATTACCCTCAAAGGAAAATGAATATCCCATTTCCAGAGAGTTCTGGTTGTTTATCGCTGCCATGGTACTGGTGCTTTCCTCATTTCAAATCATCTTTACTACCTCCATACCGGTATGGAATGCACTATTTGGAAGCAACCTCACCCCTCCTACCGATGTGGTACAGCACTACAACACATGGCAGTTACCCTTTGCTGTAATGGTGGCTTTGCTAATGGCTCTAACCCACTTTCTCAGNTGGGGAAAGAATCGTTTAACCGATTTCTTTAAAGCTTCTGCTCTTTCCCTGGGCTTGGCTATTGCATTTTCACTACTCATCATCCTGCTTACCGGGGTAAATGAGCTGGCGCACATGATTTTCCTGTTTGCAGGCCTTTTTGCTTTATTTTCTTCCCTGGACATGATGCTCAGATTCAGAAATTCCCTGATGAATACACCTGCCATCATTAGTCATACAGGTATTGCTTTGTTCCTTGTGGCGATATTGCTCACTTTCTCCCAGCAGGAAACCATCTCCAAAAACACATCTGGTTATAATTTGGGAGAAGCATTCCCCCAAAATGAAAACCTATTGCTCATCAAAGACGAGATCCTACCTATGGGCAATTATTTTGTGACCTACAAAGGACACTACCACGAAGGAGAAGATATTTATTACATTGTTGATTTTTTGAAAAAAAACCAACAGGGTGAATATTACAAAGTATTCCGTTCTGAACCCAGCATCAAGCTTAACGAAACCATGGGAAATGTTTACAACCCCCATGCAAAGGTTTACCCGGGCAAGGATATTTTTACCTATATCACTTTTGCCGATGTAGACCATCACGATCACGATCATGCACCCAGCTTGATTGAAAAGTTTGAGATGACCCGACACGATACTTTACTCATCGACAATAATAAAATGGTTTTGAGTTCCATAGATGCAGTATCAGAACAAGAAAGCCCCGAAAGCGATGAAATCATTGTAGAGGCCACCATTGATGTTTTCACCCATTTTGACAACCATTACCAGGTTAATCCAAGGTTCATACTTCAAGGTAGATCTGTTCATTACCATGATGACATCATCCGGGACCTGGATTACCGTTTTCGCTTCAGCGATGTGAGCGATAAACCCTTTACCATCGAAATTGAGCTTTATCAGGAAGAGCCGGAGTTTATCATCATAAAAACTACTATATTCCCTTATATCAACCTGTTATGGCTAAGCTGTATTGTTATGTTGGTAGGATTCTGGATGACTTTCCGCAGGCGGTGGAAATACAGAAAGTCGGAAAAGCAATAAATTGAACCCGAACATTGTGCTAAACCAGGATTTATATGGAAAAAATTGAAAAAATCATTCTCATTGGAGCAGGCAACGTGGCAACTCAACTGGGAGAAGCACTACAAAGGGCTGGAATAAGCATATTGCAGGTATACAGTCGCACCCCCCAGTCAGCCAAAGAGCTATCATCCAAACTGGGCTGCAACTACACCCATGTTCCGGGTGAAATACAACCTGGAGCGGATCTGTACCTGTTTTCGGTATCCGACAATGCCCTGGCAGAAGTACTGAACCGATTTCCCCACAAAAGTGCCTTGGTGGCGCATACATCAGGCAGCATCCCCCTGGCTGTTCTTCAGCAAAAAGGTTTTGCGGGAGGGGTGTTTTACCCTTTGCAAACTTTTTCTAAATCCATAAAACCCGACTTCCACCAAATTCCTTTCTGTATTGAAGCCACTGATGAAAGTTACGCAAAAAGACTCAAACAACTGGCTGATAAGCTTTCCCATGACGTGAGAATGATCAATTCGGAGCAACGCCGTGCTATTCACATTGCAGCAGTTTTTGCCTGCAACTTCACAAACCATATGTTTGCCATCGCCGATGAACTTCTTGAACAAAAAGGTATTACCTTTGATATTTTGCAGCCGCTGATAGAAGAAACTTTCAACAAGGCAAAAAACCGCAAACCTGCACAGGTGCAAACCGGTCCGGCAGTGCGCAATGACCAGCAAATCATCCAAAAACACCTGGATGAGCTTGATTCTTTGCCCGATTACCAGAATATTTATAATTTTATCAGCCAAAGCATTATTAGGAAAAACAAATCAGGAAATTAACAACCTTACTTAATATGTCTAATTATAAAGCACTTCTTTCAGATATTCATACCTTCATTTTTGATGTGGACGGGGTAATGACCGATGGTATAGTGGTACTTTCCACCGGTGGCGATATGCTGCGCACCATGAATGTAAAAGACGGCTACGCACTGCAACTTGCAGTCAAGAAAGGGTATCGCATCATCATCATTTCAGGGGGTAACTCCGAAGCCGTGAGAAAACGCTTCCAGGGGCTTGGAATTAAAGAGATTCACCTTGCCATAGGCAACAAACTGGAAGTTTTTCACCAAATACTAAAGGAGGACAAGCTCGATCCAAAAAACGTATTATACATGGGAGATGACCTGCCCGATTATGAAA